>Ga0315274_10003050_pt1 | contig 24956 bp, 19 predicted proteins | sample YL17G02_20_MG_FD_203700 | JGI IMG/M metagenome (GOLD analysis project Ga0315274, IMG submission 203700) | Sediment microbial communities from Yellowstone Lake, YNP, Wyoming, USA - YL17G02_20 | ecosystem: Environmental > Aquatic > Freshwater > Lake > Sediment | place: USA: Wyoming | collected...
CTTCGGGGTGGCGGCCCGCCCGCGGCCCGGCCCCCCGGGCAGGTTTCGAGGTGTTGGGGAAGCGGAAGAGGAAAAAAGGAGGTCGTTTTTTTTTCTGTTGTTGGAGCTGATGCTCTTCGCTGCATCTGAAAGCCCTCTTTCTGTTTTTTAATCCGCAACTCGATTCTCTGGGATTATCGAGCGCATGAACATCGACCCGCTGGCGTGCTTTTCTCTTTGGTTTCTGCAGAAACCAAAGACAAAAGGCGAGCAGGGCGGAGGACGACACGAGAGAGAGAGAGAGAGAGAGAGAGAGGAAGAGAATTGCTCGATATGCCCCGAGAACGTCGACTCTGCTGCGCCCTTGATTTCCCTCGATTCGCTCGACTTTTTTGCGCAAAGGAATGGGCAGCAATAATGACCTTTTTGAGTCCTGGTTTCCATGTTTGTGGCTCGCTAATGCAACCAAGATGGCATCTCAGAGAAAAAATAGCGCGAAACGAGCACGTCAGCCCTCCGGCACGCAACGCGATTCACCGAAACAGAGAGACCGCCGGTCTGTTTCCGCCGTCGAAAACGTCAACATTGTCAACATCCAGTCTTCAATCCATTGCAGCCCTAAAAGCGCCCGCACCGCCCCTTCCCACTCACCAGGGTTGATCCCGACGTTTCCAATGTGCGGCACAGTGAAGACCACAAACTGCCCCTTGTAGGACGGGTCGGTGAGGATCTCCTGGTAGCCCGTGAGCGACGTGTTGAAGACGGCCTCGCCGACCGCCGAGGCCCTGGCGCCGAACGCGACGCCGTGCCAGACGCTGCCGTCCTCGAGGACGAGGCGCGCGTCGTTCTCGGCCCAGGGCGGGCTGGAGGCGGCGGCCCGGGCGAGCGTGGTGCTCCTATTTCCCTGGGGAGAGGCAACGGGGAGGGACCTCAGGCCGCGGCGAGCGGGGGCGGCCGAGCGGAGGGAGGACGCGGAGGAGGAGGTCGAAGCCGCCGCCGATGCTGAAGCAGCAGGAGCAGCAGCAGCATTCGCCCTCCTCGCCGCCGCCGGCCTCGGCGCCACGGCCGCAGCAGACGCCACGTTGAGCGTCTTGAGGGCCTGCATGGCTTTGGGTTCCAGTTCTCAAGTCTCGCGGAGACAGACGGCAAGGAGAGAATGGGAAAGCGAAAGAGAGTTCGCAAGAGGAGGAGGATGTGTTGAGCGAGCGAGTAAAGACGGAAAAAAGCGGAAAAATTCGAGCTCGCGTCGTCGCCACTCTGCCACAAGAAGAAACTCGCTCTCGGAACCAAAAAAACGAAACTTTATCCCTCTCCGAAAGCGTCGCACTGTGGAACTTTAGTAGCCTCTCTCCCTCTGCCACAGGCCACAGAAACAATGCCGCACTCGATTCGTGTGCTCTCGTGCTCGCTGAGCGGGACGAGCGCTCGAGGAGGCGCAGCGGATACCAATTCATCGTCTCGGCCGCCGCATCACTCGACTTGTTCCCGCTCTTCTCGAACACCAATCACCACTGTCGCCCGGGGAGGGGGCAATCTCTTTGGTCCCGGTGGAGGCGGGGGAGAAGGCAGGCTCATCATGCCTGGCCAGCAAGGAGGCGGAGGCGGAAGGGGCGGCGGTGGAGCGAGCGGAGGCAGGCTCATCATCCCCGGTGAGTTTTCCTCTCTCGCTCTTTTTCTTTTCCGTTTCCCTAGCCACTTTCAAGGACCCTCTTTCTTTTCTCTCCCCTGCTCTCTCTCTCTTCCTCTCTCCCCTCTCTCACCGCGCTCGCCCCTTCCTGGAACCCCCCTTTTGTGAAAAACGCGATTCGACCCCCCTTTCCCTCTCTGTCCCAGGACAAGGATCGCGCCCGGGACGCGGCGGAGGCCCCGGCGGCGGCCCCGGCGGCGGCACCGCCCCGGGCCGCGGCGGCGGCCCCGCCGACTCCCCGAGCGTCTTTGGCGCGCCGCCCCCTCCGCCGCCCGGCGCCTCCCCGATCGGCGTCATGCTCGACGCGCCCTCCGCGGCCAACTTTAGGCCCCCCCCGGGATTCATGGAGGAAGGCGCGGAGGCGTCCTGGATCCTCGGCGCCGACGGCGGCCTCGGCTCCTCGCCGGGCGCGGAGCCCTTCGACGTCGAGACCGCGCTGTCGATGGTCCGCGCCCGCGCCCGGCCCTGGCACCAGCTCGCCGGGCTGCTGAGGAGTCTGCAGGCCGCGGGGCTCGACGCAATGGCCGTCGAGGTCGAGACCGGCCTCGAGAGGGCGACGCAGGCGCTGTGGCAGACTGCCGCGCAGGTGTACGCGTCTCTGAAGTCTGACGCCGTTTTCCCGTCGGAGGCCATGCCTGCGTTCGACTCTCCGCCCGGCGCCCCGGCTCTGCACGAGCTGCGCAACCTGCCCGCAGACGCGCGGCGCGGCGCGGCCGAGTACCTGGCGACCGGAGGAGAGATGCTGGCGTGCGGGAACGGAATTTTGGAACAGGTCGACGCCGACCTCGCATCAACGCTCGCGAGGGCCTACCGCGAGTACGAGCGCCGCCCCAGGGAGCGCGAAGGGTTCTCCGATGCCCCCGGGGACGTCCTGGCGTACAAGCACTGGCGCGACGCCGCAGAGTGCAGGCGCGAGGAGGACAAGGAGAAGGCTCTGAGAAAGGGGCTGGCGGTCGCGGTGTCGGCTGCGGCAAAGGAGAGGTTCGAGTCGCTGTCGACGGAGGCGATCGCGCGTGTCGTTCCCGCGGCCGAGGCGGCCGCCGCGGCCGCTGCCGCTGGCCTGTTGAAGATGAGCGCCGGAGGGGTGAGGGTTCGTTTTTTTGTTGTTCTTTCGGGGGGGGTGGGGAGTCGTTGCGTCCTTGGAGGATTTTCGACGAAAAACTCCTCTTTTTCTTCTTAAAGCTCACTCGTTCCCGCCTCTCCCTCTCCCGCTCCAACTCGCCTCCTCCAACAACGAAAAACAGGGAGGCAAGCTCCTGCCGATCACAATCTCGAGGCTCCAGCCCTCGGAGACGCTCTTCGTGCCCGTGCCGCTGCTCTCCCTCTCCCTGGGCGCCGCGACCAGAGAGGCGCTCGCCGCGCTGCCGACGGCGCGGCCCAGCGGGCCCTTTGGCGCCTTTGGAGGCCCTTCCCCCTCCGCCGCCGCCGCCGCCGCCCCCCCTCAGTTCGTCGTCCTCCCCTCCTGGACGACGGTGCAGGGCCTCTCGGGCCTCGCCGCGATCCCGATCGACGACCTGTCGGCGGTCCCCGAGGTCCTCGCGGCGGCCGTCGTCGCGGGCGGCGCCGTCGGCGCGAAGAAGCTCGAGGAGGAGCGCGAGCGGCTCGCCGGTCCGGGACTGCTCGTCGTCGACAGGGACGGGGGGGCCAAGGCCAGGGCGCGCAGCGCGGCCGGCGGCGGCGGGGGCCCCAGCGGCGTCGGGGCCGCCGTGCTCGCCGGCGGCGGCGAGGGGGGCGGCGCGCTGTCGATCCGGGACGTCGAGGGCGTCGCCGCCGGGGGGGGCCTCGACTCGGCCGCGACGGTGCTGTTCGTGGTGAGGCCGCCGAGGGTCTCCGTGATCACCGAGAGCGACTCGGGGGGCGGGGCGCCTTTCGAGATGTAGTTTTGTCTTTCTTTGTGCTTTTCCTTTCTCTCTTTCGGTCGCGCGCGGGTGCGCGAGGGGGAGGGGAGAGAGAGAGACGATCTTTCTTTTTTTTGAGATTTTTTTTTCCTTTCGTGAAAATGTGTAGGGCGTCCTTCCTTCTTCTTCCAGCTTTGTCTCGTATTGCTTTCATCTTTTTTACCATGTGCTGCTGCACTCCTTCTCGTACTCCCTGTGAAGCCTCACGATCTCGCCAACCAGCTGCCGCTCGATAAAGGGCTGCGCAGGATCTCTCGAGATCGCCTCGACCCTGACCGTCGTCGCGTCGGTCTTCTTCTTCTTCTTTTCTCCGTGGCCGCTGTCGCCGTTTTCGCCGTTTTCTTCGCTCAACGGCGGCGCCACGATGAGCACGCGCTCCTTCCTCGTCTCCAGGATGTTGGCCACGACGGCGTGCAGGCCGTAGCTCGCGATTGACTTGGCCGCCTTGGCAACCAGGATCGACTCCTCGGTCTCGAGCTTGAAGCCGACGACAAAGGCGCGCGGCGCCCAGGCGGTGCGGAGCGTGCCGAGCATCTTGGGCGTCTTCGCGAGGTGCAGCGTCAGGCCCGTCGAGGCTACCTCGCTCGACTGGATCTTGTGCTCGGACATCGATCCGAGCGGCACGTAAAAGTCCGAGACTGCCGCGGCGAGGTAGAAGGCAGACCGCGGGCCGAAGGGGGCGAGCGTCTCTGCGATCGCCTTGAGATACACGAGGTACTCAAAAAGGGTCTCGAACGAGATGCGCAGGAGCGTTCCGGCGACGGCGGCCGCTCGGGCCTTGGACAGGGCCGCGGCGACGAGCGCGGCGGAGCGGCCGGAGGAGGCCGCGATCGCCCTCGGGGTCTCGCAGGTCCCGGCGGCGGCGGCGCCCTCGCCCGCCTCCTCTGCCGGCGCCGCCGGCGCCGCGGGGAAGCCGCCCTCGACCACCACCCCGAGCCCGCCCTGCGCCTCTGGGTCCGCCCGCAGGATCTGCGTCAGGCAGTCGACGATCTCCCCGCTGGGAAGGCCCTTGGTGAACGGCTGGATCGAGTGGCGCCGAGTCAGGAACACGACCGCGTAGCCCGCGTCGAGGAACTCCTCGGCGGAGAGCGCGCCGCGGGTGCCGCCGCTGAAGTTGTCTATGAAGCGGACGCAGTGTTTTTCCAGGGGCACGGTTGTCCCCCCCGAGGTGACGCAGACGACGGGGCGGGAGAGGGAGCCTGCGGGCGGAGGGGGAGGTCGGGGGGTGAAGGGTGAGGCAAAAGGAGAGGGAGGGGGAAGGAGAGGAGGAGTCGCCGCCAATCGATCGCTCGCTCGCTCTCTTTGTCTCTCACCGTCGATATTCGTGTGTCTCGCGACGAAGGCCGCGACGGCCCGCTCGACGGCGTCGCCGTCGACGCGGCCGTGGCACGCGACGTCGGCGAAGAAGGCATCGACGTCCGGTAGGGCGTCGGGCGGCATCGCAAGGATTCGAGAGCTGAGGAAGAAAGTAAAGAGTTTCGAGCGAGCTCTTTTTTTTCCTACTAGAGGAAAGAGTAATTCTTTTTTTCGGAGCCCTCGAAGGTATCAGGCACGAAGTTAGCTGATCGAACGGCTCTTCCTCTTCCGCTTTAACGCATCGGAGCCGTAGCTCTTTTTCTCTTCCGAGGCGCTCAGCGTGAGGGAAATCGTCTCACCGAGCTCGGCCTCCGCCCCGCTCTTCACGGGCCTCGACTGCGAGTTTATCCAGCTGAGCGGCGAGGCAGCCAGGCCGTTCGACGCCGCCGCGGACGGCGCGCTGGGGGGAGACCCGGAGAGGGCGTCGCTGTTCGCGTTCAAGCAGCTCGTCGTCGTCGAGGTCGCCGCCGCCCCCTCCGAGGCCGCCGCCGCTCGCTTCGTCGACGTCGAGGTCGAGGTCGAGGTCGACGTCGACAGGGTCCCCGACGCCGACGGGGTGCCCGACGTGTTCGTGATGCTGGGAGGCGCGGGGTGGGCACGGGTCGCGGGGCTCCTGGGCCTCGCCCCCGGGGAGGCGGTGAGGTTCGAGGGGGACCCGGAGACGGGCTGCGTTCGCGCGTCGCGTGCGGCGAGGTGATTCTTTGAGAGAGCGCAAAATAAAAAGCAAGAATGACTGACTTGAGTTTGGAAGATGATCTTGCAAAAAACAAAAAAAATGCTTCTCCTGTCATTTCTTCGCTTCCTTTCTTTTACCGCTCGACGAGGAGATTCGCCATCTCCGCCACGCTGCTCCCTCCCGCCGCGGCTCCGGGATCCTTCACTGGAGCGCTCACGGAACCGCTCGACGCCCCCCCGAAATAGACGTCGAGAGCCTTCGAGACAGCCTCCTCCCCGCGGGGCAAGGGAGGCTCCTTCGGGCCCTTAGGCGCCCCCTCTCCTCCTCCCCGTCCTCCCTTCGGCCCCGTCGCGAACAGCACCCTGTTGACGTCCTCCGGCACGTCGATCTCGAACACGCGCGAGAAGTGCCCCTTGAGCGTCGAGACGAGATCCGAGACGGGCCTCTGGTCGCGAGACACGCAGTTGATTGCGAGGATGCTCCCTGCTCCTCCTTCGCCCTCGTTCTTCTTCGACCGCCGCAGCAGGGCCGCGGCCGCCGACGCCGCGAAGCTCTCGGCGGCGAAGGGAGGCGGGGGACACGACATAGCCAGGGAGGCGTCCCCGCCTCCCGCGTCGACGATGATCGCTGAGAAAGAAGAAGAAGAGGCGGAGGGAGAATCCTTCGAGGCAGCAGCAGCAGCAGCCGCCTTGGCGACCTCGACGACGCCGTCGCCGACGACGACGGCGAGCGATCCCTTCCTCTCTTCTTTCCCTTCGCCTTCGCCCGCCTCCGCCTTCTTCGACGACAGCCGCAGCAGCAGCTCCTCCTCGACCGCGCGCAGTCCAAAGTGATCCCGGGCGAGCTCCACGACGCACGGGTCGAGCTCGACGGCGGTTACGGAGCAGCGGCGCTCGGCGGCGAGGTGCGCGGCGAGCCCCCCCGCGCCGAGGCCGACGAGGAGGACGCTCCTCCGCCCCGCTCCTCCCTCCTCTTCCCCTCGCTCGCTCGTCCCGTCGCTCGCTCCTCCCCCGAGCGCGGCGAGCCCAGCCAGGATCGCGCAGTGATAGGCCGAGGGCAGATGCGTCGAGAGCGCCGGGAGGGGCTCTGCCTCCCGCGCGGCCGCTCCCTCCCCTCCTCCTCCTCCCCCCCGCCTCCTGCGCGCCACGACGAGCGGCACCTCGCTCTGGATTAAAGAGCGCGCCCCTCCGAAGACGAGCCTGCGGGCCCCCACGACGACAGCGACACCGTCGCGCTCGCCCTCGCTTCCCTCGTCCTCCTCGCCGCCGTCGCCGTCGCCGGGAGGCGTCGCGACGTCCTCGACCAGCAGCGCCGTCCCCGAAACCTCGGACGCGACCTCGCAGACGAGCGTCGGCGCCCTGCCCAGTCCCTCCCCGAGCGTCACGAACGGCACGGCCCTGGGGACGCCCCTTAGCGCCGCGAGGGTCAGCGGCAGCACGAGAGGGTCGAGGTCGCGCTGGAGGGCGGCGGCGTCCCAGCTCCGCGGGAACGGCGCGCCGGCGGCGGCGGCGACGAAGACGCAGCGTGAGGCGCCCACTTGGGCGGCCACGGTCGCCCTCCCCTCGCGCGTCGAGAAGAGCCACTCGTGCTCTCGTCCCTGGGGGACGATGAAGACGGAGCAGGTCGGGGGCGGGGGCGGGAGGACTCTCGAGGGGGCGCGGTTGCTTATGCGCGGGGGGGGGTTGCAGTCGACGACGGTGGCGACGTAGCGGGGCTTTCCTCCCTCCTTTTCTCTCCCGCTGCTTTGGTGCTCTTGCGGCAACGGGACCTGGACCTCCCTCCCGGGGCAGAGCTCGTCGAAGGAGACGGCCGGAGGCGCAGGAGGCGCAGGAGGCGCAGCAGGAGCAGCGGAGGAAGGCCTCGAGGAAGCAGCCGAGGGCCTTGCCGGCGTCGCCGGCGACTCTGCCGCCGCGCTCGAAAGGGCGTCCGCCGCCCTCACCCAAGCGCTCGGCTCCCCGCTCCGCCTCGCCGCGTTCTCCGCCGCGACCACGGAGAACACGTCTGCGAGCTGCTCGGCGTTCGGCGCGTCGATTCTCGGCCTCAAGACGCGGCAGACGACGGGGGAGAAGGAGAGGGAGCGGGTCTTCCCTCTTCCTCCTCCGTCGCCGCCGCCGGCGTCGCCGCCGCCCTCCTCCTCTCGCTCGCCGTGTTTCTCCTCCTCCGCTTCCCTCGTCGGCCTCCGGACGACAACACAGAGGGGCTGCAGCGGCGAGCTCGCCATGTCCGGGGGCGGCGGCGGCGCCTCGATAGAGACCTCCCACCCGCCCTCCAGTCGGTACGACGCGAGGAGGCCGGCGAGCACCGCCCTCTGGCAGAGCGTGACGCACGCATAGCGGCCGCCGGGCGCGAGCGCGCCGCGCACGCTCGCGGCCAGGCCCGCCGCCGCCGCGGCGCCCCCCCTGGAGAAGTCGACGGACTCCTCTCCGCCGCCGCCGCCTCCTCCTCCGTCCTCTTCCTCGGAGTGCAGGGCGTCGAGCGCCCCCTTGTCGACGACGACGCCGAACCCGGAAGCGGGGAAGTGCCTCGAGCCGCGGGGGAGCGCGGTGACGTCGGCGACGAGCCATTGCATCCTCGGCCGCCGCCGCAAGTTCTTGAGCATCATCTCCCGGATGACCGAGGGGCAGAAGTCGACGTTCGTGATGCGCTGGCAGCCCGCGTCGTACATCTGGGCCGAGAGCTCCGAGTTGCCGCACCCGAGCATGAGGATTTTCTTCTCCGCCGGGGGGGGGGTCGGCGCCGAGGTCGGGGTCGGTTTTCTCCCTCCTCCGCCGTCACCGTTTCTTTCCAGGCACAGCGGCAGCAGGATCGGCTTCAGCGTCCTCCAGTCGCCGTACCACTCAAAGGCGACGTCGCCCCTGGCCCTGAAGAAGCCGTCCCAGAACTCGAGAGAGCGGAACTCGTCCGCGGACGAGGGGACGAGGCCGGCAAAGTCGGAAGCGGCGGTCGAGGTCGAGGTCGAGGTCGAGACGTCGGCGGTGTTCGCATTGCCCTTGCCAGCTGCGGCGACGGCTGCCCCTGTCGTCGTGCCCCTCTTGTGTTTGGCGCTGCCGCTTGGAGCCATGGCTTTGAGTGAGCTGCTGCTGACCTCGATTTGCGATTCAGTGATCCCCGCTCTTTGCTCCAGCCAGCTCAAAACGCGACGGCTAGTAAATCTGCCTTGTTTCTCGAAAAAAGAGTGAAATTCCGGCAACGCCCCCCCCCCACACACAACATTTTTTTTTCCAGTGGCTTGCTCTCCTCTTTTCGCTTTGCGTTTCTCGTCTATTTTCTGAGAAGCGGAAAGGCCTTCCTCTCTCTCTCTCTCTTTCCAGAGAGTGTGTGCTTGATCATCTGAAGCGCACAAAGCGTCATCAGCTTCATCGAAGGAAGAGCGTCGGCTCTCAAAGCACCAAAGCACCTGACTCAGGCGTCGATTCTTCTCCTTCTTCTTCGCCGCCTCGACAAAACCATCAACCATGCGTCTCGAAAAGTGCTGGTTCTGCTCGTCGACGGTCTACCCAGGCCACGGCATCCAGTTTGTGCGCAATGACTGCACGGTAAGTGGTAGTTTTGTAGAGTGATAGCGATGCTGCAGAAGAGGGAGACAGACAGAGAGAGAGAGAGAGAGAGAGAGAGAGAGAGGAAGAGGGAGAAAGGGATTTTCTTGACGTCCGGCGACGGCTGCGGCGAGAAAAACGGCGGCGGCGGCTCACTCGCTCCCCCTGCTCTCCTTTCCCTAACCTCTTTCACCGAACTCCGCCAAACAATAACAAAAAAAACTCAAGGTCTTCCGCTTCTGCCGCTCCAAGTGCCACAAGAACTTCAAGATGAAGCGCAACCCTCGCAAGGTCCGCTGGACCAAGGCGCACCGCGCCCTCGCGGGCAAGGAGCTCGTCGACGACGCCGTGTTCGAGATGGAGCGCCGCCGCAACGCGCCGCTGCGCTACGACCGCACGCTCGTCGCCAAGTCTGTCGCGGCGATGAAGCGCGTCGACGAGCTGCGGGTGGCCCGCGCCGACCGGCACTTCGAGCGGCGCGTGCGCAAGTCGAGGGCACAGGAGGCGATCGCGGCGCGCGCGGCCTTGGAGCACGGGATCCACCTCGTCAAGGCGCCGAGCGTGCTTGCGAAGGAGCAGGCGGAGAAGGACAAGGCCTTGGCGGCGGAGAAGGCGGAGGTGGTGCAGGCGGAGCCTCTCGCGATGGAGACAAAGTAGGGGAACCTTCTCAGTCACAGATTTTTTCCCATTTTTGTTTTTTCATTGCATTTGTCTTTGGGGCGGGGGGGGGGGGGGGGAGAGATAGAAAGATAAAGAGGGAAGAGCGAGGGAACGCCGTGTCCCTCCTCCTACCCCCCTCTCTTCTCTCGCTCGCTCGCTCGCTCTCTTCCCCTCCTTGTTTGTTGTGTTTTTTCGGTTGGACCTTGTCTCCTTTCCTTTTCGTTAGTTTTTTTTTGTTTGGGGATGGGGGGGCAGTGCACATTTGTAGAGTGAAAACAGGAATGAAAATAAGAAAATCAAAAAGAGCTCAGAGGGAAAAGGCATCCATCAAGCATCGACCGCGACCGTCGCGCCGCCGCCGCCGCCGCCGCCGCCCTTCCCGCCCTTCCCTCCAGCCGCCGCGGCAGCGGCCGCAGCGGCAGCGCTCGCCTTTTGCGCCCTCGCCTCCTCCGTCTGCACGAACTGCAGCGCGTCGCCCTTGGAGACCAGCGCGATGCGAGACACGCGGTTGGCGTGAGACACTCCGTAGACGCGGTCGGCGACGGACACGAGCTGCGGGTGGAAGGTCGTGACGATGAACTGCGCCGGCGGCGACAGCTGCCCGCCTCCGTCGACGCTTCCTCCTCCCTCCTCGTCGTCCTGCGTGGAGCTGGTCCCTGCCCTGGCCGTCTTGGCGACGAGCGCGGCGACGGCGCTGCGGTAGGCCGGGTCTAAGGCGGCGTCGACCTCGTCGCAGAGGTAGAAGGGAGCCGGGTCGCAGCGCTGGATCGCAAAGATCAGCGCGAGAGCGACGAGCGTCTTCTGCCCGCCCGAGAGGCTCGAGATGGTGGTCGTCTCGCGCCCGCCGCCGAAGGAGACCTTGACGCGGACCCCTTGGTACTTGTCGCGCGGGGGGGCTGCTGCGGCGTTGGAGGGGCCCTCGCCGCCGTTGGCAGCAGCAGCAGCGGCGTCGTCACCGTTGTCGACGGCTTCGGCGTCGGGCATTTCATCGTCGCCCGCTCCGCCGACTCCGCCGCCGCCGCCGCCGCCGCTCGACGCGGCCCTCTGCATCACCAGCTCGCCCCTTCCCCCCGGCACCAGCTCGGCAAACACCTCCCTGAAGTTGCGCGCCACGCCCTTGAACGTGCGCTCGAGCGCCTCGTCCTTGCGCAGGTCCAGCGTGCGCACGAGCTGCCTGATCTTGTCCTCGGCGGCGGCGTTCTCGGCGGCGCGGCGCTGGAGCGACTCGCGCTGCTCGGAGAGGTTGGCGTGCTGGTCGAGGGCCTTCTGGTTGACGCCTGGTTTGGAGTTTGGGAGGTTTTTTTTCATCGGGAGAAGAAAAACGTTGTGAGTTTTTTTTCGGGTTTTTTTTTTCGTCGAGAGGGAAAAACAAAAAAAACGGCCTCGACCTCTCAACCTCAAAAAGAAAAGAAAACGTTCTCTCGTACCTCCGAGCTTCTTCAGCACCTGCTGCGCCTTGTGCAGCGCGGCATGCAGCTCCGCGGCGGGCCTCCCGCGGTACCGCTCGAACGCGTCCGACGGCAGCGAGCCCAGGTCGCGGATCTTGCGCTCGAGGTCGGCCTTGCGCGACAGCAGAGCGCCGCGCTTGGCCAGCGCGGTGTCGAGGCCGCGCGAGCCGTCGGCGGCCGCCGCGCTCGCGGCCTCCTCGGCCTCGCGCAGCGCCTCGAGCTCCGCGGCGGCGGCAGCGGCGCCCTCGGCGGCCTTGGAGGCGGCGTCGGCCGCGGCTCGCTCGGCGCGCTCGGCCTCGGCAAGGGCCGCGCGGGCCTCGGCGGCGGCGCGGCGGGCCGCGACGAGGCGGGCCGCGGCAGCCGCGGCGGCGTCGGCGTCGGCCGAGCCGCCGGCAAGGCCCCCGCTCCCGCCGAGGCCGCCGGCCGCCGCGAGCCTCGAGGCCAGCTCGTCGCGGCGGCGGTGCAGGTCCGAGTGCAGCGCGTCCGAGATCGCCTCGACCTTCGCGCCCGCGGACGCCGCGGCGAGCTTGGCCTCGGATGCCTCCGAGGCGAGCTCCGCAGCGCGCGGCGCGAGCTCCTCGGCCTCGTGCGCCTCGGCGGCCGACAGGGACTGCACCAGCGGCGTGCCGAGCTCGGCGCGCAGCGCCGCGTCCTGCGCCCCGGCCTCGCGCGCTCCGGCCGCGGCCTCGGCCGCGGCGGCCCTGGCGGGCTCGACGCGCGCCGCGGCGTCCTGCGCGCGCGCCCTGGCGGAGGCGGCGTCGGCCCTGGCCGCGGCGAGCAGCGACCTCGCGTGCGCGCGCTCGGCCGCGGCGCGCTGCTGCTCGCCGACGGCGGCGGCCACAGCCTGGTCAACCTCGGCCGCCCTGGCCGCCAGCGTCGCGGCCTCGCGCTCGAGGCCCGCCGCGAGCCCTCGCGCCTCGCCCAGCGCCAGCATCGCGCCCATCTTGGACCGCGACTCCTCGATGAACCCGCCCGTCAGGGCTCCCTTGCGGCCCACGGAGTCGCCGGCGACGGTGACGGCCGACAGGCCCGTCTCGCGGGCGACGGCCGCGGCGACGTCGAGGTCCTTGCAGACGACGACGCGGCCGAAGACGTGCGCGACCGCGGCCTCGATGGCGGCGTCGTACTTCAGGTATCGCATCAGCGGCACGGCGTCGGTGCCGTAGGAGGAAGGCACCTGCGCGGGAGCGCGCGTCGCGACGCGGTTGAGGGGGATGAACGTGGCCCTGCCGCCGCGCTCGGCGGCGAGGCGGCGGACGACAGACGTCGCGACCTCGTCGTCGTCGACGACGACGTGGAACAGCGCCGCGCCGGCGGCGACCTCGACGGCGGTGTGCAGCTGCGGCAGGCACGAGACGAGCTCGATCAGGGGCCCGCGCACGCCGCTGAAATTGTGCTCCGCGGCGATGCGGCGCACGGACTGGAGGCCGCGGTGGACGTCGCGCGCGACGGCGGCCTCGACGCCCTTGTCGGCGCGGGCGACGGCGGCCCTGGCGTCCGCGGCCTTCTTGTCGGCGGCGGCGCCCTCGCGCCAGAGCTCCTTGCGCTCTGCCTGCGCGGCGTCGCGCTTGGCCAAGGCGGCCTCCTCGGCCTCGAGGGCGACATCCGAAGCGGCGGCGGCCTCAGCGACGGCCGCCTCCGAGCGGGCGGCCTCTCCCGCCGAGGCGTCGGCGCCGGCCGTGGCCGCCGCGGCCGCGGCCTCGAGGTCCTCGGCGGCCTTGGTCGCCCTCGCCCTCGTCGCCGCCAGGCCCTTGAGCTCGGCCCGGACCCACGAGTCGCGCTCCGCGGCCGAGGAGAACTGCGCCCTGCGGCCGCGTTTGGCATAGAGCGCCTCGAGGCGGCGCGAGGCCTCGGCGGCGGCCCCGCCCGCCGCGGCCTCGCGCGCCGCCGCGGCCTCGGCCTCCAGCTTCGCGTCGGCGAGCTCCTTCTCCAAGGCCGCGGTCTCTTGCGCCAGCGCCTCGAGCGCGCCCCTCAGCGACGTCCCGTCGGCCGCGGCCGAGGCCGCGCGCTGCTCCAGCTCGGCGACGTCGAGCTCGGCCGTCGTCGCGCGCTCCAGCGCCGCGGCTTTCTCCGACGCGGCGACGCCCCTCGCCCGCTCGTGCTCGGTGGCCTCGGCCGCGAGAGCCCGCGCCTGCTTGTCCGCGCGCCTCGCGCTCGCGGCGGCCTCGCGCAGCGCCTCGTGCGCCGCGCCCAGCGCCGCCCCGCGCTCGGCGCGCCTGCGCTCCAGGCCCTCGAGCCTGGCGCGCGTCGCGGCCACGTCGGCGTCGAAGATCGTGTACTCGAGGCTCCGGCGGGCGCGGTCGGCCTGCTGGAACGCCGCGAGCTCCTCGCGCTCGGCCTCGAGCTCGGCCAGGCGCGCGTCGAGGCCCTGGAGCATCTCCGACACCAGCGCGCGCCTCCCCTCGGTCTCGGCCAGGATGCGCAGCGACTCGCGGCGCCGCTCCTCGTAGACCTTGGTGCCGCCGATCTCCTTGAGGAGCTCGAGCCGCTGGTCGTCGCGCATCGTCGACATGGCGGTGATCTTCCCCTGCTGGACGACGTAGTAGGGGTTGGCGCGCGAGAAGCCCGCGGACTCGAGGAGGGACTGCACCTCGGCCTTGGTCACGGCGCGGCGGTCGACCGAGTACTCGTCGCGCTTGAGGCCGATCGTGCGGCGGAGGCGCACCTCGCTGCGGTCTACGGGGAAGCGGTTGTCCGAGTTGTCGAAGACGACCTCGACGTAGGCCTGCGAGACCGCGTGGCCCGCCCCCTCGTGGAGCAGGCGGGCCCGGTCCTCGGCGCGCAGGGACGAGAAGACGTCGCCGATGACGAAGCGGATCGCGTGGAAGAAGTTGGACTTGCCCGAGCCGTTGGCGCCCACTGGTGCGATGTGTTTTAGTGGAGAGAGCGAGAGAAAGAGAGAGCGAGAGAGCGAGGGTGAGAGAAGAGGTTGATTGAGAGAGAGAGCGAGAGAGCGAGTGTGAGAGAAGATGGGGGCGGAGGGGGGGGGAGGCGTCGGAGGGAGAGAGAGGGAGAGGCAGGCAACCGAAGCGGGGCAGGGCAGCGGTTGAGGGGTCGAGAGACCGTTTTCCCGCCGAGCGAAGAAGGGTCGGGGTCGACGAGAGATGACGACGTCGAACGTTCGAGGGAAAAAGCAGTCGAGGCAAAAGTCAAAAAACGCACCGACGACGTTGACCCCGGGGCTAAACGTCTCCGACACCGTCTGGTCCTTGTAGGACTTGAAGCCCTCGATGACTATCTGTTGGAGAGAGGGGAGGAAAGTCAAGGTACGTGAGGGAGAGAGAGCGAGAGCGAGGGGAAGGAAAGGGAATCGCAAGTGCGCCTCTCTCCGCTATGCTCTTCGTTCTGCCTCTCGACGTTTGATGTCGACGTCGAAAGAACAGGCATCGGATGCATCCGCCCTGCTCCCTCTTGCTCACCTGCTTGATGTACATCGCTGCCTCTGCTCTCTGCGGCCTAGGAAGTGCCTCGGGGATACCTCACGGGAAGAGGCAGGCGCGACGAAGGGGGAGGAGGAGGCGAGAGGCGGCCTCGAAGAGAGCAGGCACCTGACGGAAGCAGAAACGACTCTTTTTTTTTTTTAGAATCGATTCTCTCTCGAAACGCGAAAGGGTTTGCAGCAGGGGGGGGGGGGGGGCCCGCCACCTGTTGTTCACGACTCGGGGGGGAGAGAGACGAAGACGCCCGTGCCGCTCGCACGAGCGGAGAGGGTGAGGCGGGAGAGTGGAGAAGGAGAAGAACAGGAGGTAAAGAAAGGAGAATCGAAATCTCCAATCGACGCTCCTCGAGTTGTTCGCGAAAGTGGGACAAACCGGTCGAGGCGGCGACTTCTCCTCACTCTCTCCGAAGCCCCGTCAACCTGAAACTACTCTCTTGCTTTTCTCCTTCGATGCCACCGTCCTCGTTCGCGATGGCACCAAAGAGCGCCGCCGCGGCTACAACAACAGCTGCCGCCGCGTCTCGACGACGCGCTGCGGCGGCGGCGCCCTCTGCGCTGACGAAGAAGGCGAACGGAAGGCGAAGAGTGAAGGCCAATGTCGCCCGCGTCAGTGGCGGCGACGCCGAGACAGCGACGATGGCGACGACGACGGCTGCTCCTGCTTCCGCCTCGGCCGGAGACGGGGCCGCCATGGCGACAGACGGCGCGCTGAGGAGCGGGAGTGAGTTTGTGGAGAGATGGTGGAGGGAGAGCTTGAGCGAATGCGAGGCGAAGCTGTGATGCTGCGGCGAGCGTTTTTTTTCCCCTTCGACCGCCACCTCTCACCTTTGGGGGGGGAAAAACCTCGATCTCAACCTCAACCTCAAAACAGACCGCACCAGGCGGCGCGTCCGCCGCCCCTCCTCCGCAGCAGCGGGAGACGCTCCTCCTTTTCCCCCGCCCTTCTCGTCTCCTCCCCAGCCTTCTTCCTCTCTCTCCGCGGTCCGCCACGCCGCGGTGTCCCGAGTCACGAAAGAGACCTCGGTCGACGTCGCCATCACGATCGACGGCACGGGCGCGTGCTCCTCCCGCTCCTCGGTCCCCTTCCTGGACCACATGCTCGACCAGCTGGCCTCGCACGGCCTCTTCGACGTCGCCGTCAAGGCCAGCGGGGACACCTGGATCGACGACCACCACACGAACGAGGACGTCGCGCTCGCCCTGGGAACGGCGCTCGCCCGCGCGCTCGGCGACCGCCGCGGCATCGTGCGCTTCGGCGACTTCTCCGCGCCGCTCGACGAGGCCCTGGTCCACGTCGTGCTCGACCTCAGCGGCAGACCCCATCTCTCGTGCGACCTGAGGCTGCCCACGGAGCGCATCGGCACCTACGAGACGCAGCTGGTCGAGCACTTCTTCCAGTCGCTCGTCAACACCTCGGGCATGACGCTGCACATCCGGCAGCTGGCCGGGACGAACTCGCACCACATCGTGGAGGCGACCTTCAAGGCGTTCGCGAGGGCGTTGCGGCAGGCCTGCGAGCGGGACCCGCGGAGGGAGGGGAGCGTCGCGAGCTCGAAGGGCGTGCTGACGCAGGCGTGAGCGTGAGGAAAATTCTCGAGTTTTTATTTATTTGTCGGTTTTTTTTTTTTTTAAGAGAAAGAAAGAGAAGAGAGCGAGCGCGAGAGAGAGGAGCTCAAATCGCCTTCTTCTTCTGATCCTCTCCTTTCTTTCGCTTCTTCGCGGTCTTCCTAGGGTGTAAATTCTTGGCCTTTTACTTCGTCTCCTCTTGAATTTGAAGCGCGGGGAATCAGCATGGATGGTTGTGAAAGAAGACGAAGAGGAAAAGCAAAAGAGAAATTATCCAGACCTGACTAAGGTCAGAGTTGAAGAGCCAACCCTAAAAACAAAAACTCGAGCTAATTTTCCCTTCCCATGTTTGGACGATCTCAAGTCGATGGGATCATTCTCAAACCAATACCTCGTCCCCCGCAACAAAGAGAGACAAAGAGAGGGAGAGAGCGGGGGAGATCTGTCTGCTTGGTGATGATGATGGAATGAAGTCTCAGGCTCTCTCTCGTTTTTATTCGTTTAAATACTCCTTCCCTCCCTCCCTCTCTCTCTCTCTCTCTCTTTCCCCCCGCCCCCCCCCATCTCTCTCTGTCTCTCTCTCTCTAGCTCTTCGCTCTCCTCATTTCGCGAGCAGCTTCGGCAGCAGCAGCGCTGCGAGCACTGCCAGCAGCGGCAGAAGGACCTGCAGCGCCCTCATCGCCCCGCTGCTCCCGCCCCCGGCCCCGGTCGAGACGGCCGACGCGGCCTGCTTCCGGGCCGCCTTGCCGCCGTCGCCGCCTTTCAGCGCACCAATCTTGTACTTGGCAAGCATCTCGTTGGCCGCCGCGGAGTGGCCGATCTCCTCAAAGTCCTCGGTGGCGTCCTTGCCTATAGAGAGTTTTGGTTGTTTGGGTTGGGAAAGGGAGGAAGAAGAAGAGGTCGGCGAAGAGGAGCGGGAGAGGAGAGGAAGAAAGAGGTCAAGGTCGAAGGAAAAAAGGGGTCGGTCGCGACGTCACGAATGTTCGACGACCGAAAAAAAAGAGCTGCCTGTTTTTGGCGCGCGCGCGCGTCTGAGATCTTTCTTTCTCGTCTTCCCTTGTCTAACCGACCATGCCAACCCGAGAGAATCGGTCTGCTCTACACTCCCTTACAGATGAAAGGCGAGCAAAGGCACGCGAAAAACACGCAGGGCGGGGACGAACACATCGTCATTAAAAAAAAACTCGATGCGATGGTTTCTCGTTCGATTGATTGATTCAACTTCTCTCTCTTCCTCTCTCTTTCTCTTACCGGTGTTCGAGATGATGATGTCGAACCCTCCCGGGTGCTCGTCGATGAACGGCGTCACGTCAAACACCTCGCCGCGGACTGCGATCCAGCACGACTCCTCGGTCGTGTGCTTGCGCATCTCGTCGAGCGAGATGACGCGGGCGGCGTCGCCGCTTGATGCTGCAGCGGCAGCCGCTGCTGTGTCCGACGCCATTACTGCAATCGATCGAGACAGGGGGCGTGCTCGTGCTAGCGCCTTGCCTCTGCGCGCTTGTGCGTGCGAAGAGAGGGGGAAAGAACGCGGGAGAGAGAAAGAGAGAGCGAAAGCAGAGCAAAAAAAACTTTTCTGTTTTTTTTCTTCTGTCGACCCGCTCTCCTCTTTTTTCTTTTTCTTCTCTCCTCCCTTCTTTCCTCTCTCTGATGAATGCGCGGGTGCGATAGGGACAAAAAAAACCGTTTACACGCGAAGTTTTTGTGGCGGAAAAAGAAAAGAATGCGGAAAGAAAATGTAGATAAATGTTTCAGGCGACGACCGCACTCCGGGGCCTCCACCAGACGCCGTCCTTGCTCGCTTCCTTGCTCCCCTGCTTCTCCTTCTCCTTCTTCTTCCTCCCGCCGACCTCCCTCGGCCGGTCCAGGTTCAGGAACTTGGCCAGCTGGATGAAAGAGTGCGCACCGAAGACGTTGTTGGAGAGCCGCAGGGCGACGGAGACGGACCGAGCGGCGGCCGGCGACGCCAGGAGGAGCGGCGCAGCGGCTCCTCCCCCGGTGGCGGCGGCGGCAGCGGCGACCGCACCTCGCCGCGCCCTGCCGTACGCCCAGTCCTCGACGCCGTTGACCGCGTTGTACCGCAGGTTCGACGACACGGCCATGAAGTAGCACCACGCGAGCCCCGTGTCCAGGACGCGCTGCTCCGTCTGCGGCGGCCTGTACGAGGCGTCGGCCGCCTCGCGCGCGGCGACGAGCGCGCGGACGAGCGCCGAGCCGGCGCAGCCCATCAGCAGCCCGACCGCGCCGTACTGGGCCGCCCGCGCGCCCAGGCAGGCGAGCCTGGCGCGGAGCGGGAAGCTCCCCGCCTGGAACGCGTGGGACGGGAGCGAGGCCAGGGCCGCGGCGAGCGAGCCGCGCGCGGCCGCCGAGGGGGCCGGGAGCCCGGTGGGCGCCAGGAGGTAGACGAGCGCGAAGTCGTTCAGCAGCGAGACCGCGGCCTGCGAGGCCACGAACTCGACCTCGGAGAAGAAGCGGGCGCCGCGGGAGGCGGCGTTGACGCCAAGGATGATGGAGAGGTCGAGGCCGCACTCGATCAGGAGCTGTTTGGAGTTTTTCGTTTTTCGAGTTTTGTTTTTGTTTTGCAAGGCCATCGACAGAGGTCGAGGTCAGGGGCTGCGCGACGTGGTCTCTCTACCTCTCTCGTTACCTCTCTTTCTCTGTCTCGCCCTCCTTTAAAAAAAAAGAAACGTACCTTGGTCGCAAACTCGGGGTCCGCCGCCGCTCTCGCCTTGACGCCGGCGACGAGGCTGTGTGGTTTTGTTTTTTTGGAAAGGCGAGAGAGACGTGAAATCAAGAGGCCGAGGTTGAAAGAAGAAAAAAAAGGGTGTTAAAACGCTGTCCTCTCCCCTCTTCTCTCTTCTCGCTCTTCCTCTCACCCTGCCAACACGTTGAAGCGGAAGAACTTGCGCCTGCCGTCGCCGCCGCCGTCGCCGTCTCCTGGGCCGCCTTCGTTGTCTCTGGGGGGGAGGCCGCCTCCATCGCCGCCGCTGCCGCTCGTCGGGGGCTCGACGACGATTGCCAGCGGCAGAGGAGTTTCTACGACGACACGCGTCGCCGCTGCCGCGGATGTTGCTATCGCAGTCTCCGAGGCGCTCTCTGTCGCGGCAGAAAGTCCCCGTGGCGCCGGCGACGACAGGGCCAGCACTGCGAGTCTAGATCTCGAGCATCGCCGAGCAGCAGCGCTGCAGCGCGGAACGCTGGATGCTCGCCTTGACGTCGGCGGCGACGACGACGCTGACGATTTCGACGTTGAAGTCTCCCCACCTCTCGCTCCGAGGAGCTGCTGCTGAAGAACAAAGACCGCCATTCGTCTCAATCACTCTATGATGTGATATCACGTGTTCGCTGCCGTCGCTCCCTTGGTGGAGGCAGCAGCAACCGAGGAGGGCTCCCTCGCCGCGGCGTCGGCCAGAGCCTTCCGAGATCGCTCGTCGGCTCTGACGGCGCCGAGCCGGTTCGCCTTGGTCGCCTTGGTCAGTCCCGGGTGGCCCCAGGGCTTGAGCCAGAGCTTCCCTCCCGTTGTTTTCAGGACCGCTGCGACTGCCAGCGAGAGGCGCATGAGCGGGCAAGGAAATCCAGAGAAGTCGCGGGGAGCGGGGGAGACTGGCGTTTTTTCCGGTTTCGATCAAGTGATGGCGGAGGGAGAATTGCCGCCTTTTTTTTTTCCCTTCCTCTCACTCTCTCGACAAACAGTTTTCACCTCACTTCACATCGCAGCACATGCCTCTTCTCTCACGATGTTTCTCGTCTCAAGGGCAGCCTCCGCTCGGTTCTCCGGTACGCTGCTGAGGGGAGCTATCTGCTCCCCGAGCAGTGGCGGCTGTCGAACAGGCACAGGCAGCAGCAAGCTAGGCGGCGGCGAAGCGCCTTTACTAGCGACGAGAGAATTGAATGTCGCCGCTGCTGCCGCTTCATCTTCTTCAACCCCGTCTTCTTCCGCTCGCCGCGCCTTCATCCCTTGCTCCGTCAAGATCATCCACGTCAGCAGGCCCTGCGCCTACCACGACCCCTTGGTAACCGAGTGGCTCGACAAGGCCCGACGCTACGCGAAAATCGAAGAGCTCCGACTGCCCGTCAACCCCGTCAAGGCCAAGGACAACGCCGATGCCGCGACGAGGGCCGAGGGCGAGCGCGTGCTCAAACAGCTGACCGCCTCCGACTTCGTGGTCCTGCTGGACGAGCGGGGGAGGGCGCCGAGCTCAGAGCGGCTCGCCGAGATCGTGGCGGAAGCAGGGGAGCGCTGCGGAGGAGGCGGGAGCTCCTCTTCCTCCTCCCTCGCCTTTGTCGTCGGCGGGCCCTTTGGCCACGCGAAAGGAGTTCAGGAAAGGGCGGACGCGAGGATTTCTCTTTCAAGCTTGGTATTAAACCATGCCGTGGCTCGAGTGGTGCTCGCCGAGGCTCTCTACAGGGCGTACACCATCTTGAAGGGCGTTCCGTACCATCACTGAAGTTGAGTTTTTTTGGTCAAATTTTCCCCTCTGGCCTGGAGCGTCGCCGCGGCGATGGCGCTGCACAAGGCCCCCGCGGCGTTCGGCCTCTCGGCGACACTGGCGTCAGCGCGGTGGGGGCACCAGCGTGTTTCAATTTTTCCGAGCTCTATAAAAAAAAACAAAGGAACCTCGCCTCTCTTCTCTCCCTCTCTAATGCTCGTGCGGCGCCAGCGCGGAGAGGAGCAGCGGCGCCGCTGCCCCGGCGACGAGCGCGTAACGCACACGCGTCGAGGCCTCGCCCGCGGCGGCGGAATCGCAAGAAGATAAGCTGAGCGCGGGCGCGACCGACGGGAGGACGTGCACCGCCGCGGCGTGGACGAGTGTGCCCCCGGAGAAGAGCAGCGCCGCGGCGACCCCTAGGCCGCTCCCGCCCCCTCCCCCTCCCCCTCCCCCTCCGAAGATCAAAAGGGCAAGAAAGGTGACCAGGGCGGCCACGGGGCTCGACAGCGAGAAGAAGAGCAGCCCGCGCTTGGCCCGCCGGTGCCCCCACTGCGCCGACGCCAGCGTCGCCGAGAGGCCGAACGCCGCGGGGGCCTTGTGCAGCGCCATCGCCGCGGCGACGCTCCAGGCCAGCGCCTGCGCCCCGCTACCTTTGGCGGAGGTCGTGGCCGCGCAGGAGGCCCCCACGGCGAGGCCGTCCGCGGCGGCGTGGACTATCAGCGCCCGGAGCGCGCCCGAGGCCGCGGCGCCGGAGGTCGGGGGAGCAGTGGCGGCGGCCGGAGAAGCAGCAGCAGCACCGCCGCCCTCCTTCGTCGCCGCCGCCGCCGTCGTCGTCGTCGTCGTCTTCGTCGCTGGTGTGCCGCCGCCACAGGACTGATGCGGCGACGCGGACAGGGCGTCGAGCGCCATCATGAAGAAGAAGCCCGAGGAGAGCGCGAGCCCGGGCAGCCAGTGGGGCACCGGGTCCGAGTGCGCCCCGTGGGAGCGATAGTGGTCGTGGCTCTCGTGGCCCTCGTGTCCGTGCCCGTGGTGCTCCTCGGCGACCACGGCAGCGACGACCGCGGCCTTCCTCTCGATGGCGGCGAGGAGGTGGAAGCCCTCCGGGACGACGACGGCGAGCGCGGTCGAGATGAGGAGGCCGGCGCCGAGGGCCTGGACGATGTCGAGGTTGGGAATCGAGGTCGACGCCGACGATGCCGAGGTCCCCATCGACCCCGTCGCGAGCGACGGGAGCAGCGTCGCCTGGTGCAGGGGGACCATCCCGGCGCCCATCGCCGCGACGAACATCACGATGCAGGTCGCGATCAAGGTCAGGAAGGCCCCCATGGCAGCTCGAGGCGCGGCCTTCAATTCCAAGAGGAAGACAACCGACGGAAACAAATAAAAACCATGAAAAATGTGGTGTTGAAAAAGACTAAAAGAGGTCCCCACTTTGTATTACAACATGTAGGCAGCACCAGGGTTTCTAGACTAAAAAAGTTCACTAAAAAAGTTCAGCGTGGTGCACGAGGACATTGTACGATGGAGAGAGAAGAAAGGCGCGTACAAGGAACGAAAAACGTTCAGATGGTGATAGCGGGCAGTTGGAGTGCTGAGGACGTTGTGTTTTTTCTTTCGTTGCGTTTCGTTTTTCTTTCAAACGGAGTCCGCGTCCTCAGAGCTCCACTTGACTGCCTTCTTGGCGAACTCAGAGCCCATCGGAGGGGTCCCGAGCCTCCTGGGGATCGTCGACCACGGGTCCCGCGAAAAGAAAGCAGGGTGAGCAGCGGGAGTAGCGAATCCGCGTTCTCTTCTGTTTTCCGTCGCCCCTCCCGCCCGCGGCGGCGTCCGCGGTTCGTCGTCGTCGTCGCCGCCCTCGTCGTCAGCAAAGTCTTCGTCTCCGTCGCCTCTGTCGCTGCCCGATTCGCCGTGATCGGAAGAGGACGAGAAGAAGAACGAGTCCCGGCGCTGCCTGAGAGAGGCTCCGGCCGCGGCGGCGGCGGCGCTCGCCCTGACCCGCGCCGCGGCGGCTGCCCCCTTCGTGAGCTCGGCCGCCTCGGCGGCGGCGGCGCCCGCCCTGCCTCGCGCGGCCAGCGCCGCGGCCCTGGTCGCCCCCGCCGCCTCCGCCAGCGCCTCCCTCGTCGCGCCGCCGTCGCGGTAGCTCGCCGCGGCGAGGGAGATGGCGGCGTTCGCAGCTAGGGCGAGCAGGGCCGCGAGCGCGGTGGCCGGGCGCGGGGCGTCCGCGAGCAGGCCCAGGACGGCCGCGGCGGCGTCGTCGGCTCGGCTCGCCGCCGTCGGCTTCGGGGCCGGGACGACCGACGACGGAGACGGAGCGAGGATGCTCTTCCCTCCGCTCCCGCCCCCGCATCTCCTCCGGTTCTTCGCCACGGCCCTCGCCGCGGCGTCCTCGATGGCCCCGGCGTGCGCCGCGACCAGGAACAGCGCCGAGCCCTGCACGACGCCGGCGACGGCGGCGCCCCCGGCGAGGGCGTGCACGAGAGGCGTCAGCCGAGCCGGGGACCAGACGCCGGCGGCGGCGCCCCCGGCAAGGAGGAGCGTGGGGGCGCCGGCGGCGGCGAGCACTGGAGGGAGCCAGCGACCGCTCAAAGATGGTGGGAGCTGGTCGCCGCTGCCCCCGCCGCTGCAAGGCGGGCTGCTGCTGCTGCTGCCGCTGCCGGCGGAGGAGGAGGGAGACGGAGAGAGAGCGAGGGAAAGAGAGGGCTCCGGCACAGGCGCGACCGGTCGAGTCAAAGCGCTTTTGCCGCTCCCGCTCCAGCTCGCCGCCGCCGACAGCGCGGCCAGGCCCGTCCCGGCAAGCAGGACCAGCGAGCAGATGGCCGCCACGTCCCCCCATGGCTTGTCTGCGAGGAGGCCGCCGTTTTTCTTCCGTCTTCGTCGCGCGGAGGAGGAGGGCGGAGGAGAAGAAGGCGGCGGCAAGAGCGGCGCCAGAGTCGCGTCGCCGCCATCGCCCCTCCGCGCCCTAGCGACCACGACGGCGCAGGCGGAGGCGACTGCCGCAAGGTGCGCCCCAGCGACGAGGAGCACGGCGATGGGGCCGAGGCCGAGCCCGAACGAGCCAGAGGGGAGGGGCGCGAGGAAGAGCTCGCTCGCTGCTTCTGCTGCTCCTCCCGAACCTGCTCGCCACGCGCCTGCCGCCGCCGCGAAGAGCGAAAAGTTCGCGAGCGCCGCGCCGCAGTAGGCCGCCGCGAGCCTGGGAGAGCTCGAGACCGCGGCCCTCTGGCCAAAGAGCAAGCAGCCCGTGCTGACGGCGCTGATCGTGAAGAGGGAGTCGGCGACGCTGTTTTTTTTTTGGGTGGAGTTGAAGAAAGAAAAGAAAAAAATAGGTTAGAAAAATGAGCAAGAGCGTCGCAAGCGAACGAAAAAAAAAACAGTCTCTTGCTCTCTTCCTCTCCTTTCTTCCTTACTTCCATCATCCCTCACATGAATCCGCTCTGCGGGCGAAGCACAATCTGCACGAACGCCGCTAGCAACGAGAAGCCCGCGAGCGGCGCGTGGGCCACCAGCGAGGCGACCGCGAGCGAAGGGGAAGAAGAAGAGAGCATCGTTTGATGAATGCACGGCAGCGACTTTTTGCAAAAACCCCGCCGAAGAAGATGGAGAGATAATAACACTCGCTGCCCGGAGGGGGCTTGGGGCGCTCGCGCGCGTTCTCTTCGCGAATGCGTCGAGGCGGAGTCGGTGCGCGCCGCGGTGAGGAAGGGAAGCAAGAGCGTGGCGAGCCTGGCCCCCGTCGCGAAGAGATGCGGTAGGTGAAGTTGATGGAGGTTTTTTTTCCCTCCGCCCTGGTTTGTGTGACGGCGAGAGAGCTCCTCGGGGTTTCCGCTTGCTTCGAAAAAGAGAAGAGAGACAGAGAGAGAGAGAGCAAAAGTTTTTTTTTCTTCCAGTCTCCCGAATCAAAAGGCAGTCATGTCCTCGTTCTCCGACGACGAGGACATGGCCGGCTACTCCGACGACGACTATGGCATGTCCTCGGACGGAGACCAGTCTTACGGCGAGGTCGAGGAGCTCCCCGTCGCGAGCAAGGTGAGCTTGAAGAGCAAATCATGTTTTGGACCGCGCTGTTTCGATGCGTTCCATCCCTTGCCCTCTGTCGTCTCGTCCATTCTTGTTTCGCTTTCCCCGTGCTCCCTGCTGCTTTTCTGTCCCTCGTTCGCCATCGGGAGCCTCGAGAGGGAGAGATTATGTGCCCTCGTGGGGCGTCGAGGCGGAAAAAACAAGAGGCGAGAGCGACAGGGCGCGGTGTTTGTTTTGCTTTTTTTTCTTTGCTCGTCTGCCCCCCCC
>Ga0315274_10003051_pt1 | contig 24952 bp, 22 predicted proteins | sample YL17G02_20_MG_FD_203700 | JGI IMG/M metagenome (GOLD analysis project Ga0315274, IMG submission 203700) | Sediment microbial communities from Yellowstone Lake, YNP, Wyoming, USA - YL17G02_20 | ecosystem: Environmental > Aquatic > Freshwater > Lake > Sediment | place: USA: Wyoming | collected...
CCGTAGAGGATCTTCTCCCCGGTGCTGGGATTGCGGGTGAAGGCCACCCCGGTGCCGGAATCGTTCCCCATATTGCCGAAGACCATGGTCTGCACATTGACCGCGGTTCCCAGATCATGGGGGATCTCGTTGATGTTGCGATAATCCACGGCCCTCTTTCCAAACCAGGAGCCGAAGACTGCCTCGATGGCCAGCTTCAGTTGCTTCAGGGGATCCTCCGGGAATTCCTCCCCGGTCTCCTTCTTATAGATGGCTTTATAATCGCGGATGATGTCCTGCAGCATGGGCGCGGTCAGATCGGTGTCCCTCTTGCCCGCGGTTTTGGCTTTGTGGGCATCGAGGATGTTGTCGAATCTCTTCCCCTCGATGCCCATCACGATCCGGCCGAACATCTGAATCAGTCGCCGATAGGCATCGTAGGCGAAGCGCTCGTTGCCGGTCAGGGCGATGATCCTCTTCAGGGTCTTGGAATTCAGGCCTAAATTGAGGACAGTGTCCATCATGCCCGGCATGCTGAATTTTGCGCCGGAGCGGACCGAAACCAGGAGGGGGTTCTTGGGGTCCCCGAACTTCTTGGCGGTGAGCTGCTCCACCCGCTTTAGGGCCTCCAGGGTCTGCTCCCAAAGGCCATCGGGGAACTTCTTGCCTTGGGCATAATACTTGTTGCAGGCCTCGGTGGTGATGGTGAAGCCCGGCGGGACCGGGAGGGCGGCGTTGGTCATCTCCGCGATGTTGGCCCCTTTGCCTCCCAGCAGATCCTTCATGTCGGCCCGTCCCTCGGCCGATCCTCCGCCAAAGAGATAGACATATTTCTTGGTTGTGGCCATCAGGATTCCTCCTTCGCTTTCATTAGATCTCTGAAAATGATTCCTGGCATCGGGTCAGAATAGCACAGAAACATTTCCAATTCCAAGAGATAGTTAAGAGGACGCGGGCGGTCTTTTCTCCGAGAAGCCCCAGAGCAAAAAGGCGGTGGAAAGGACGCAGAGCAGGGCGCAGGAGCCGAAGGCGACCTGGGGGCTGAAGCGGTGCCACAGGGCGCCCACGAAGAGGGGGGAGAGCAGAGAGGTCAGGCCATAGGCGGTGGAGAAGGTGCCCAGGGTCTGTCCTCTGGCCTCCAGCGGGGCTAAATCCGCGATGATTGCCCGCCGAGAGGCAATCCAGAAGGATTCGAAGAAGCCCAGAAGAATGGCCGGAAGGGCCATCCAGTAGGCATTGGGGATGATCATCAGGCAGAGCAGGGCGATGAGGATCGCCAGGTCCGCAATGAGAAGGGCCTTTTTTCGGCCCATGCGGTCCGCCACCATGCCCGCGGGATAAGCAGAGAGAAAGTGAACCAGGGAAAAGAGGGTAAAGACCAGCGTCCCCAACATAGCGCTCCCCTGGGGGAGGCGATAGAGGTAGAAGAGCACCATCCCCATGGGAGGCGCCGCAATGGCCAGGATCATGTTGGATAAGGTGATGAGGACTAAGGATCGGCTCTTCAAGAAAAAGCGGAGGCCGGAGATCAGGGGAGGAGCGGGGGAGAGGTCCCGGGCCGCGGCCGGCAGGGTTTCCTGCAACAAGACCGCGATGAGGAGGACGCTGAAGACGGTGGGGATTGCGGCACACCAGAATAGGGCTCGATAGGAGGCCTCGGAGTAGCTGACCCCCAGGCGTAGGCCATGGTAGCTGAAAAAGGAGAGCAGGAAGATTCCCAGCAGGGGACCGACGATGGCCCCGGCGGTGTCCACGGCCTCCAGCAAACCAAAGGCCTTTCCTCGCAGGGCCGGGGGGATCGAATCGGCAATGCTCGCCTCCCTTGCGGGGTTGCGGATGGTCCTCCCCAACTGGCGCAGAGCCCGAAAGGGGATGAGCCATCCCCAATGATGCACCGAGGCCAGCCCGATCCGGGAGAGGACGATCAGGATGTAACCGAGGATCACCGGACGCTTGCGGCCGACGCGGTCGGTGAGTACGCCGGTGAAGAAGCGGAGGATGCGGTTGGTTGCCTCTCCGATGCTATCGACCAGGCCGTATTGTTCCGGGTTCATCCCGAGGAAGGCCTGGGCGAAGAGGGGAAGGTAGGGGGCGTAGGACTCCTCGCCGGTGTCATTGCAGGCGGCGGCCAGGGAGAAGGCCTTGAGGTTTTTCTTGGCCAGGCCGGTGAAGGGAAAGATCCTTGCCCAGATGGAGGTGGAAGGGGATGTTGCCGCCATTTGCTTATCCTACCACGAGCTGGGAGAGGTCTGCCAATCCGTCCAGGAGGTGGGAGGCGGCCGAGAGCAGGGCCAGGCGGTTCTGCTTGATCTCCTCCTCCTCGACCATCACCATGACCTCGTTGAAAAAGCGGTCCACTGCGGGCCGCAGCCGCGAAATCTCCTCCAGGGCGGCCAGGAAGTCCTCCTGGTGGAGCAGGGGAGCAATCCTGGCCTGGAGGGCCGAGGCCTCAGCCCAGAGCTGCTTCTCGGCCTCAGCCTGGAAGAGCTGGGGGTTGGGGATCCGGGAGAACCCGGGAGGCAATATATTCAGCACCCGCTTGAAGGCGATGATCAGATTGGGGAAATCAGGCTGTTTCCGGAGGGAGGAGAGGGCCTCGGCGCGCCTCCTGGCCGAGACCAGGTCATCGTATCCGGCGGAGAGGATGGCCTCCACCAGATCGGCGGTGAACCCCTGATCCACCAAGATTGCCTGCAGCCGCTGCCCCAAGAAGGAGAGGACCTTCTCCCGGGCCGATCCGAGGTCCTTGCCCAGATGCTCGGCCAGGGTCGAGAGGGCCTGCTCCAGGAGGGCGGAGAGGGAGAAGCGCAGGTTCCGCTCCAGGGCAATCAGGATGAGGCCCGAGCCCTGCCGGCGGAGGGCGTAGGGATCCTCCGATCCGCTGGGGATGAGGCCGATCCCGAAACATCCGGCGATGGTATCGATCTTATCCGCGAGGCCCACAATGGCCCCCAGCGAGGTCTGGGGGAGGCGATCTCCGGAAAAACGCGGCAGATAATGTTCCTCGATGGCCGTCGCCACCGCTTCTGCTTCGCCTTGCGCCAGGGCGTAGATCCGGCCCATGGTGCCCTGCAGGTTGGGGAATTCCTTCACCATGGAGGAGAGGAGATCGGCCTTGGCCAGCCGGGCGGCACTCATCGCCTGCTCCCGGAGGTCGGGACAGATCTGCTCCGCGAGGTATCCGCTCAGGCGAGCCAGGCGCAGGCTCTTATCGTAGAGGTTGCCGAGCTGCTCCGAATAGACGATCTGCTGAAGCTGGGAGGCCCAGTTCTCCAGGGTGGTCTTGCGATCCTCCCGATAGAAGAACTGCGCGTCGGCCAGGCGGGCCGCGAGGACCCGTTCATTCCCGGCCCGGATAAGACTGAGGTCCTTAGCCTGCATATTGGAGATAGTGACAAAATGAGGCAGAAGCTCTTCCCTCTCGTTCACCACGGGGAAATAGCGCTGGTGCTTCTTCATGGGGGTGGTAATTACCTCTTTGGGGAGCTGGAGGTAATCGGCCGCGAAGTGGCCACAGATCGCCACCGGGTATTCGACCAGGTGGGTCACGGTGGAAAGCAGTTCCTCATCCCATTCCGGGATGCCCCCGAACTCGCGGGCTTCTACAGCGGCCTGGTCTTTGATCATCTGCCGGCGCGCCGCAGGGTCCAGGATGACGAACTTCCTCTTTAGTTTGGCCAGATAATCGGAGAGGCTTCTCACCCGCACCGGATGGGGGCTGAGGAAACGGTGGCCAAAGGTCCGGTCTCCGCTCGTGATTCCATCCAACTCAAAGGGGATCACCTGGCTTCCGTAAAGGGCCAGGATCCAGCGGATGGGCCGAAGGAATCGGAGGTTGCCCTCTCCCCAGCGCATGCTCTTGGGGAGGGGCAGGGAGGTGATGAGCTTGGGGAGCAGAGAGGGAAGAACCTCGGTGGTGGGCAGTCCGACCTCCTCCAAGATGGCTACTACGTATTCGCCCTTTTCCATGGATTTGACGGTCAAAGCCTCCCAGGGGATCCCCTGGGCCCTGGCAAAGCCCAAAGCAGCAGGGGTCGGCTTTCCCTGGGCGTCGAAGGCAACCCGGGCTGAGGGACCCACGATCTGTCGGCTGAGGGGTCGCTGGGACGGGTGCAGGGACTTCACCTGCAGGGATAGTCGCCGGGGCGTCCCCATGACCCGAACTTCCCCAAAGGGGAGCCGGTGCTCCTCCAGGGTCTGGCGAGCGAGGGAGGCCAGGTCGGCGATTGCGCCTTCCAGGAGGCCCGAGGGGATCTCCTCGGTCCCGATTTCGAACAAGAGGTCTTTCGGTTTGGGCATCTTGCTGACAATCAAAAGCGGCCTCCCCTCGAAAGGAGAGGCCGCTTCAGGTCGCACGGATCATCCGTTACACGATGGGATTGGAGGAGGAGCCGGCGGGGAAGGCGAGCACCTGCGCCTGCTTCGCCCAGGAGGAGATCTTGGCAATTGCCTCATCGAAGTTGGGCGCATAGATCATGCCCATCTCTTCTAACTTCTCCGGCGGGATGCGATCGGTCACCATGACCACCTTCTTGCTCTTCATCACCTGTTTCACGCGGGCTGCGATCGGTCCGCCGGTGGGGGTTGCCTTTCCTTCGAAGATCCACTGATAGATCTCGGAGGGTTCCACCTTCTCGCGCAGCGCCTCATAAAATCCGGGGCCGGTGCCATCCTTGCACTGCGAGGCGAGGAGGATCGTGCCTCCCGGCTTGGTAGCGATGTCGGAGGAGAGGAGGGCCTTGCAGGACTGGAGCAGCTCCCCCTCCAGGGGATAACCGGAGGCAATCGTCACATCCGCCAGGGCCGGGACATTGAAACCGTAGATCTCGTTGTAAGCCTGAATGGCCCGTTGGTGGACACCGGTGACCTCTCCGGCCACGATCTTGACGATCTGGTTGTTCATATTCAGAACCAGATCGATCTTCATCCCCAATTTCGCGATCTGGGCGACTTCCATCTGATCTTCGTGGAGCGGGTTGCCGGCCGTCCTTCCCTGGCGAACCTCGGGCATCTTTGCCATGGTATGGTTCGGGACGATGGTCTCCCTCCCGGATACCCCGGGAAGAACGATCTTGGGGCCGCCCGAATACCCGGTGAGATAGTGGGCCACCACGTTGCCGATCCCGATGCTGAAATCGGCCCCGGCCACGGCCTTATTGATCCACACCGGGGTGCCCCGGCGCGTCTGTCCCAGGTGAACCAGGCAGGACTTATCGTCCGGATCGTGCATGATGATGCAGTAATCCTGGACGATCTTCTCCCCCACCTTCGCCTTGATCTCGTCCTGATCGGGAATACGATGAGTCCCGCGTCCGATGACGATGGAGATCCGATCCTTGGGGATCCCCGCTTTTTCCATCTGGGCCAATAGCTCAGGGAGGAGGAGGTAGGCAGGGGTGGGTCGGGTCTGATCGTCCACGATGACCGCCGCCGATTTGGCCCGGGAGCACACCTCGGAGAGGCTGGGCATTCCCACCGGGGAGGCCAACGCCTTTTGCAGCTCCCCCACCACATCGCCAATCGGGGCGACCTGCTTGGGCTCGCCCACTCCCAGCAACTTCCAATCAGACGGAAGCCCGATCTTCTCCCGCTTTCCTTGGTAATAGATTTCCAGCGAATCAGACATGATGAATTCTCCTTTCGACTCCAATGACACCCGATCCGATAGGTTGACCTCTGGGGGAGGTCAGAGCCTAAAACTCTCTTCGAGATAATAAGCCATTCATCGGCTCCCTGTCAAGGATTTCTCCCCCTGGAGGATGCCTTCTCGGAGCAGGGGATAGCCCATCTCCTCTCGCTGCTTCAGGTAGGCCTCGGCGCATTTTCGGGCCAACGCACGCACCCGGCCGATGAGGGAGGTTCGCTCGGTGACGGACAAGGCCCCCCGGGCATCGAGCAGATTGAAGGTGTGAGAGCACTTGAGGCAATAGTCATAGGCAGGCAGGACGAGGCCCTTGCCGACGAGGTGCAGGGATTCCTTCTCATAGCTCTCGAAGAGGCGATACTGGAGAGGGACATCTGCCTCCTCGAAGTTGTGGATGGACCATTCCACCTCGCCGCGGTGGTGCACATCCCGGTAGGTCACCCCATCCGCCCAGAGGACGTCATAGACCGAATCCACCCCCTGCAAATACATGGCGATGCGCTCGATGCCATAGGTGATCTCGGCGGCCACCGGCTTCACATCGAAGCCCCCTGCCTGCTGGAAATAGGTGAACTGGGTGATCTCCATGCCATCCAGCCAGACCTCCCATCCCAGCCCCCACGCCCCCAGGGTGGGGGACTCCCAGTCATCCTCCACGAAACGGACATCGTGTTGCAGGGGATCGATGCCGAAGCTGGACAGGCTCCTCAGGTAGATCTCCTGGATATCCTCCGGGGAGGGCTTCATGATCACCTGGTACTGGTAGTAGTGCTGGAGGCGGTTGGGGTTCTCCCCATAGCGCCCGTCGGCCGGGCGGCGAGAAGGCTCCACATAGGCGACATTCCAGGGCTCGGGGCCCAGGACGCGCAGGAAGGTGGCGGGATTCATGGTGCCCGCCCCCACCTCCACATCATAGGGCTGAAGGATGAGGCATCCCTGGCTGGACCAGTATCGCTCCAAGGCCAGGATCAGCTCCTGAAAGGTCATCATCTGCTGCATCTCCCATCTTAACGGATCGTCGCGAAAAATGCTTGGCGGCCTTGCGCCAGGGCGGGGCGAGTAAATAATAAATTGCCCTTCTTGTCAAGTCCCCTCGGCAGGGTGCGGGGATGCCTCGGGCGGGAGGGCTTTTGTCGCAGAGGGGGAGAGAGTTTTGCTTGACGGGGGCTGCCCTTTCGGATAGAAAAGAGATGTGTCATCCCGGAAGGGCGAAGAACTTCTCAAGAGGAGGGTCGAACATGAAGGGATTCGTGGTGAAGGTGAGCGAGATGAAGCCGGAGGCGTTCGGCTCGGTGAACAGGTGGTTCCTGATCTCCCCCAAGGTGGGCAACAGCAAATACCAGAGGCTGGCCTATCTGGAGGGGCAACCCGGGGCCAAGGGGACACTCCACTCCCATCCGGGCGACGAGGTCCTCTATTGCATTCATGGCAGAGCGAATGTGAAGATTGAGGAAGAGGACCATTTCCTCTCGCCCGGCGAGGCCATTTCCATCCCTCCCGGCACCCAGCATTATCCGGAGGTGGTGGGGAACGAGATCTGGCTCGCCGTCGCGGCCTACTGCGACGACTGCCCCCTGATCGCCGAGGCGAAGAAGTAGGTCGGCGCAGATCACCGAATAGCCGAATTGTATGAAAGGAGAGGCCCCCAGCCAACCGGGGGCCTTTCTGTTTTGACCCTCTCTAACTAGCCGCTTTGAGTTCCCCGGCTTTAGCCGGGGGTGATCGGCTTCTTGGCGCCGAAGCCGCATCGGTCCAGCCATCCCCTTCGCTCCCGCGTGCATTCGCTCGTGCGAGCTCGGCGGCCGAGAACTCGCCCTCCTTCCAAAGACCAACGGAGGGCTCAGACAGCTCGGCCTGACCTCTCCGAGCTCTCCTCGCTCCTAAGCGCACAAGGTCGCTCAGGGGCCGGCCAGACCGGCAAAGGCAAAAGGGGTTGACAATATGGGATTGAAGCGGTAAAAGGCTACTCAGCAATAGCCATGTAAATGATTCGGAGTACACATTACAACCCATCGCCCTGTCGGCTATCGGTCTTATTTCCAGCATAACCTGGACAGGAGACAGAGATGAAGAGGCACCGATAGATCTTTTTTCTTCCGAGATCCCGGTGCCTTTTGTGGTTGCGGACAGATATAGCAGATAGGCCATAGATAAGAATTTACGCATTCCATTCAAAGATAAGAAGGAGCCAGATCATAGGGGACGCAACATAACATTCCGTTGTAAAGCCTTATATTCCAGCAACCTACCGTTCTTGGATTGAGTGTGCGCCATAAAACCGTAATTCGGGCGTCTGCTCATGTGACGTGAGTCTATTTGTTGCAGCAGCAGAAAATAATAGTTAGCCTTGGCGAGAGGAGATATCTGAGTGCTGAACCGTATTGAGTCCATCGTGCGGCGCTCCGACGGCGATCACCGGGTGATGCCGCCAACCCACGTATTCAACGAAGGGTGGCTCTTGCGTGCTACGCTCGACTGGTTCGCGGACCATCCGCACATCGAGCACATGCTGGCCGTGCCGGAGGGAACGCGGTGGTACTCCGAGGCGCTTCTCCCTTCGCAGTTTCTCCCGCGTCGGCGCGGGGACCCGCTGGCGGAATCGTATACGCATGCAGACGGGGCGATTGGTGACTTCGACATCGGGAACTCCGGAGAGGGCGACCTCGCGCTGCGTCCTGGCGCTCGGCGATTCATAGTGGTTGAGGCCAAGCTCAACAGCAAGTTATCGTCAGGGACGAAGAATGCTCCGGGTTACGACCAGGCAGCGCGCAACGTCGCATGCATTGCCCACGTTCTTTCGCTTGCTTCTCGTCCCCCCGACGAGATGGCGACTCTCGGCTTCTTCGTGATCGCGCCCATTTCGCAGATCAAGGAGGGCCTGTTCGAAGCGGAACTCTCGAAGGAGGGCATGCGCGACAAGGTGTCCCGGCGGGTGGCAGCGTACGGGGACGCCAAGAAGAGCGAATGGCTGAGCCGTTGGTTCATTCCAACCCTTCACCGAACCGAGATCGCCTCATTGAGCTGGGAAGATCTCGGCTCGTTTATCGCCAAGCACGATGCGGCGGCAGGGGAGTCGTTTCTTGCCTTCTACACTCGCTGCTTGGAGTACAACAGGCTTGCCGAAAGGGGACGGCAAGGCTAACCAGTGGCTCGAGACGGACGGATGCTTCGGCGTCACGTCGCTTGCAGGGCAAGCGACGTGACGCCTCGCCCCGCCGCTCAGCCACACCGTTCGCTGGATGCGCGCCGTCTGCGGTTGCCGCTCAATTCCGCCTTCGTTAGGCATAGAAAACTGACTTGATGTCACTTCAAATAAAGGGGGGAGGATTCGAAATGCTTACGTTCAAGCAGCTGCCAGCATGTTTCATGTTAATACTTCTATTTTTTCCTCCTTTTGTCTTTGCTAAGGAACAGACAACGTTCTTTAACCAGTTGTGGCTGAAATCGGTCGTGTCAATAGAGCAACAAATAAGTGGTTCTTCAAAACCCATTGGAACAGGCTTTTTGATAAGCACGAAAAATAACCATATATTGCTTGTCACCGCCAAACATGTCGTGGTTGATGAGACCAACAAACTCAGAAGCGACCTCGCATATCGTATCAATCTCACAGGTGGTGAAAGTGTTCTTCTAAGCGATGATGAATTGATGGAGGCGGGTGTGGGGAACTGGTTCTTATCCAATACTTCAGATGTTGCAGTGCGTTTCATGGCCATCGTTAAAGACGCTGATGTACTACCGATTCCACAGGATATGTTTCTGCGGAAAGAACATATTCAATCAGCCACACCTGCCCTTATACTTGGATTTCCGATGGGTTTACGTTCTGAAAAATATGCAACACCGTTCGTTAGGCAAGCTGTAGTTGCTTTGACACACCCAGACTACTTCATGATCGATGGTTTCACATTTCCGGGAAATAGCGGGGGACCAGTTGTTTATATGCCTACTCACCAAATAGGAGGCATCAAACTAAGTAATTATATAGATAAGCAAATGCTGATAGGGATCGTATCCTCATACATTCCCTACCAAGACACAGCGGTCAGCTTGCAGACAAAACGGCCGCGAATAACCTTCGAGGAAAACTCAGGTCTCACAATCGTCATGCCAGCAGATGAAATTCTCAACCTTGTTGCTCGTAATGATGTCAAAACGTATGATGAAATGCTCAAATAGAATATGAATTGTAGGGATAGAGTAGGGATAGAGGGTCAAATCTTTAATCTTGAGTAGGGATAGAGGGGATAGAGGGTCAAAGTAGGGATAGAGGGTCAAATCTTTAATCTTGACTTTGATAAGGGATTTGAAATCTTGGACCTCATAATGGAAGGCGGCTATTCTATTTTGTCAAGAATAAAGATTTGACCCCATGACCTGCCCGCAAGCTTTCGCTCCTTACCGCGCCGTCTGCGGTTGCCGCTCAATTGGGTCGTCCGGCGGCCTCGCACTCATACCGCTGAGGGCCTCAATGAAAGGCCGCCAATGCACGCTTCATCTGCGAAAGGAGTGGACATGAAACCGCAGCTCTTTGCCCTTCTTACGGCCGTGGCCTGGGGCGTAGGGGGCTACTTCGAGAAGAAGGGCATGCATTTGGGAAACCTTTCTCCCCAGGTGGGCATCACGATCCGCACTGCCGTGGCATTGCTCATCCTGGGAGCAGTGAGCTTTCCCCAGTGGAGGACGGTTGCTCAGGCCGGCCCAAGGTCGCTCCTCATGATGATTCTCGGCGGAGGGGTGGTGGCGGGATCGGTGGGGATGCTCTGTTTCTACCTGGCGATCAAAGGGGCGCCGCTCGGTAGAGTCATGCCAATAGCCTTCACTTCGCCACTATTTGGCGCGTTGATGGGCTTGTGGCTTGGTGGCGAGACGCTGTCGCTGCAAGGCGCAGTTGGCATATTGCTGACCACAGGTGGGATCGTGCTGCTGACGATCAAGTGAAGGAAGAGCGCATAGAGAAGATTGATAATATTGAACAACGGCCCCGGCTTCCATTCGAGCGGACAACCCTCCGGGCTGTTTGCCTTGCCGGCTCTAAAGGGAGCGAATGCAGGCGTTCGCTCTACGCGCCGTCTGCGGTTGCCGCTCAATTCCGCCTTCGTTAGGCCCGTAAAACGCAGGATGGGGATAGAGGGTCAGATGGGGATAGAGGGTCAAATCTTTAATCTTGACTTTGATAAGGGATTTGAAATCTTGGACCTCATAATGGAAGGCGGCTATTCTATTTTGTCAAGAATAAAGATTTGACCCCATGACCCCCGTTTTGACAAATCCACCCGAAACGGTGAGAACATGGCCGCTATTCAGAAACTGCTTGCCGCCGCGGTCACCTCCGTCGTGGGTAAGAAAAAAGAAGAGCGCGCCGTCGCAAGCCTGTTCACCCCAGGCGGAACTCACGCTGGCAAGGGGGAATTCGCCGGCATGAATGACTTCGAAGTGGTCGCTTACCTCGTGGTTCTTCCGGAAACCGGTCAGGACGGACGACATGAATAAAACATTTATCATTGAAATCTCATAGATAACACTTGATTTTTCAAGGTAGATCCTTTAGGCTGCGACCATGAACCTTATCGACAGAAAAACGGATCGGGCCATATTAGCCAAGCTCATGTCCGTATTTCCCGTCACTGCTATTCTTGGCCCCCGGCAGTGCGGAAAAACGACACTGGCCCGAACGCTCGCCGCCGATTCCTATTTCGATCTGGAAAACCCCCAGGATATTGCCCGCCTGGAACAGCCTCAGCTCGCCTTGGAAGACCTGGCAGGGCTCATTGTGATCGACGAGATCCAGCGGCTGCCCGATCTTTTTCCCCTCCTGCGCTACTTGGTGGATCAAGAGAAAAATCGCAAGTTCGTCATCCTGGGAAGTGCCTCCCGGGATTTGATCCGCCAGAGTTCGGAATCTCTGGCCGGGAGGATCGCCTATTTTCAATTGGGCGGTTTCCGCCTGAGCGATATCGATCCCGGGGCCATCACGGCCCTGTGGTGGCGCGGGGGATTGCCCCGATCCTTTCTGGCGGCGTCAGACGATGAAAGTCTGCTCTGGCGGAACCAATACGTGACGACCTTCCTGGAACGGGACATCCCTCAGTTGGGGATCACGATCCCCGCCCGGACACTGCGCCGCTTCTGGACCATGCTGAGCCATTACCACGGTCAGATCCTGAACTACTCGGAGTTGGGCCGCTCCTTCGGTGTCTCCGACATGACTGCCCGGAAATACTGCGATATTCTGGAAGGCACATTCATGGTCCGTATCCTCCAGCCCTGGTCCGTCAACATCGGGAAACGTCTGGTGAAGCGGCCGAAATTATACCTGCGCGACTCCGGGCTGTTCCATGCCCTGCTGTCCATTGAAACATCGGAGCAACTGCAAGTCTCGCCCCGCCTCGGTGCCTCCTGGGAAGGCTTTGCCCTGGATTGTGTCTGCCGAATCCTGGACAAGGAAGAAACAGACCTCTATTTCTGGCACACCCACGCTGGCGCGGAGCTCGACCTTTTCTGGCAGGCGGGGGGACGAAATTGGGGCGTGGAATTCAAGTATGAAGACGCCCCCCGATTGACCCGATCCATGAGGACGGCCGTTGAAGACCTTAAATTGGAGCGGCTGTGGGTCGTCTATCCGGGGAAAACGGCCTATCGCCTCACCGAAAAGGTCCAGGCGCTTCCCCTTGCGGACATCCGCGAAACCTGGAACTACGGATAACTGAGATCATCGAGGTGCCATCGATCCATGAACGCCGATTGCCTCATCGCTGCCCTCGCTCTGCCGCCGGAAGCCCGCGTGGACCAGGCTAGGGATAGAGGGTCGCTAGGGATAGAGGGTCGAATCTTTAATCTTGACTTTGATAAGGGATTTGAAATCTTGGACCTCACAAGGGAAGGCGGCTATTCTATTTGTCAAGAATAAAGATTTGACCCCATGACCTGCCCTGTGCGCTCGGGGCGACTTTCTTTGCCTCTCTATCGGTTGTGTTCGGGTTCTGTTGGAGGCGATCACTGGTCCGGATCTTTGTGCAGACTGATGCCTAACATTCCGTCATAAAGCCTTATATTCCAGCAACCTACCGTTCTTGGATTGAGTGTGAGCCATGAAACCGGAATTCGGGCGTCTGCTCATGTGACGTGAGTCTATTTGTTGCAACAGCAGAAAATAATAGTTGGTCTCTGGAATAAGACAGAAGAATCTGGTAGGATTATGTTGGTATGAATAATCACGAAATTGCGAAACAGATAGCTGATCGTACCGCCAAAGCAGTCACTCACTACTGGAAAACAAGGGCTGTCCAGCGGAAGAAACAGGAAGCAGGTGACAAAGCCGACCAAGGTCTGCGTAGTGCAGTCACTGGCGGTGCGCAGATGGACGGGTTCATTGACCTTTTCTCTGAACTTGTCACACACGCCGGAATTCCTGGGAGCTGTATTTTCAGAAGGAAGGCAGTCGAACTTCCTGGTTTCTTCAGACCCACCAAAGAATGGGATCTCCTCATTGTCCGTGAGCGGACATTGATCGCTGCTATCGAAGCCAAATCGCAAGTCGGCCCTTCCTTTGGCAACAATTTCAACAGTCGAACAGAAGAAGCGATAGGCAGTGCTCATGACCTCTGGACAGCCTTTCGAGAGAAGGCATACCTTGACAGTCCTCAACCGTTCCTCGGCTACTTCTTCATGCTTGAGGATTGTGACGCATCCAATCGGCCAGTAGGTGTGCAGGAACCACATTTTAAAGTATTCCCCGAGTTTATCGGCGCGTCATACATGCGCCGTTATGAACTGTTCTGTCGGAAGCTTGTGTTAGAGAGGCATTATACCGCATCCGCCTTTATTAACTCATCCAGCCTTGACGGTCTCAAAGGCGCATACAAAACACCGGCAGATGATCTGTCCATGGAGCGATTTGCAAAGGTGCTGGTTGCCCATGTGGCATCCCTTGTGTGAAACCATGTCGTCAACGGCCCACAGGCTAATCAATGGCGATGCACGGGATTTATCTTTTATAGATGATGAGTCGGTACACCTTGTTGTCACATCACCACCCTATTGGAATCTCAAACGCTACAACGAAACCCCTGACCAGATGGGTCATATTCAAGACTACGAGACCTTCTTGAGAGAACTTGAGAAGGTTTGGAGGCATGTCTATCGTGTTCTTGTCCCAGGAGGCCGACTAGTGTGTGTGGTCGGTGATGTCTGTGTAGCAAGACGCGATTTTGGACGTCACCTGGTGTTTCCCCTCCATGCGGACATCTGTGTGATCTGCCGGCGAATCGGTTTCGACAATCTAAATCCAATCATCTGGCACAAAATCGCCAATGCATCCTATGAGGTGGCCAACGGGTCCAAGTTCTTAGGCAAGCCGTATGAACCCAATGCCATCATTAAGAACGACATGGAATTTATCCTAATGCAGCGCAAACCGGGAGGATATCGGAAACCGTCTGATGCTCAGCGAGATGCCAGCAGAATTTCAAAAGACGATTTTAACCGTTGGTTCCAACAGATATGGAACATCCCAGGGGCATCCACTAAGCACCACCCCGCACCGTTTCCTGTGGAACTGGCTACCCGTTTAGTAAGAATGTTCTCGTTTGTGGGAGACACCGTCCTTGATCCATTCTGCGGCTCTGGTACAACGATGATTGCAGCCTTCCGAACGGGCCGCAACAGCCTCGGAGTGGAAATTGACCCAGATTATTGTCGGATGGCAGCAAGTTATTTAAAAGCAGAGACCACAAACCTCTTCTCAAGCGCTCAACTTATCTTTGAGAAGGTTTCCGCGGAGCGGGCTTCGATGGTCAAAGAAGATCAAGCTTTGTACGAAGTGAGGCCTGCAAGGAGAAAAGTAAAATAGGCCAACAAGGTGCTCCACTATAGGGATAGAGGGTCAAATATAGGGATAGAGGGTCAAAGATAGGGATAGAGGGTCAAATCTTTAATCTTGACTTTGATAAGGGATTTGAAATCTTGGACCTCATAATGGAAGGCGGCTATTCTATTTTGTCAAGAATAAAGATTTGACCCCATGACCTTGACTTTGACCCCATGACCCTTATGGAGCACGCCGTCAGTTACACGGGAATCACTGCACTCGTATTCTTGGGTGGCGCCAAGTCGGCCTTCTCGTCCACAGGCTTGGTCATCGTAGGTCGCTTTGTTTTTGCTGTTGTTGCCTTGGTTTCGGGAACTGCATCCCTACGGAGACAGAAGCAAATGGTGGTTGGAGATACATGATCATCAATCCCTATCTTTGTGACAATGGCAACGAGGGGTTCGAATAATTGTTAGGCCGCTTGACAATTATGCATAGACGCGGAGAGACTTGATCGGAGGGAAGAAGCAAATACATCTGGGCAACAGTAGAACTCTCCGCCAAGCAAGTGCACTGCACTCTTCCTCAAGTAGCTCTGCAGGAGGTCTTGTCCCATGGAACAAGCAAGTTTCAAGGTCTATGGTTATCGTTGGGTGGTGCTCTTTTCGTTCATGCTGGTCGTTGCTGTGAACCAGCTCCTATGGATAACCTTCGCCCCGATCACGAGCAGCGCGGCCAGGTACTATGGAGTCTCGGATCTCAGTATCGGCCTTTTGTCCATGAGCTTCATGATTGTCTACATAGTCACGTCGATCCCCGCCTCCTGGGTCATAGATACCAAGGGTATACGCCTCGGCGTGGGGATAGGCGTCACGTTGACAGGCCTGTTCGGTTTGCTGCGAGGCCTGGCGGCGGCAAACTACACCCTGGCGCTCGTCTCGCAAATCGGGATTGCCATTGGGCAGCCGTTCATACTCAATGCTATCACCAAGGTAGCTGCCCGCTGGTTTCCGATCCGTGAGCGGGCGACCGCATCGGGGTTTGGATCGCTGGCCATGTACATTGGGGTTCTTCTGGGCTTGGCGCTAACCCCGTACCTCACGATCTCGTCTGGCATCGGAGGCATGCTGGTCATCTATGGGATCGTCTCCGCGATTGTCGCAGCCGTCTTCTTTCTGTTCGCCAGGGAACATCCCCCCACGCCTCCATGCCCCCCGGACCAGGAAGCGCGGTCGCTGGTTTTCAACGGGCTCAAGCAGACCCTGCGCAAGAGGGACTTTGTCTTGCTCATGCTCATCTTCTTCGTGGGTTTGGGGGTATTCAATGCGGTGACGACCTGGATCGAGAACATCGTCGGACCAAGAGGATTCTCGATCACCCAGGCCGGGATCACCGGAGGCTTGATGATCGTCGGCGGCATAATCGGCGCTCTGGTCATACCCTTGCTCTCGGACCATTACCGGAAGAGAATCCCTTTCATGGTCTTGGCCTTGGCTGGCGCGGTCATGGGACTTGTCGGCGTCACCTATGCCGCAAGCTACTGGCTCCTTCTCGCCTCAGCGTTTGTCTTGGGGCTTTTCTTGCTAAGCGCAGGCCCGATCGGATTCCAGTACGGCGCCGAAGTTGCCTATCCGGCACCGGAAGGTACATCAAACGGGTTGCTCTTGCTGATGGGGCAGATCTCAGGGATCGCTTTCATCTTTGGAATGGACAGTTTCAAGTCCCCTGCGACAGGTTCGATGACGACGCCCTTGATTGTGCTTATCGGGCTTATGGGTTTGAGCCTGATCATCTCCACAAGGCTTAGGGAGTCGGCTCTGATAATGGGGAATGTAGGTCATTGACACTTGGATACCGCTTTGTCGCCCAAAGCCGCCTAACAACTCAAAGTCCAACGGGTCCAACGGTGTCACATCTTGGATAGTGAATAACACTTAGCAAACCGAACCGAGCTTTAGAGGGGAGAATATAGGTCCGGCTCAAAAGGAGGAAACCCATGGAGCGGATCAAAGTGGCAACTTTCGCGGGCCCCGGGACGCGGCCCGTGATTCATTTGGTGCCCCGGCCGAAGATTCCCCGAAAGGCGGCACTCATGCAGGTGGGGGCGTGCGGGGTCTGCGGAACCGATCTCCATATTCTGGCTGGGCATTGGCCCAAGCCCCTTCCGTGGCCCTTCACCCTCGGCCACGAGGTGGCAGGTGTCATCGTGGAGATCGGTGACGAACTGCGCGAGGACTACATGGGAAGCCCGCTAAAGGTCGGGAGCAAGATCATGATCCCGCCCTTCATGCCGTGTGGTCGCTGCTACTATTGCATCCATTACCCCAAGCACGCCAACAAATGCCTGAGCCCGGTCTATTACGGTCGCTATCTCGGTTTCGACCAGCCACCGCATCTGTGGGGGGGATGGGCCGAAGCGGAGTATCTCGATCTGGAGATGCTGCCGGGAACCAAGGTGTACCGGTTGCCGGACGACATGCCGCTTTGGCTCGGTACATTGGCTGAGCCGCTCTCGTCATCCCTCCATGGTCTCAGACGCGCGCAGGAGATGGGCTGCTTCCAGGTCGGCGACACGGTCGTCATCCAGGGATCGGGTCCGATTGGCGCCTTGGCGATCGTGGCGGCCAGGGAGATGGGTGCGGGGCGGGTGATCGTGGTCGGGGCGCCCGAAGAGCCGAGGCTCGCTCTCTGCAGGAAGTTCGGCGCCGAGGCCACACTCGACATTTCGAAGTACGATCTGTCCGAGAAACGGATCGCCGCGGTCCGTGAGATCGTGGGCGGATTCGGGGCCGATGTCGTCATCGAATGCAGCGGCCATCCCTCCTCGGGCCCGGAAGGGATCGAGATGCTGCGCGACGGCGGCACCTACCTCGAGATGGGGCAGTTCACGAATGCCGGCTCGATTGACACGAACTGGCATCGAATCTGCGTCAAGGCCATCACCGTGATCGGCAGCTGGGCGTTCACCGCGGACGACATCGCGCTCGGGATCAAAATGCTCCATCGAGCGCGTCACAGGTATCCCTTCCAGGAAATGCAGCAGAGGTTTTCATTTTCGGAAGAGGGCATTATGGCGGCGATTGACGCGGCCAGGACGATGCAGTGCGTCAAAGCAACGATCGTACCGAACCCTGCCATCGTTGACTGAGCATGCCCGCCTGGTTGGTGCGGATCAGTGGGGGGCCGGGTCGGTCGGTTCTTCAAAGAGCCAGGTGCTGAGATACCGTTCCCCGGTATCGGGAAGTATGACTACGATCATCCTTCCTTCGTTCTCCGGCCGGCGAGCCACCCGATCCGCCGCGGTCAGGAACGGGCGAAGGCAGTCATAGCGGCTGATTCTTATACTTTCCTGCCGATCCACCCGTCGCCGAGCACCTCGTCGCCATCGTAGAAAACAGCAAGCTGGCCGGGGGCCACGGCGAACTGCGGCTCTGCGAATTCCGCACACCAAGCCCCGCCGGGTTCGCGGTGGAGCGTTGCATTTGCGCCGCAATGTCGATAGCGCAGACGAACCAGACAGGGCGTGCCATTGACCGGGGACACGCCGCTTATCCAACTGACATCCTCCACCCGGCAGGAATCCATCATGACCTCATCGCGTCGTCCGAGAACGATGGTGTTAGTATCGACCTGCAGTTCCTTGACGTACAGGCGCTCGGTCGAGGCGATGCCGAGCCCCTTGCGCTGACCGATCGTGTAGTGAATGATGCCGCGATGTTGCCCGAGGACTCGTCCGGTGGAATCCCGTATCGGTCCGGGCTGGCTGTCACTGGGTTCGAACAGCGGTGTGTAGTCCGCGCCTTCGAGGAAATCCTGGCTCTCCTCGCGGTCTGCAATCTCGCCTAAGCCGACTTCGCGAGCGAGGGGAATCAACGCCTCCTTCGTCCACTCGCCGAGCGGAAATAGAACCTGCCGGAGATGATCTTGGGTCAAGCGGGCAAGGAAGTACGATTGGTCCTTGAAGGGATCGACGCCACGCAGCAATCGGAAGAGCCCCCGGCCTTCATCGAACTCAACGCGGGCGTAGTGGCCGGTGGCGAAGAAATCGAACCGAACGCCTTGCCGGCGCGCTCGCTCGATGAGCAGGCCGAATTTCATCTCCCGGTTGCATACGACGCACGGATTGGGCGTGCGACCGGCGCGGTACTCCTCGCGGAAGTAGTCGAGCACACAGCGGCGGTACTCCTCGGCCAGGGGCACGGTCACGTGGGGGATCCCGATGCGCTCAGCGGCGGCCTTCGCGGCGGCGATGTCGTGGACCTCGCCGGGGCCGTAACATCCGGAGCGCCTCTCGGCAGAGAGCGGCAACGAATCGTCCGATAACTGCATCGTGAGCCCGACCAAGTCGTGTCCCTGCTGCTTAAGCATCCAGGCGGCCATGGTCGAATCCACGCCGCCGCTCATGCCCACGGCGACGGTCATTGCATCCGGCATTTCATCGTGCTCCGAAACTCGATGTCGTCACCTTCCATCAGCCGATGCCCTCAAACAGAACGGTGGAGAGGTAGCGTTCACCGGCATCCGGCAAGATGACCACAATGGTCTTGCCAGCGAGATCATCCTGCCGCGCAAGGCGCAGGGCTGCGGCCGCGGCCGCGCCGCTGGAAATGCCCACCAGCAGTCCTTCTTCCCTTGCCAGTCGCCTGGCCGTGTCAACGGCTTCCTCGCTGGCGACCTGCTCGACGCGGTCCACCACGGACAAATCCAGGGTGTCGGGGATGAAGCCGGCCCCGATCCCCTGGATCTTGTGCGGGCCGGGTTTGAGTTCCTGCCCCGCCAATTTCTGCGAGATTACCGGACTCTCCTTCGGCTCCACAGCGACCGAGAGGATCTGCTTGCCTTTAGTCTTCTTGATAAAGCGCGACACGCCGGTGATGGTGCCACCCGTACCTACGCCAGAGACCAGAACATCAACCGTACCGTCGGTATCCGTCCAGATCTCAGGTCCGGTCGTTCTTTCGTGGATTGCGGGATTTGCCGGGTTCTTGAATTGCTGGGGCAGGAAATAGCGCACGGGGTCGGATGCCGCAATCTCCTCCGCCTTCTTGATGGTGCCCTTCATCCCTTCGGCCCCCGGCGTCAGCACAAGGTTGGCACCAAAGGCCGCCAGGACCCGTCGCCGCTCCAGACTCATGGTTTCCGGCATGGTCAGCGTGAGCTTGTAGCCGCGGGCGGCCGCCACGTAGGCTAGGGCGATGCCGGTGTTGCCGCTGGTCGGCTCAATAATCTCCACCCCCGGCTTCAGCAGACCCTTTTTCTCCGCATCCCAGATCATGGCGGCACCAATCCGGCACTTGACCGAATAGGCGGGATTTTGGCCCTCCACCTTGCCCAGTACGGAAGCTTTGCACCCCCGAGTGATCCGATTCAGGCGGATCAACGGCGTATTCCCGATGGATTCCGAATTGTCCGCGTACACACGACTCATCTTGTGCCTCCCTTGGTTTTGGCGACATCCGGTCAAACCCTTTCCCTTTCCCTTTCCGTCTCCCTTAAAAAGAACACCCCCACCTCGGCGAAGAAATTCGGAAACATCCTCACTCTACTGTCGCCGCTGGCGAAGGCCGATCCTATGATCCTGACATTTCTCCGATCACAATACCCAACGAAGTCCGAAATACTCAGGAAATGCAGGTTCGGTGTATCGTGCCATTCGTAGGGCAAGGAAGGCGTAACCGGCGTCTTCCCGTTAAAGAATATCTGAAACCGGGCCCTGAAATGGGCAAAATTAGGAAAACTGACAATGATCTCTTTGCCAACTCTCAGGGCCTCCCTCAGCACCATATCAGGCTTTTTGACCTGTTGGAAGCTCTGACAGAGTATTACATAGTCGAAGGACTTATCTCGGTATTCGGATAAGCCAGTGTCTATATCTCCGTGAAAAACGCTTAAGCCCCGCTCCACACATCGGTAGATAGCCTGTTCATCGATCTCGATTCCTTGAGCTTTGACCTTCCTCTCCTGTACAAGCAGAGACAGCAAATCCCCGGTTCCGCAACCAAGGTCGAGTACTGACGAGTTTTCTTCGACCCGCTCCAGAATGACCGCGTATTCCAGTTTGGTGGAATCATATCTCGTATTCACCTAAAGCCTCGTATTCGTCAAATACTCGTCTTAGAAAATGCGATATCAAGTGGGTTTCCTGCTGGAATTCGAGCAGAAAGGCATCGTGTCCGTAGGTCGAATGAATCTCGCAGTAGGTGGCATCCACTCCCCCCATTTTGCAAGCCCTCACAATCTCCTGGGATTGATAGGCCGGATAAAGCCAGTCGGATTTGAAAGCAATGACCAGGAACTTTGCCTTGATTCCTCTAAGTACTTCATGGAGGCTTTTCTCGCCCGAGAGGTCAAAAAGATCCAAAGCCTTGGTTAGATAAAGATACGAATTGGCATCGAACCTCTTCACGAAGTTATTTCCGCGGTAAAGAAGGTATCCTTCGACCTCGAAGTCCGTGTCGAATTTGAAGAACTTCTGATTGTCGTTGAGACGCCTGCCGAACTTTTCAGTCATCGATACATCGCTCATATACGTAATATGACCTATCATCCTCGCTACCGTCAAACCCTTGGCGGGAATTGGACCCCCGTAATAGTTTCCCTCCTTCCAATTGGGGTCGGCCATGATAGCCTGTCTGCCCACCTCATTGAAGGCGATCTCCTGAGGGGAATGTTTAGTTGTGGTCGCGATGGGAATTGCGGATCGTACTCTATCCGGATAGGAAACCGCCCATTGCAGAACCTGCATGCCCCCCATGGAGCCACCGGCGACCGATAAGAGTTTTTCGATTCTCAAATAATCGATGAGGTGGCGTTGTGCGTTCACCATGTCCTTAATCGTTATGGTCGGGAATTCAAGGCTGTAAGGTTTGCTGGTTTTTGGGTTTATCGAGGAAGGACCCGTTGAGCCCTTGCAACCTCCCATGACATTGGAGCAGATAACGAAGTACTTATCGGTGTCAAATGCTTTGCCGGGGCCGATCATGTTATACCACCAGCCAGGCTTTTCATCTCCTTCATGAAAACCGGCTGCGTGAGCGTCCGCTGACAGACCGTGGAGGATAAGTATCGCGTTGGATCTCGCCTCGTTCAGCCGACCATAGGTCTCATAGGCTAATGTAATCGGACCCAGTTTCTCGCCGCTTTCCAGCGCGAGTTCGTGGGGCGGATGGGCGAAGGTGAAGGTTTGGGTCTCGATAAGGCCAAGGGTATTGCCCTTTGCTATCGTTTTGCTTTCTGATTCGCTTTCCAACAATTGGGTGTTTGCACTCTCTCTTATGGCCATAGGTAACGCTCCTTGGATTCGTCTTTTCAGTTAACCGCCTTCCTCAATGCCTGGTCGATATCTTCCTTAATGTCCTCTATATCCTCCAATCCAACGGATACCCTGATGAAATCTTCTGTTACGCCCGTCTCCTCTTGCTCTTCCCGAGTCAACTGCTGATGGGTTGTTGATGCAGGATGGATCACCAGGGTTTTTGCGTCTCCTATATTCGCGAGGTGAGAGAGAAGCGTCACGGATTCAATAAATCTCTTCCCAGCCCCTAATCCCCCTCTTATCCCGAAGCCCAACAGGCCTCCGAAGTTGCCCTTTAGATATTTGACCGCCAACTGATGGCTTGGATGTTCTTCCAACCCGGGATAGTTAACCCATTGGACCAGAGGGTGGTCTTTGAGAAATTGAGCCAACTTCAGGGCATTCTCAGAATGCTTTCTCACCCTCAAGGGCAAAGTCTCCAACCCCTGAAGGAATAAAAAGGAATTGAATGGGCTCAGGGCGGCACCCAGGTCCCTCTGCCACTGTACCCTGACCTTGAAGATAAAGGCCACATTGCCTAAGCCGGGGAAATTGCCGAAGACCTCCCAATACTTCAACCCGTGGTAGCTTGGATCCGGCTCGGTGAATTCGGGGAAGTTGCCATTGCTCCAATCGAAATTTCCCGAATCGACGATCACCCCACCAATCGAGGTTCCATGCCCTCCTATATACTTGGTGGCCGAAGACACCAGGATATCTGCCCCGTGATCTATCGGCCTGACTAAGCCGATGCCCACGGTATTATCCACCACAAAGGGGATACCTGCCTCGTGGGCAATCTTGGCAATGGCCTCAAAATCGGGTACGTCCAATTTCGGATTGCCGATGGTCTCCGCATAGATGGCTCTCGTCTTTTCAGTGATCGCCTTTTTGAACTCTTGTGGCCTTGTGGAATCAACAAAGATCACATTTCTGCTTAATTTCGGAAAGGTGTAGTGAAATAGCTGATAGGTCCCGCCATAGAGATTGTTGGCTGAAACGATCTCATCTCCTACCTGAGTGATCGCCAAGAGAGCCAGAACCTGGGCCGCCTGTCCTGAAGCTACGCCTAAGGCTCCGGTGCCACCTTCGATCGCGGCAACCCTCTTTTCAAAGACATCGTTGGTTGGATTCATGATCCTCGAATAGATATTCCCCAATTCCTTGAGGGCGAAAAGATTTGCTGCATGGTCCGTACTTTTGAATACATAGGATGTAGTCTGGTAAATGGGCACCGCCCTCGCCCCGGTCGTTGGGTCGGGTGTTTCCTGGCCGGCGTGAATCGCTACGGTATCCAATCGCTTCGTCATTTTTCATCTCCTTTGTTTCTGCAGCAGCCCGCGGGTTAAGAAAGTTGCTTCGGGGGATTTTGTGTCGGTCTTTTGGGTTTGTATTACCTCCCTTCTCTCAGAGATTTAGGAATTGTTCGGGTAAACAAAAAACCCACTACCATTGGTTATTTGCTCTCTCTGGTAGTGGGTTGCCCTGGGCCGGAAATCTGTGCGGTACGACGGTCACATAGCCGGGCCTCCCTTGCCAGAGAGACTTCGCATGGACATGTAGCACATCATCGCGGATTGGCTATCTCTTCCGCAGTCTTTCAAATGCATCGCCTGTTCCATACCGCCCATTCTTGTCTGGTTGTTGGTTGCAGTGCCCTTGCCTTTCCCTTGGCCACCTTCGTCAGTTTCAAATTTATCAAATGTAGAATCTTTGTCAAGCTTTTTTTGAGGTGTGGGTATGAACGAAAGGAAACCCAATCCCTGCCTATTCTTCCGGAGACAACACCGCCCGCTATTGTGCGCTGATCCATTGCCAGAGCCAATCTTCTTAACGTCCTACGGTGGAAGGGCTCTCCTCTGCTAAAGGACTGGCCCACCAGAAGTACCGGCATTTGCTGCAGTCCCCGTCCTGATACCGGCATACAGGAAGCTGCGATCCAGAGAACCTCCAGCAGTACCGGGTATGGCTCAAGCGAATCTCACAATTTTTGCAAAGGGCCGCCTTTTGCTTGTTCAGTTTCCGATATTCCCAGCAATGGAGCCATTCGCCTTTCGGTTGGGCCTGAACGCCCGAGGCGGGCATCCCGCAGGAGGCGATGAAAGAGAGCAGTTCCTTCTCGGGGATGCGGCGGAACCCCGATCCAGGGAGTCGATAGCCCTTGATTACGCCCGCATCGAAGAGCTTGGCAACGGTTCGGTGGCTAATGCTACAGATCTTGGCAGCCTGACTGGTGGTGTAATATCCCTTCGGAGAGGGATTGGATTGCCTTCTTATAGATTTCTTCTCCATCTCTTATCCTTCGGTGGACGAGGTCCAGGCTAAAGGGGCGACAAGAACTTCATTCATCGATCCCATCCGATACCCCTGAAGGTCTAGGGCAACGTAAGAGAAGCCCAACTCCTTCAGTTTGGCCACGATCTGGTCCCGGGTTCCGTTATCCAAGAGGCGTTCGAAATCGGCCGGATTGATCTCCAGGCGGGCAATGGTCTGGTGATGGCGAACCCGAAACTGACAGAATCCCAGAGATCGAAGGAACTCTTCGGCCAAATCTACCTGGGTCAGCTTTTTCCGCGTGATATCCTCTCCGTAGGGAAAGCGCGAGGAGAGGCAGGCAAAGGCAGGCTTGTTCCACGTGGGTAGCCCCAGGTGTTTAGAGAGGATCCGGATCTCCGCCTTGGTCAGGCCTGCTTCCTGAAGGGGGGATCTCGCGCCTTTCTCTTTGGCGGCCCTGGTTCCGGGTCGAAAATCTCCGAGGTCATCAAAGTTGAGTCCCAGCAAAATGTGCGAGAGCCCTTCCGCCTTCGCTACCTCCCGGAGCTTATCGATAAGCTCCGCCTTGCAGAAATAGCAGCGGTTCGGGGGATTCTTGCTGAATCCGGGGATATCCAATTCCTCCGAGCGGACCAGGATCTGTCGGATCCCGATCTCCTGGGCCAGTTCCTGTGCCGCCTTCAATTCGGCTGAGGGATAAGTTTCGGAGAGGGCAGTTGCTACCACGGCTCGCTCCCCCAAGGTATCCCTGCTCACTTTGGCGAGGAACGTACTGTCTACCCCCCCGGAAAAGGCGATGAGCACCGAGTCCATCTCCCGCAAAATTTCTTGAAGTCGGGCGTATTTCTTTTCCAACTCAGGGCCTAAATTAATATTCTCCATGATGGTCCTCCCTTGGACGACGATGAGTGCATGTAAAATATTTGATAAAAATGATAAATTATAAAAACAG
>Ga0315274_10003053_pt1 | contig 24943 bp, 17 predicted proteins | sample YL17G02_20_MG_FD_203700 | JGI IMG/M metagenome (GOLD analysis project Ga0315274, IMG submission 203700) | Sediment microbial communities from Yellowstone Lake, YNP, Wyoming, USA - YL17G02_20 | ecosystem: Environmental > Aquatic > Freshwater > Lake > Sediment | place: USA: Wyoming | collected...
CTATTCTATGATTTGCATTTTCAACGGAGTGCCATTTTAGTATAGTCTGATCAGATTTGTAAAATTAAATAGCCCTAAAAGAAAGGGGTCACTCTTGACAAGTCAGATCAAGTCCATTATAATATAGTTAAAGATGTATATGTTTTTTGGATTGATTGCTGTTGAAACACTCACAAGGTTTTCTACAACTTAAAGAATAGACTTCACTTAGTTTTTGTACTTTCCCATCATCGTTAATAGAAAGGAGGACGGCTAAAAAAAGCCGCATTCCATATCATGAAATCCATACTCAAAATCATTTACATTGCAACTGCATTGGTTATCGTTTTCGCTGGCTGTGCTACAAATCTAACTACGTACAGCCGTGGTGAGATTTACATGAAGCAAGGTAATTACGATAAAGCAATAAATGAGTTTAAACAGTCTCTTGAAAGAAACCCAAACGATCCCGTAACGCTATCTTCTGCAGGTGTAGCCTATTACGCTAAAGGTGATTATGATCAGGCTATCACGTATCTGCAACAGGCTAAGAAAGCAGACCCCAAGCATATTGACGCTTATGTTTATCTTGGAATGGCTTATGAACAGCAAGGTAAATATCAGGAAGCTATGTCAGAATATGATAGCTGCCTTGCACTTCGACCTGATAAGGCAGTTGCCAAGAAACTGGAACGACGGCAGACGTTTTTGAGTCGTGAAATAGCCCAGGATTCAGCGAAAAAAGCTCTCCAGAATGAGATAATGCTCGTTAGCAACGTCAGCAGGATTCCTGATAATACAGTAGCTGTAACGGATTTCACTAACGTTGGACAGATTAAGGAACTTGATTTATTGGGAAAAGGCCTGGCGGCAATGCTCATGACTGATCTGTCGAAAGCAAAGGCACTAACAGTCGTGGAACGAATGAAGCTACAATCACTTTTTAATGAGATGAAACTTGAGGGTGTTGATGCGAATACTGCGTCAAAACCGGGCATGCTTCTCGGTGCCGGTAAGATAGTAACTGGCTCGTTTCTGTCCCTTAATGGCAAATCAATTGATATAGTCAGTTCATTGACCATGACCAAGACGAAAACGTCAAGACCGTCTAAAAGTGTTTCTGGCGGTGTAGAACGGCTATTCGAGCTTGAAAAGGAACTTGCTCTGGGAATAATTGACGATATGGGAATAGTTCTAACTGAAGCAGAAAAAGACGCTATAATAAAGAAAGTACCGACAAAGTCTTTTGACGCATTTATGGCTTATTCCAGAGGGCTTTACTACGAAGACAAAGGGATGTATAAAGAAGCATCACAGGAGTATGAAAAAGCTATATCCATAGACCCGAATTTCACAGAACCCAAAGAGGGATTCAGGAACGTCAATGATCTGATGACAGAGACAAAAAATCTCTCGTCTATGGAGAACCTGAGTACTGAAGTTGCCCTAAGTTCTCAACAGGAATTGAGAATCGGAGAAGCGGATGCAAATGCAACAAGAGGGTTAATATCTACACCATCGTCTGCTGTGATCATCCCACGTGGCGGAGGCGTTAGTGGACTTGCCCCAACTGTTAAGACTGTCGAAGTCGAAGTGATATTTCCTTGATAGCATCATTGACGTGAGGAGTATAAAGTGTCAAGAGCATTTCTATTATCAGTGTTAGTTTTGTGTTTTATTGGAAGTACTGCTTTCGGGCAGGTTATTTTCACGAGTAACCCCCAGGCTGTAAACACCTATCTTATGCCATACCTGCAAAACTGGAAGCTAGATAGCCAGAACGAAAGTAAAAGCGTGAGCCAGTTCAGCATGCCGTTATTCATCAATCTCAGACCGACAGATAACCTGAGACTATGGATCGTTGATTCTTTTTCTTCTTCATCACTCGATAAGAGTGGAGAAAAAAATAGTCTAACCGGGATCAGCGATACAAAAATCAAAGCCTCATACAGCATGTTTGACCAGAGATTCCTGCTTACTCTTGGTGCGAATCTTCCAATAGGAAAAGAGAAATTGGATCAAAAGAAACTGGAACTTGCTAACTTATTGTATAATGAGGTTCTCGGTTTCAGGGTGAATAAACTCGGCACAGGATTTGACCTCAATGCAGGAATGGCGTTTGCGATGGATGCAGGCCCTTATGGAGTAAGTGTATCAACAAGCTACCTGCGGAGAGGCAGTTATACGAGTGTTAAGGACAGTTCAGAATATAAACCCGGTAATGAGTTAGGGATCGTGACTGCGTTTGATATGATCACTGACAGAACTCTACTCAACGGTGACGTTGCTTATACACACTATGGCTCTGACGAGGTTAGCGGTACAAAGAGTTTTAAAGAGGGAGATGAATTAAGAGGTAAAATACTTGTAACCTTCAGGATTGATCCTGTTATACTCGGGCTATCTCTGGCTGATACTATCAGGATGAAGAATCAGATTGAGGGTGCTAATAATAAGCTAACGGCAGAAGAAAACAATAGTCATGGCAACAGGCTTGATACAATCCTTACAAGCCAATATCTTATAACGAGGCAACTTTCTGTTAGCCCGCTTGCAGGATTAACCATCGTAGCTGATAACGGCTATGGAAAAGGCAGTGCATTTGTGTGGAACGTCGGCGGATCGGTTCAGTTCGCACCTAACAGGGACGCTTCGGTTAGTCTTAATGCAAAATATCTTAAAGGCAATATGGAAAGTGGAGACGTTGACGTTTCGGGCTTTGAAGTGGGATCAATTATTTTAATCAGGTTCTGAGAAAAACAGGTTCTTTAGTAATTATCGAGGAGATAATATTTGCATAATAACCAAATTTGGTCAATAGGTCTATGGGTCAATAGGTCAATGGGTCAATAGGTCTATGGGTCAATAGGTAAATAGGTAAATAACGACTTGCGCTAATTCTCGTAAAATAAGGAATAAAGCCAGTTTGTAGTAGCTCAATTCATTGAGCGTTTTTATAAAAGTTCGATAAATCGAACTACTACAAACCAAACTAGCACAAGTCGTTAAATAGGTAAATAAGTAAATAGGTTTATGGGTCTTTTAGTATATATTTTTTTAACCCATAGACTTATTGACCTATAGACCCATAGACCTATTGACCTATTGACTTAACTTGGAGAGTATCTAAAATGCCAGTACGGTCAAATATATACGCATTTATTCGGAGTTTATCAACCTTTTTAATATTAGCGTTTTTCATTGTATCCGTGTTTACTTGCAGTGATAATGATGTCATTGAACCCCAACAAGCTAAGTATGCTCCTGCAAAGCTAGAAATAATGATGTTACCCAAAGCATCTATCAGTGATATAACATCTGTTAAGCTAATAGTTTCGGGCCCCGACATGGGAAGTATTGAAACAGAATTGTCAATCAATAAGGTACTTGGCAAAGCATCGGGTTTAATTAACGTATCAATCGGTAACGACAGACTGTTTAGGGTCGAAGTATACGTTGGAAAATTTCTTCGCTACGTTGGGGAACAAAAGGTCAACGTCCAACAAGCATTAGCGATTAAGATACCTGTGGGCATCAAACCGGCGGAAGGCATAGGAGTTATAGGGGTCAGCGAGCAGATAAATGGAAAGGGTCTGGTTCTGGCTTTTGGCGACTTTAATATCTTCCTTTCAAAATCTCCTGGGAACCTAAAGCTGATCCAGAATCTTGCCGGGTATCTTGGCACTGCACCAAAACTGAAATTTGATCTGAGCCTGGGCAGTACGTTACCACAGGATAAAATTCAGGCTTTAGAAGACGCTTTAAGGGGCGGAGGTTTTCAAGTCACGCAGGATGAGTCTTCTAATTACGATAGAGCGTCTTTTGATGCTATCTTTATTTGCCTTCCTTTAAAAAATCCATCCACGAATCAGGTAAATTCACTCATGAGTTTTGTGCGCAATGGTGGAATGTTGATCCTCGTGGGTGGCGCAGATGAGAATTTAGACCCTCTTAATTTTATAGCAAATAACTTTGGGCTGAACTTTGATTATGCTTTGATCAATGTACCAGGCGGTAATCCTGCCTCACTAACGTTGAGTAATCTTGCTACTCTGCCATTATTCGATGGCGTAGGGGCTATTCAAACGTCTTATGCAAGAAGCCTCAGCGTGAAAAGCGGCATAAGCGATATGAATACTTACAATGGTGCAACACCCGGAGCTGGTGCAATCACAACGCCTGACTTGCCCAAGCTATTACTGAACCCATCCGAGGTTGACCTGGGAACAATCCTACAATCGGGGCAGGTGGATGTAGAAAATACGGGAACAGGAACACTCTCGTGGAACGTAAGCACGGATGAACCTCTGCCATCATGGCTGAAAGTTACCCCTGATAATGGAAAGCTCACTTCGGGACAAAAAAGGAACATCTCGGTAGATGTAGACAGATATGGTCTCAGTCCCGGCGAATATAGGCATACAGTGGTGATAAATTCCAGCGCAGGCGATGGCAGATTATCGGTTATTATGAGTGTGCCTGAACCTGAACCGTCATTATCGGTTTCACCCTCGTCTGTGGATTTCGGCACGACAGATACTCAAAAAACAGTGACGATAACCAACAATGGCGGTGGAACGCTGACTTGGCAGGCATCTAAACAGCAGGCATGGTTATCATTATCATCTACGAGCGGATCGGTATCATCTGGCAAATCAGAGACAATAATACTAACAGTAAACAGAGCAAATCAAAATCCGGGTTCATACAGGGATACCGTATCAATCACATCCGATGGCGGTAACGGGAGCGTAGCTGTGACTATGACGGTGCCTGAGCCTGCACCATCTTTATCTGTTTCTCCTGCATCAATAGATTTCGGAACAGCGAAGACCGAGGGAACGTTTACAATCACGAACAAGGGCGGTGGAACGCTGACGTGGAAGGCATCCAAACAGCAAGCATGGCTTTCATTGTCATCTGCAAATGGGTTGCTAACATCCGGTAAGTCAGAAATAGTCACATTGACAGTGAGCAGAGCAGACCTTCAACCGGGTGCATACAAAGATACCGTATCAATTACATCCGATGGTGGTAACGGAAACGTAGCTGTGGCTATGACTGTGCCTGAGCCTGCGCCGTCATTATCAGTTACTCCATTGTCAGTGGATTTTGGCACGACAGATACTCAAAAGACAGTGACGATAAGCAACAATGGCGGTGGAACGCTAACGTGGAAGGCATCCAAACAGCAGGCATGGCTTACAGCATCGCTTACAAGCGGATCGCTAACATCCGGTAAGTCAGCGACAGTTACACTAACGGTGAGCAGAGCAGACCTTCAACCGGGTTCATACAAAGATACCGTATCAGTCACATCCGACGGTGGTAACGGAAACGTAGCTGTGACTATGACTGTGCCTGAACCATCTTTGTCTGTTACTCCATCATCAATAGATTTCGGGATAGCTAAGACCGAAGATACATTTACCATCACCAATAAAGGTGGTGGAACGCTGACTTGGCAGGCATCCAAACAGCAGGTATGGCTTTCATTGTCATCTGCAAGCGGGTCGCTAACTCTGGGGAAGTCAGATACAATTACGGTAAAAGTGGATAGAGCAAATTTGAAGCCGGGGGCGTATAAGGATACCATATCAGTCACGTCTGACGGTGGTAGCGGGAGCGTAGCTGTGACTTTGACGATGCCTGAACCTGCACCATCTTTATCAATTTCTCCTGCATCAGTAGATTTCGGGGCAACGAAGACCGAGGAAACGTTTACAATCACTAACAAGGGCGGTGGAACGCTAACGTGGAAGGCATCTAAACAGGAGGCATGGCTTACAGTATCACTCACAAGCGGGTCGCTAACCTCCGATAAGTCAGAGACGGTTACGCTGACAGTGAGCAGAGCAGACCTTCAGCCGGGTGCATACAAAGATACCGTATCAATTACATCCGATGGTGGTAGCGGAAACGTAGCTGTGACTATGACTGTGCCTGAGCCTGCACCTTCATTATCAGTTACTCCATTGTCAGTGGATTTTGGCACGACAGATACTCAGAAAACAGTGACGGTAGGTAACAAGGGTGGAGGAACGCTGACTTGGCAGGCATCCAAACAGCAGGCATGGCTTACATTTTCACTATCAAATGGGTCTTTATCGTCAGGAAAATCGGAATCCATGTCACTGACAGTTGATAGGGCAAACTTAAAGCCGGGATCATACAGGGATGTTTTGTCAATTACATCCGATGGTGGTAACGAGAACGTGTCAATAACAATGACTGTGCCTGAACCCGGTCCGTCATTATCAGTTACACCAATATCAGTGGATTTTGGCACGATAGATACTCAAAAGACAGTGATGATAAGTAACAATGGCGGTGGAACGCTGACGTGGCAGGCATCCAAACAGCAGGCGTGGCTGACGGTATCGCCTACAAGCGGATCGCTAACATCAGGTAAATCAGCGACGGTTACACTGACGGTAAGTAGAACAAATCTAAATTCAGGGGCATACAAGGACACTGTATCAATCACATCCGACGGCGGTAACGGAAACGTAGCTGTGGCCATGACAGTGCCTGAACCCGGCCCGTCATTGTCCTTCTCTCCGTCATCACTAGATTTTGGCACAACAGGAGCCCAAAATACGCTGACGATCACCAACAAAGGTGGAGGAACGTTGGCGTGGCAAGCATCAAAGAAAGAAGCCTGGCTTTCATTGTCATCTGTAAGCGGGTCGCTAACTTCGGGTAAGTCCGATACAATAACGGTGAAAGTGGATAGAACAGGTTTGAAGCCTGGTTCATACAGGGACGTAATATCGCTTACGTCTAACGGTGGGAAGGGTGACGTGACGGTGACAATGACTGTTCCTGAACCACCACCAGCATTATCGTTTTCACCATCATCACTGGATTTTGGTACAACTGACACAGGAAGGGAATTAACGATCACCAACAGCGGCGGCGGAACACTGACGTGGCAGGTATCAAAGAAAGAAGCATGGCTTTCAATGTCACCAGAGAGCGGCTCGCTGGCGTCCGATAAATCAACCACTCTAACAATTAAAGTAAATAGAGCAGATTTAAAGCCCGGTGCATACAAGGACACTATATCGTTGACGTCAAACGATAAGAACGGCAGCATTGCAGTAACTATGAGCGTTGCTCTGACTACACCAATACTGTCTCTCACTCCAACATCTCTGGATTTCGGCACAACGGATACCCAGAAATCCTTGACTATCACAAACACGGGCGGAGGAACATTGACGTGGCAACTAACGAGACAGCAAAGCTGGCTTACGTTGTCCCCTGTTGTGGGTTCACTGGATTCAGGGAAGTCTGCAACGGTTTCAGCGACAATATCCAGAATCCGTCTTACATCGGGTATTTATAAAGATACTATATCTATAGCATCCAATGCAGGAAACAAAAGCATACCGGTAACAATGACTGTTCCTGAACCGTCACCCGCTTTATCATTATCACCAAAGCCTCTGGACTTTGGATCAGACAGCACGCAATTGACTCTTACAGTCACCAACAGCGGAGGCGGAACTCTGAACTGGCAGGCATCAAGTAAAGAAACGTGGATTTCTTTATCCGCTAAGTCCGGTTCTTTAGGAAATGGCAAATCAATAAACGTTACTGTAACAGCCAATAGGTCTGCAATAAAGCCCGGTTCTTATTCTGGTAGTATTGCTCTGACATCTAATGGAGGAAACGACAGTGTTCCTGTAAGCCTATTAATGCCGGGGCTGGCGTTTACACCATCTTCATTGAACTTTGGCATATCGGATACTCAGAAGACGTTGACTATAAGTAACACAGGTGCAGGAACATTGACGTGGAAAGCGTCTAAAAAGGAAGCATGGCTGGCATTGAGTTCTACCGGGAGTTCGTTACCAGCAGGGACATCCATTAATGTTACAGTAACAGTATCCAAAGCTGATTTAAAGCCTTTCGCTTATTCTGATACCATAGCACTTACATCCAACGGTGGAAACGGCAATGTGCCTGTTACAATGCCTATACCGGGGCTGTCATTCACTCCGGTGGCACTGAATTTCGGAGCAACAGATACACTAACGCTGAAAATCAGTAACACTGGCGGAGGAACACTAAATTGGCAAGCATCTAAAAAGCAGACGTGGTTAGCATTAAGCCCGGCTAGTGGTGCATTATCAGCAGGAGCATCCGCTGACGTTACCGTAACCGTGTCGAAAACTGGCTTAGTTCCTGGTTCTTATTCTGACGTTATATCTCTTACCTCGGACGGGGGGAGCGGTACAGTATCAGTCAGTATGCCAATAGCTGGTTTTGTGGTTTCTCCGACATCACTTGATTTTGGGTCAATAGATACCCAGAAGTCAGTAACTATCTCTAATAATGGGGGCGGTGGACCACTGACGTGGCAGGCATCAAAGAAAGAAGCGTGGCTGACAGTCAATCCAACCAACGGCACGGTTGAAGCAGGCAGATCAGCTAACGTTACGGTAACGGTTTCCAGAGCGGGAGTGAAGCCCGGCTCCTATTCCGATACTATCGTAATGACGTCAAATTCAGGTGAGCGCCGTGTTGCAGTTACTATGGACATGCCGGGTTTATCTTTCTCGCCGGCGTCGTTCAATTTCGGTACAACAGTTACACAGGGGAGGTTGACGATAACCAATACTGGCAAAGGTAATCTGTCATGGTCAGCATCTAAGACTCAGGCATGGCTCAGTCTATCTCCTGCGAGTGGGTTCATTTCACCAGGGTCATCAACAGTTGTTGTAATAACAGCGTCCAGAAATGATGTGGCTCCCGGAACTCAAACGGACACCATATCTCTAAAGACCAACGGTGGGGACGGAAGTGTACCAGTGACTATACTGGTTCCGGGATTATCGTTCTCACCTGCATCGCTGGATTTTGGCGCAGGTGAAACACAAAAAAACCTGACAATAAGCAATATAGGTGCGGGAACACTGACGTGGCAGGTATCGAAACAGCAGGAATGGCTGACGTTGAATCCCACAAGTGGCTCGGTGGACGAGGGTAAATCAGCCACCGTTACAGCAATAATATCAACTGTCCTGGCTCCCGGCACTTATACTGATACCATAGCTCTTACGTCTAACGGTGGAAGCGGGAACATTCCTGTGAGCGTGGCGATACCCGGGTTGGCTTTTTCACCGGAAGCATTGAGTTTCGGATCATCCGACACCCAAAAAATACTTACGATTAGCAACTCAGGCGGTGGTACACTCACCTGGCGGGCATCGAAGCAACAGGCATGGTTGGCGTTAAATCCCGCACTTGGATCGGTAGGTGCAGGCAAATCAGTTAACGTTACAGCAACAGTATCCAAAGCAGGCCTTAAGCCCGGCATTTATACTGATACTATAGCTTTGACGACTAACGGTGGAAATGGTGAAGTGCCAGTGACAATGGGAATACCGGGATTATCATTTACACCAGCAAAGATAGACTTTGGAACGTCTGAAACCAAAGGGACACTGACAATCAGTAACTCAGGCGGTGGGATACTAACATGGTCAGCAACAAAACAGCAGGCATGGTTGACTCTGAGTCCAACAAGCGGAACAGTGGATGCGGGTAAATCGGTGAACGTAAATGTGGCAGTGCTAAGGACAGGTCTCCAACCCGACAGTTATAGGGATGTAATAAATCTAACGTCTGATGGTGGTTTTGGCGGGATAGAGGTAGTTATGACTGTTCCTGCTCCGACGTTATCAGTATCACCTCTATCGTTGAATTTTGGCGCAAGGACTACAAATATGACGTTTGATATATCCAACTCAGGTGGAGGAACACTGAATTGGCGGATAGATACCGGCAAGTTACCCGCATGGCTCAGTGTAAACCCGGCAAGTGGCTCAACTGTATATGGTACACCATCAACAGTTACAGTAACGGTATCAAGGCAAAATCTGGATTCTACCATATATCAAGGTTCTATACCCATAATAGCAACCAATAATCAGAGTGCTTTCGTGCAGGTGACAATGACAGTTCTAAACCCATTGCTGTTCATATTGAAGAATGCTTTGAATTATGGTACAGATGTTGCACAGGACTCGTTTGTCGTCAACAATAACGGCGGCGGATCGCTAGACTGGAGCATAATACAGAACTTGCCGGGATGGCTTTCCATAGAGCCAATGTCAGATTCAACGACACCAGAAAGTCCGTCTGAAGTCGTAATTACAGTGGATAGACGTATTATGGACCCCGGTAACTATAGCCATAATGTTGAAGTTACGTCTAATTATGGAATAAAGACTATACCAATATCCATGACTGTCCCCGGTCCGACTTTGGTAGTATCTCCAACAAGATTGAATTATGGACAGACAGAAACCATTCTTGAGCTTAATATTATCAACACTGGCGGTGGCACACTGTCATGGAATACTTCTGGAGATCAGAACTGGATATTCATAAGTCCAACTAATCTTGAACGTGTATGGGTGAGAGAACTAAAAGGAACAACCGGGCCCTATGAAACAACTACCATTTGGGTCAGGGTTGTTAGAGCCAATTTAATGCCCGGGACCAATACCGCAAACCTACTTGTAAATTCTAACGGAGGAAATAAGACGGTTCCGATTTCTGCATCTGTTATACTTATCGAGTAAAGGAAGGTATTTTCAGCCAGTTATGAATGTAGTAGTAAAATACAAGAATATAAAATTACTCGAAACTATCAATTACAGTGTAATTGTGGTTTTCTTGTTATCTTTTGCTTTTGGTGGGTGTGCGGCTTTTAATACACTGTTCGCCCCTCAACAGCTAAGTGAAAACTACGCACTCATGCCGGGCGTGGAGTGTGATGCTCCCGAAGCTGTTGACGGCGATATGAATACGATAAGCAATAGTACCCGTATCGTGATTTCACTCCCTGAGAAGAAATCTATCAGAAGGATCGTTATCTACAATACGAATATATCCAATTTTATCCTCTACGAGTATAAGGGTAAAGAAGGTGATTGGAAGATAATCAAAGGTGTTAAGGGGAATACGGAATCCAAGATAGTTGTAGACACTCAGGTGGTAACGGATAAGATCAGATTGTTCGTCTCAGATACAAGCGGAGCCAGGTTCGTTGGACCGGGAGTAAAGCGTGATAAAAACGGTTTTTTACAAAAGGTTGATGCACAGTTGGACGTCAAGCCGGAGATACAGGAGATCGAACTTTACGGGTTGGTGGATACGATAAGCAAACCTAAATCGAATGAACCGATTTTTTAGTGGCTTAAATGTTCAGATTCACAGGTAGCGGAGTAACAGGATTCAGCCTGCGTAATAAAAAAGTAAAATGAGCATTGTCTATCCTACCAAAAGCTAAGTCACTATGTTTGAGTCTTAACGGTCAGATTCGGCTATCTGGGGTTGTGGCGACCTCGTTACTAAGTCACTATGTTTGAGTCTTAACGCACCCTGAATAAACTGATAGATATGCGTTGACAAGGTTACTAAGTCACTATGTTTGAGTCTTAACTGACCGAAATAATGCAGGACAAACAGCCATCATCAAGTTACTAAGTCACTATGTTTGAGTCTTAACTCGTGAGATGATTGACAATTCTGAATACCTAATCCCGTTACTAAGTCACTATGTTTGAGTCTTAACTATAGAGATGATTGCCCGGAAACTGATCGAGCCTCTGTTACTAAGTCACTATGTTTGAGTCTTAACCCGGCGGAGCCTGTGGCACATAAGTTGCACCCGGCGGGTTACTAAGTCACTATGTTTGAGTCTTAACCTGTGCGCCGATGTCCCTGACTGCTATGAGAAAATCGTTACTAAGTCACTATGTTTGAGTCTTAACCCCCCTTTATTTTGAAGTTATAAATTCAATATTTAAGCCAGTTTATACTGGTAAAGGAGAAAAAAATTGTCGTCAACCCCCGGTTATGTAAAATCTCTGGGGGTTCGACGACGCTTTATATTTACTTGTTTTGATTCAATTTTTAGTAATATAATTCTTGATTTTTATGTGTTTCTGTCAACTAATTTTAAGAGGTTGACGACAAAAGCTTGACTCAAACATAGCCGAGAAATCGGGATAGTAACCAGACTCAGCCCTGAACCAGATTCAGGGCTACGTTATTCATGTCATGATACCTTGAGATGCGCTGCCAGTCTCAAGCTCTATCGTATAGCATTAAACAGGACGATGGAACTAAGCCACCTAGTATTGGTAACAATATTAGATATTGTGCTATACACGGTAAGCATGGATAACATTGTCAAGGCAAACATTACCCCAGAAATGGGAGATGACCCTTACGGGTCTTTAGGAAATTATATGGTATTCGTAATAAGTTCAGATAAAAAACCTCTTGATCCCTGCAATCCGGCAAGGGCAAGGAAACTGCTTAATCAAGGCAAAGCTTCTGTGTTTAAGCAATATCCTTTTACTATTATTTTAAAATCTCGCTGGTCATTTGTGTCTAAAACAAGCGAGTATAGGTTAAAGATTGACCCTGGTAGCAAGGTTGCTGGATTGGCGATCGTATCTGCTGTATCGAGTAAAGTAATCTGGTCTGCCGAAATACAACACAGAGGATCTATTATTAAGAGGCTTCTGGAAGCAAGAAGAGGTATAAGACGTTCAAGACGTAATCGCAAAACACGTTACCGAAAAGCTAGGTTCATGAATAGACGCAGACAAGGACAATTTAGTCCCAATATCAGTATTGATGAAGAAAAAAATATAAAAGGTAAGGGCTGGCTTCCACCAAGTCTATGCAGTAGAATGTATAATGTGGAAACATGGGTTAGACGATTAAGAAAACTCTGTCCCATAAAAACAATATCTTATGAACTGACAAAGTTTGATACACAGCGGATGCAGAATCCAGATATTTCAGGTGTGGAATATCAACAAGGTGAACTTGCAGGATATGATGTAAGAGAGTATTTGTTAGAAAAATATGAGAGGAAATGCGTTTATTGTGGCGCAAAAGATGTGCCTTTGGAAGTAGAGCATGTCATTCCAAAAGACAAGGACGGTAGCGATAGGGTATCGAACCTTGTAATCTCATGTCGTAAGTGTAACATGAAAAAGGCAAATAAAAGCATTGAGGAGTTTTTGAAGAGCAAGCCAGACCAATTAGCAAAGATAAAGAGACAGTTAAAAGAGCCATTAAAAGATACTGCTTCTATGAACGCTACAAGATGGGCATTGTTTAACAATTTAAAAGCATTAGGATTGCCAATTGAGATAGGAACAGGAGCTACTACCAAATATAATCGTGTTAAACATAACTTGCCAAAAGAACACTGGATAGACGCCGCTTGCGTTGGATTAGGCACACCAGATAATCTTGATGTTGGTAATATAAAGCCTTTATGTATTAAAGCAGTTGGACATGGCTCTCGTCAAATGTGTTCAGTTAATAAATATGGATTTCCTAATAGTAAACCGAAATCAGGTAAGATATTTTTTGGATTCCAAACACACGATATTGTAAAAGCTTGTATTGATAAAGGGGAAAAGGCTGGAAAATATATAGGAAGAATAAAAAGCGTAAGAAAAACAGGTTCATTCACAATAGACGGAGGAATTATTGATTTAAATGCTAGTTTCAGAAAGTTACAGAATTTACAACATGCTGATGGATATTCATATAATTATAAAGTAGTTGACAAATCTAACATAATATTAGGATAATTGGGTTTCGATCTAACCTACAATTACATACTAGAAATCACTAAAACTATCATATATAGACTGGACTTCTCTTACATGACTCTCGATGCTGAAACATTCTTTTGCTCTTTTTTGTCCTGCATGACCCATCGTTTGCATCGTTTTGTCGCTCTGGAGTATATGGATTACCGATTCAGCTATCGCCTGATGGTTTTTAGGTGGAACGAGGATACCTGTGATTCCATCCTGAACAATCTCAGGCGCACCACCCGCCATAGTCGCAATAACAGGCTTGCCAGCCGCCATCGCCTCAATAATCACTCTGCCAAACGGTTCAGCCCACGAAGCAGACACGAGAACATCAAGCGAAGCCATTACATTCGGCATATCACTGCGATGACCTGTGAAAATGACACGATGCTCTATCCCCAGAGAATAAGCGAGTTCTTTCAATTCGTTTATGTAAGAGCCGTGATCGGGTGACGTTTTTGGAGAATCATCCCCGCCAACCAGGGCAAACCAGACGTCCTGTCGGTGTTTTAATATTTCTGCACTTGCCTGAATGAACTCACACTGTCCTTTCCATTGAGAACGAGGATTCATTTGTCCCACGATACCGATCAGATAACCGTTTACTGCAAATTCGCTTTTGAGTGTTTCCTTTTCCTGAGCAAATAAAGAAACATCCACGCCGTTGTAGACTCTCTGTATTTTTTCTGGAGCAATACCAGCATCGTCAAGAGGTTTTTGTACCGCATCAGATATAGGTACGACTAAATCTACTTTGTCCAGTGAGTATTTCCTTACCTGATCAGTCCTTATGATGTCCCGCAGATGGCATACCACTGATATACCGAGTCTTTCACCAAGCTTTTGGGCATAGTTGTTGACCCAAATGGTGTTACAGTGGATGAGGTCTATTTTTCTCGTGATGGTGAATTTGATGAGACGCTGAAGTGAGGATGACCTGGATAGAAGTGAACTGAATTTACGCCATGATGAAAGTGGTACAATTTCCGTATGAACCCCTAATTCGATGAGTTTTTCGGTAAGTGAACCGTTTTGGGGGCAGATGACGGTAGGCGAGTATTTTCTATCGAGTCCTCTAACAAGATAATAAAGGCTGGTCTCTGCCCCACCAATGGATCCGCTGGAACTAAGATACAGTATATTCAAGGCATTATTTGGTACGCAATTTATTGGCTAGAAACAAAATCCCAATAATCGCCAGAACCAAAACAGCGAAATTAAGAATTGCTCCTATGAACCAGTGCAGTATCCGGAGACCGGCTACCGCTCCGATTGCCGCCAGAATTGCTATAAGTATTAGTATTAATAGGCTTTTTAACATGGTTTACAACGATTAGAAGATTAAAAATTGAAGATTGAAGATTATTATTGATTTCCGAATCTTCTAATCTTTGAATCTTCTAATCTTTAATTCATTTAACTTTCTTGATCTTTTATCTTGGCTTTTAGTTTTGACAACTCGTCGTTTATGTCTTTGTTTTCCAGATCAGCAAACTTCGATTCAAGTTTATTGGCTTCTATTTCAGCCAGTGCTTCTGCGTGTATTTCAGCCTCTTTCACTTTATTCTCTATTCTTTCAAGAGCGGAGAAAGCACCGGATCTGGAGATTCCACCCATTGTCTCATTTATGGTTCTTTGTGCTATTGCACGTTTCTGCCGGGCAATAAGGAGATCTTTTTTGCGTTTGGCATCATCCAGCTTTGCGGTAAGTTCGGCAAGACCGGTTTTTAGAGACTGTACGCTTTTAGTTTGATCATCCAGTTGCAATTTATATTCTCTGGCTAACTGCTCACAGGTTCGCTTGCGCTTCAAAGCCTCTCTTGCCATGGAGTCGTTCTGTTCCTTTACGGCTGATATTGCTCGTTTTTCCCATATATCAACCATGTTCAGATTCTCCTGGTACGTAGCTTCAAGCTTCTTCTGTTCCCTGATAGCAGAAGCGACCTGTAATTTGGCTTCCCTCAGATCCTGCTGCATATCGGTTATAAGCTGTTGCAGAATCTTCTCAGGGTCTTCAGCACGGTCGAGAAGATCGTTTATATTCGATCTTATAATTCTGCTTATCCTCTCAAGGACCCCCATTGTGGTTACCTCCTAAATATTATCTATGCAGCGGGGTCAAAATAAGCAACTACATTCGGAAAAAATGATAAAAGATGACAGTTATAACCTTCGTAATGAAGGTAAAGAAACACGCTCAAAAGTTCACTTCATTGCTTCTTAAACGTGCTATCAGACTTTGTCGCCAAAGTCCTCCGGCTTCAGACTATCCAAAATCACTTTCAATTGTTCTTCCGGGTTTGTATCCATCAGTTCTTGACTGATACCAGACCCCGACATCACTTTTTCAGACACGTAGATGGGAGCTTTGGCTCGAAGCCCCAGGGCTATTGCATCACTAGGGCGTGAGTCTATTTTGATCACTCTGCCATCGCTACTCAAGCGAATGTTAATTTCAGCGTAAAAGGTGTCTTCTTTAAGATCCGTGACCAATATGGATACTACCTCTGCTCCTAGGCTGTCAATAATAGATTTCATTAAATCGTGAGTCATGGGCCTCGGTGTTTCGTGATTTTCAATCTCAGTGACAATTGCAACGGCTTCATAAATGCCTATCCATATTGGGAGAAAGCGTCTGGGTTTACCCTCTTTCTCTCTAAGAATAACAATAAAAACTCTTGCCTCTGGATCGAGCCTTACCATAGCAATTTCTACCTCGATCATTTGAGTTCTCCTTTATAATAGGCTTTAACAAAGGTTCAATTTACAAAACGCCTTTAGTTATAATGTATCATAAAGAGGCTGTCAAATCAACCTTTATTTTGTTTTATCTCGCTGATGAGTTTAGCCGCCTTTTTTATCTCTCTTGAGCTTCCATTGTTGATCAGGTATTTGTATCTATCAACCTGCAGACCCATGCTTGCCTGTCCTAACAGCTTATTCATAAAGCTTCTGGTTATATCAATTGATATTATCTGTTCGATTAATACGTTCTCTTTGACGTTGACGTAGGATTTACCCAGATACCCTAAAACTCTCTCATCAATCACCAGCACTCGCTTAGAGGTGATCACTACGTAATCTTTACTTGAAAACATGGACAGGCCAGATACGAAACACATTTTAACCTGTTCATCAGGTGATGCGTTCTCTAATACCGCTTTGCGAATATGTTCAGGAAAATGCTGAAATTCTGCCATAACATTCTATTTAAGATTGAAAATTGAAGATTAAAGATTTTAGGAGAATCTTCCAATCTTTAATCTTTCAATCTATTACCCAGCCTTTTCTTTTGCCGCTTTTAGTTCGGATTCGATTTGAGACTTTCTCTCAAGCTTTTTGAATTCCTCGTCAACGTTGTCCTTTTCGAGTTCAGTGATTGCGGCGGCTTGATCTTCTAGTGTCTTTACTTTTTCCACCATTAAATCGTACGTGAGAAAGACACTTGAGTCAATCCCGATTTCGGATGTTGCGTCTCTAGAACTGCCAACCTGTGCGTTTTTTTGTAATTCCAGCGACCTTCTTATCACTTCGTTCTTTTTTCTGTAAAGCTCATCTAGCTTTGCTTCCAGATTAGGCAGAGCGGCTTTGAGTTCCTCTACCGTTCGCTTTTGCTGTTCCAGATCAGTTGTGGCTCTTTTTTCGTTTGTAAGGCATTTTAACTTTTGCTCCAGTGCCTTCTTTGCGAGTTCCTCGTCACCTTTCTTCAAAGCCAGTATAGACCTTTCTTCCCACAGTTTTGTTTTTTCGGCATTATCTGCGATCTCTCGCTCAAGTTTCTTTACTCCGGCTATGGCATCTAAGATCGATCTCTTGAATTCCATGATGCTTTCCCGCATGTCCAGAAGAAGCTGGCTCATCATTTTTTCAGGGTCTTCAGCTTTGTCAAGCATGGAATTTAGATTTGCCCTAAAGTTCAGCTTTACTCTGTCAATTATCCCCATTTAATTCACCCCCGATGTCAACTAATTATGATTATCACAAGATTCCATGTTGTTATTTTCTCAGCGGTTTCTGCTTACATCCGATATACTGCAAGGAATTTGCCACTTATAGGAATCTAGCCACTATACGCACCCTAAAAGGATGTAACTACCAATCTTGCTTTTCAGTTAGAAGACAAAGTAATATTAAGCTAAATTTTGTTAATTCTCAGCATCAGCACGGCGTATGTAAAAAGGTTCTGACGATGCGAGATCAAGGACTTCGCCAGCTTTTAGCTTTGCTAAACCCATTTCGGCAATAACAGCCGCTCTCGGCAATCTTTGGGCATCTGGTGCAAAGACAATAAGCTCTCTTAATTTTTCCTTAAATAATTCCCTATAAACGTCTATTGCATCCCCCAGCATAACGGTTTTTTCGTGTATCTGGTTCGCAAGATCAGCGGGTGATATAACCTGATAAGTGCTTTTCCTCACAAGAACATCATTCTCACATTGAAACAAAGCCGAGTATACTTCCTTTTTCCTTGCATCAAGCACGGGGCAGACCTGATACACAGAATAGGGAACGTTGTGTGCCAGCGCATCGAGTGTCGGCACTCCAATCAGCGGAATATTCAATCCAAGAGCCAAACCTTTGGCTGTGGCAAGCCCTATGCGTAATCCAGTAAAGGAACCGGGTCCAATGGATACTGCAATCCCATCAATCTGATTTTTATCCAGCGACACATCCTTCAATATCCAGTCCAGTGCAGGCATAAGTCTGGAAGAATGTGTTGTTTTCATATTAAGGGTGTATTCAGCTATCAGCTTTCCCTCATCTATCAAGGCTAAACCGCCTGTCATCGTTGCTGTTTCTATTCCAAGTATAACCATTTTAATTAAAGATTGAAGATTACAGATTGAAGATTGTGGCTAATCAGTATTCTTAATCTGTAATATTCTAATAAACTCCGTATATCTTTGTTCATAAGGTATTAGAATGATTTGCCTTTCGGACTCACTAATGTATGTAAGTTCTATTCGCAAATATTCATCAGGAAGCAGTTCTTCAATTTTCTGCGCCCATTCTATGGCAGTTACTCCATCTCCGTAGAAGAATTCCTCGTATCCAAGTTCGTACATATCCTCAAACGACCTTAGACGGTAAGTATCAATATGAAAAAGCGGGAGTCTGCCCTTGTATTGATTTATTATGACGAATGTAGGGCTTGTGACGAAAGATTTTACCTCAAGCCCCTCTGCAATCCCCTGAACAAAAGTTGTCTTTCCCGAACCGAGATCGCCGCATAGAGCAATTAAAGCGCCGGTAAATGCTTTCCTGCCTATCTCTTTTCCGATATTCCTCGTCTCTTCCGGGCTATGAGATATAATCGCGACTGATTCTTCTGTTTTTCTCACCGCTTCCATTAGTTTTTTAACTTTTTTGGGGTCTCGTTTGCATTTAGTAGCTTCAACACCTGATGCGAGGTCAACGCCGTAAGGATCAACTTTGAGCAATGCTTCCCTCACGTTGTCGGGATTGATACCGCCAGCAAGAAATACAGGGGTTTGAACCGAATTAATTAGTTCCTTTGCTATATCCCAGTCAGCGACTTTCCCTGTTCCGCCATAGCGCCCCGGCGTTCCTGTGGTTGTAAGGCTGACGGTATCTATAACGATAGCATCAGCATCAGTTTCCTCGTAGCTTTTCATCAGTTCCATAACTTTATCAACGTCCACCTCTGCCTGTCCCTTGACAGGGAGATAGACCGTCAGCCATATCTGGCAGGTCAACCTTTTTTTAAGTTCATGGATCATCTCTATCGGAGTCTGTCCAAGCAGATGTACACCAAAGAGTTTTATTACATCTACGACGTGGCATACCTCGTCAGCACTCATACCGAGTAGAAGCGTCAAGACAGGTATTCGTGACGAATCTACTATCGCCTTTGCTTCTCCAATGGTCAGCGAACGCTCCGATATAGGTACGTTTACAAGTACACCAAGGTAATCGGCACCCGCATCAACCGCCATTAGAGCGTCTTTAACGCTTGTCGTGCCGCATATTTTTACTTTATATTTTTTCTTTATCAAATTAAAACACCTTTTTCCATATCTATCTAAAATACCAAAGGCTCGATCACTTTGATGGGTTTCTAAGCCGGATGTCCAACTTGCTCGGATTTTCCCACAAAACCCGCTAACAGCGGATACTCAATTATGTTATATCCTACTGTAAAATACGACAGTAGAAGTGCTTTTTTGCTTAATTCCATGACTTTTATCCCATAAATTAAATCTTTGACACCATCGGCGTAAAGCGTATACCATCTCTGACCTGTTCAGGCGCGGCTTGGTAGAATCCTAGTTTTTCATAGATTGCCACAGCATAAGGGGATGAATTTACCGTTATCTCTGATAGATCAGGATTATGGCATCGGCACACATCAAGTGCATGATTAAGTAAGCCTTTAGCGGTCCCCTTTCGGTGATATTGTTTCTCCACAAATAATAGCGTGATATGGCAGCAGTTATCTATTACTCTGAAACTGATAACCCCTATTATTTGCCTTTTGAACAAAGCAACTATGGCAGTAAAGACCGGATATCCTTCATTAAAAAGCTGAGATATTGAATCGAGATTGACGAATTTGTAGAACGATTCAACGCCTTCAGGAGAATACGCTGGCGCAATGAACTCATTGAATGTCCTATTTACCACATCCCATACTGCGTTTTCCTCGCCTTGCCTCATTTCACGGAACTCTATTTCATCTTGCATTTTTCCTCATCTTCATTTTCCATTCTTCAATGAAAAGAGTTAAAAAAACCTGATTATACCATTTCTCAATTGAAAAATTACATAATTGTCATTCTAGACGAAGTGAAGAATCTTCTTTTGTCATAGTAATGAGATTCTTCGTTCTGCTCAGAATAACATATTTGAATTGAGAAATGGTATTACAGCGAAATCATACATTTATAACGGCACGAAAGTCAAGGGTTATCTACGAAAATTTGAAGGGAAGATAACTGGACGCTGTTTGATCTTGCAATTCAAGTCCATAAGCCTTAAAATATATTCACATCAGGAAAATTGTATTTAACCGATTAGAGTATTAACACTCAGCGAATAAAAGAGGAGAAAATCATGGGACGAATTAAACAGTCGGTATGTTACTGGTGCTTTTCAAATGGTACTACACCTGAACAGGTAATCAAAGAGGCGGCTAAGATCGGCTACGCTTCTATCGAAATGCCACCAAAAGAATATTGGAACATGATCAGAGATCACGGCATGGTTATGGCTACGATAGGCGGGCATGGTTCGTTGTCAGACGGACTCAACAAGCGTTCAAATCACGACAGGATCGAACAGGAAATCCTGAAGAACATAGATGTAGCAGTCGAATACGGTATCCCCGGACTTATCGTTTTCTCTGGTAATCGCAATGGGCTTTCCGACGAGGAAGGTCGTGACGCAACAGCAGAAGGGCTGATGCGCGTTGCAAAGGCGGCAGAGGAAAAGCACGTATACCTTCATCTTGAACTGCTCAACAGTAAGAGAGATCATAAGGATTATCAATGCGACCATACTCCTTGGGGTGTGGAAGTTATGAAACTGGTAAACTCACCTTACGTTAAACTGCTTTATGACATCTACCACATGCAAATCATGGAAGGCGACGTGATCCAGACCATCAAAGATTACGTCAATTATATTGGACACTTCCATACAGCAGGAAATCCCGGGCGCAGAGACCTGGATGAGGATCAGGAGCTATATTATCCAGCAATCATGCGAACCATTGCAAACACAGATTACGACATGTACGTTGGACAGGAGTTCGTTCCCAAGGGCGATCCAATAAAGGCACTGCAAACCGCATTCAAAATCTGTGACGTTTGATACAGGATACAAGATGCACTGGATACTGAATACTGTTTTTATCCTGTATCTTGAATCTTGTATAATTATAACAGGAGAAAATATGCACTCAGACGTACTGACAAGGGACGAAGTTAGATCAGCTTTAGAACGCCGTGGATGCCGAAGAGTTCCACTGATGATACGCATGTGGATCGGCGGAGACTGCTACGATGCCTACGGTGACAGGTTGAGAAATTTCGTTGAAACAATACCCGATGACTTTATACAGGTTGGATTCAGGGCACCGGGAGGCTGGGAATCTTCTCCCGATTATCCTGAATATAGATGGGCTATAAGGGATAAACCAGATGAAGATGAGACAGCTAAAGGTATAGACTCACGAAGATTCTTAAGCAAGTGGGATTATTTTGACGAATACATAGAGAAAATGCCAGACCCTGTAATACCTGATTTCTTCACTGGCGCCGCTCAGGTAAGAAAAGACAATCCCGATGCCTTCGTTGTTGGCATGGACTTTTTCTGCTTCTACGAAAGGCTCTGGACTATACGAGGTATGCAAGACCTTCTAGCAGATTTCCTTCTGGAGCCAGAAAAAACTATGCGACTGACGAATGCTGTGCGTGACTTCCATCTGAAAGTCATACGTGGCTATGGTTCAGCGAAAGTGGACGCAATCTACACTAGCGACGATATGGGTACACAGGAATCGCTGTTTTTCAGCCCCGAAGTGTTCAGGAAATTCCTAAAGCCCGCCTACGCCGCACTGATCGAAGAGGCACACGCACACAATATGCAATTCTGGCTACATACGTGCGGAAACGTTACGTCAATCATGGAAGACCTTATCGAGATTGGTCTGGATGTGATTCATCCTATACAGCCTTACGCTATGGATGCAAAGGCGACAGTGGAAGCTTACGGCGGGCGCATCACTTTTATGCCGGGAATTGACGTTCAGCATCTTCTCCCTCATTGTTCAAAAGAGGAAGTGATCGCTGGTACAAAGGAAGTGATAGACACTTTCCTGCACCCCGGCGGTGGGATGATCTTCTCCCTGTCAAACGCAATACACACTGACGTTTCTTGCGAAAACATAGAAGCCTTTATGCAGACGGCTTATGATTACGGTATCGAAGCATGTTCAAAATCTTAGAAAGATTAAGGTGAAGTTAAGAGACATCCCCGCTAAACTCTCAAGAAAAGCTAGTTTAGCGGGGATGCCCATAAAGAGCAGAAAGATGAAGATATGAAAGAGAAAAATGTGGATACGCTCGTTGAGCAAATAATAAGAAATGACTCTCCGGGCGCAGCGGTATCAGTGATCAAGGATGGCTCTATTAAATACAAAAAAGGAGGGAAATAAATGTCTGAAGTGACACTCGGTATAAAAGGTATAGTATTTTTCGTGTCGAATGATGGCAATGACGCATGGTCTGGAAAATTCTCATCACCGAATGCTGAGAAAACTGACGGACCATTTGCAACAATAGTAAGAGCAAGGAATGCTGTAAGGGAATTGAAAGGTAAACAACCTCTCTCCGAACCTGTAACTGTGATGCTCCGAAGCGGAACCCACTTCCTTGATGCTCCTGTTATTTTTGAGCAGAAGGATAGCGGAAAAAAAGATTGCCCCATTAATTACGTGGCATATCCGGGAGAGAAACCGATCATCAGCGGCGGCAAAAAGATTACCGGACCATGGAAACAATACAAAGATCAGATCATGGTCTGTAACATTAAAGAGAAATGGAATTTCAACCAGCTTTTCGTCAACGGTAAACGACAGGTTCGTGCCAGAATACCACACGATGACTATTATTACATAGATAAAGCTGTGAGTCCAATTTCGTTTAAGTTCAAAGAGGGTGAGTTTAAGAGATGGAACAATCTCAATGATGTGGAAGTTGTATTCTTCCATTCGTGGAATGAGACACGCTTTATCGTATCCGAATTGGACGAAAACGAGAGGATAGTCAAATTTCTTGACCCCAAAGCCAGCCACGTTATCGGCTGGGAAGGTGCTGGCGGACCAAACAGGTATTATATAGAGAACGTATTTGAAGGTTTACAACACCCAGGCGACTGGTATCTGGATACTCATACAGGCGATCTCTATTACTGGGCTATTGACAAGATAGAGAATCTTGAGATCATAGCACCCGTATTGAATGAGCTTGTAAGATTCGAGGGTGGACTCAAAGAACAGCACGTTCAATATATCAATGTACGTGGTATCACGTTTGCACATACTGACTGGACGCTTCCCGAAAATGGCTATCCTGACTGCGGAGACGTGGGCGACATAGTTCATCCATCAGCTATCACATGGGAGAACGCTAGATACTGCTCGATGATGGATAGCAGTATAAAGAACGTCGGCACACACGCACTGGAAATAACGGGTTACGGCAACCTGATAGTCAATAACGAGATTTACGATACGGGTAGCGGTGGAATAATCAGCAGGAATTACGATGAGGAACGAAACATTTTCTCTTTCAACCACATACATCACTGCGGAGAAGTCTATCCCAGCGCACTTGGTATTAACATTGACGACGGCGGAGGCACGGTCTCGCATAACCTGATCCACGATATAACACATTCTGGTGTCTATACACGACATTGGGGAACGGAGACCCAGCACACTGAAAGAAGCAATCAGGAACAAGGGCTTTTGATAGAGTACAATGAGATATACAACGTGATGACGAAGATCAACGATGGTGCTGGAATCTTCGTAAGGGATTCAAACATCATAATAAAGAACAACCTCATTCATGACTGCTATGCCTACGGCGGAAGATGCCCGGGTTGGGGTATATATCTTGGCTGTGAAACCAGAGACACCATTGTTGAAGATAATATCGTTTATCGTGCTGACGAGGTTGTTCACGTTTGGTACAGTGATAGGAACTGTACCATGCAGAATAACATCTTCATTGATGGCAGGCTGGATCAGATAAACTATCAGAACCCTCATGACCGTCAGCATGAGAACATAAAATTGTTGAAAAACATCATTTACTATACGAAACCATCGGCTTTGTTCGCATTGAGCCATGAAAGGTCGGTTCCTATTGAGTCTGACTATAACGTTTTCTTTTGTACCGCAGGCGAAATTACAATAAGGGGTCTACAGGGGATCAATTCCTTTGAGGATTGGCAAGCGAAAGGTTTTGATAAAAACTCCATCATTGCTGATCCGATGTTTGTTGATCCTGCGAATGACAATTATTCACTTAAACCAGAATCACCAGCCTTCAAACTTGGGTTCAAGCCGATCAATATGTCAAGAGTAGGACGACGAGGATAGCCTGTCCAGTGTTTCAACGGAATATCAGGCTTCAGCCTGCGCCATAAACGCAGGCTGAAGCCGAATGGCACTGACTTAAGGAAGTTTTAACCCCAGAGGGGTGTTATATTTATAGAAAAACGAGCAAACAACAAATCTAAGCTCCGAAGGAGCGATATATAAACTAGACCTTTGAAAATATGTC
>Ga0315274_10003054_pt1 | contig 24941 bp, 23 predicted proteins | sample YL17G02_20_MG_FD_203700 | JGI IMG/M metagenome (GOLD analysis project Ga0315274, IMG submission 203700) | Sediment microbial communities from Yellowstone Lake, YNP, Wyoming, USA - YL17G02_20 | ecosystem: Environmental > Aquatic > Freshwater > Lake > Sediment | place: USA: Wyoming | collected...
TGTATTCATAGTCATGGGATTATCTCCTTATGTTAATGTTATTATTTATCAACATAAGTTTACATGATCTCATGACTTTATTAAACTAGCACCAAAGGTTATATAAGGTTTAATTGCATCTGGAGTAGCTAGATCAACTTTTGTTTTTAGTAAAGCTTGAATATCATCAATTAAATGTATAAATTCAAACAGGTCAATATTCTCTTCAAAATCTACAAGCAGATCAACGTCGCTTCCTTTTCGTGCTTTGCCTTTCACGTAAGAACCAAAGATTCCAAGCTTATTAACTTTATATTTCTTAAACATATCGGCATTTTCCAGCAATAATTTCTTAATATCTTCTCTTGTCATAATCAATTACCTTTCTGCAATTTCCTACACTATCGCCACTTCCTGAAGCAATACCTGCATGTTGGGATGTGTGCGGGTGTCGTTGTTCTGAATCTCTATGGTCATCTCTGGTATCATCGGCATAAAATCACGCCACATCTTGCGGCTCCTTTACTTTATAACGATTTGCCAGAGGTACTTCCAGCAGCATGAGTATTAAAGCAATAATTAAAAGTCTTGAAGAAACGTCACTGCTTTTCGTTTCGGATGTAATTTTCTCGAAAGATTCGTTTAGAGAGACGAATCGGGCTTGCTTTCCGAGTTTGGCTGTTACATCTTCATCCTTTGCAGATTTGAGATCGGATTCCCCTGTTGTGTTGAGGTTTACTGCGAAATAGTCACGCTGTATAATTCCAACAGATTTAAACTCTATTTTGTATATACCTGAATGCTGTGTAGAATCAAACCCGATCTTTCTGATGCCAGCCTGATTTGATTCAGATAGATTAGCTAATATGCCATTGCCTTCCGAATCCGTTATAGTCGGTGCAGAATCAACCTTATCGTATACGTTTTGTGAGTATATATCTCCGACTAACAGGTTTTTATAGCTATTATGATCTTTTGAGACCAGATACAGCACTGTCTGCTGCATAAGCGGAAGAAACATTGGCCTGAGTGCCACGTCAGAGACCTGCGGATCTGGTGAAAAATTATACATTATGACTTTTCCAGTCTTTTCTTTAGATGATCCATTTTCAAGGATAGCTGGAATATTTTTTTCAAAGCTGGATATTACGTTCGCTCCCGGTTTGGGAGTGATAGCAAACGCAGAATAAATTTCGGGTGTTCGTAAAGTATTTGCTGTCCCTTCATCACGGAACACGCTGAATATAGGGTGATTATCATCCCATCTGGATATTCTCGTAAATTTAGGGGTAAATGTTGCCCTACTGCCTAACGAAGCAGGCAGAAAGCTGAGGTTATTGTTATACCAGTCACGATCAGCGGATTTCCCGACAAAAATGACAATATTTCCACCGCCGAGATAAAAATCCCTTAAATTCCGAACTACGTTGTCTGGCAATCTAGCCACGTCCACGAGCATAACAGCACTATATTTATCGAGTGATGCGGTACTTAATTCTTCGATAGAAGCATTGACGGGCATTATGAAAGCACCTGTATCAGATGCTCCGCCGGGGTTCAATGCTAAGTTTACGTATGATTTATAATCTCCAGTAACCAAAACCTTGAGTTGCCCGAGAACGTCAATTGCAAAATATCTTGAATCATCTAACGGAAGCCGATCGGGAGTCAACAGCACTTCACCTGTATGAGTTCCGGGTTTTAGAAAGACATAAGTAAACGATACAGTGTTCCCAATTACACTTGCCTGACCCTTCTTTTCACCGTCAACAAATAATTCAGCTATTACCTGCCCTTCACTGGTGCCTTTTAGTTTTGCGGTGATCTGGATCGGTACGCCCGTTCCTGCAAATTCGCTTGACAGAATGATGTTCTCAATTGCTCTGTTATCGGCATTTTCACCGATCCTTATGATTGAGATTTCTATATCATCGGGTATCGTTTGCTCTTTCCAGTCCTGCCAGCCGTTTTCACCCAGATCGCTAAGTAGGTATATACGTTTTTGAGGGTTTTTCGACTCTTTCAGCAGTGAATAGGCTTCGAGCATGGACAATTGAACAGAGGTTCCTTTGTGTGATATTCGTGTATTTTTAATGGCATCTTTGACTTGCTGTATATCTGAGGTTATGTGTTTGAAAACTACGTCAGGAATGTCAGACATGAGTATGAGTGAAGCATTATCACCAGTATGCAGGGAATCAAGTATGCGAAGAGATGCGTCTTTTGCAATGTCAAAGCGAGTACCTTGCAAGCCTGAATAGCTCATGCTGTAAGAATTATCGAGGATGATTACAACGCTTGTTTTTGCCCTTTCGCCAGCCGCCATAGCCCATTTGCTCTTAAATACCGGGCGGGCAAGCCCTAGCACTATCAATATAATTATCAGCATCCTCAATATCAGTATCAAGATTTGCTGCAACCTGAATTTTCTGATTTTTTTTAGGTTTAGTGATGCCAGAAATTTTATACTGCTAAAGTCTACAGTCTTAGTCTGTCTTCTGCTCCATAAATGGATGAGCAAAGGGATACCAGCGGCTATTATACCTATAAGGAGCAATGGGTTAAGAAGGTTCATTTTTTCCTCTTGGAAAGATAAATGGAAAGGGCGTAGTCAAAGGGTACAGATGTATCCATTTGTACGTAATCTATCGAGCTGGCATTGCATCCGTTTTTGTATTCGCTAATGAGCAACTTCATTTTGCGTAAGTATTCATCTTTTAGAAGATCCGCTTCCACAGGGAGTTGTCTTTGTGTTTCCATGTCCTTAAACATGACAGAGCCATCAAAGGGAAACGTCAATTCAGCAGGATCGAGGATGTGAAAAACGATAACTTCATGTTTTTTGTGCCTGAAGTGTTTCAGTGACTTGAGTACCTGCTCTGGATCGTCAAGAAGGTCTGATATGATTATAACCAGCCCGCGCCTGACGATTCTCTGCGCCAACTCGTGAAATGTAGTGCTGATATTGGTCTCTTTGCCAGGCAAGGATTTCTCTAATTCAGATATAATAACGTGCAGATGAGATGGTCCGTTTCGTGGAGGAATATAGGTCTCCAATCGGTCGTCAAAAGTCACCAGACCAACGGAATCTCTTTGTTTTAGCATTAAGTAAGTCAAAGAAGCGGCTAGATAACATCCATATTCGAGCTTGGTTATACTATTCGATGATTTATCGCTCTTAAACCCCATTGACCCGCTTGTATCAAGCACCAGATAGCTTCTAAGGTTCGTATCTTCTTCAAATTTCTTTATATAGTACCTGTCGGATTTTCCGTATACTTTCCAGTCAATGTATCTTATTTCGTCGCCCGGCATGTATTGCCTGTGTTCGACGAATTCGACGCTGAACCCCTGATAAGGGCTTTTGTGCATACCTGATATAAACCCTTCGACCACAAGGCGCGCGGCAACTTCCATACCAGCTATCCTTGAGAGTGCATTCGGGTCAAGGTACGTTCGCTTTTCATTCATATTATTGAAATCACCCTTTTCGTATATTAAATTTTTGGGTTGAAAACGCCAAAGATAAGGATAACAGAAGCCACTGAATATGTCAAGTTGTAACGCATTATCATCTTGACATTCAAAATTCATTGTATTATACTATCAGCAATTTGGTTTATGGAATTTCATTGGGTAGATGAGTTAAATAGCGTCATTATTATATCGAGGAGGTGTTAAGAAATATAGGGGTTATAGGTGTTTAATGGAACCATTTGTTATTTACCTAACATCCGAATGATGTATACTAAAGGAGTGGTTTCGATGCGAAAATTTTCTATTCTGGCGATGAGTTTAGCTGTGTGTTTGTGTCTGGCATTATATATTCCGCAAGTGTTTGCTGATGACAACGCCGCAACAGCAACAAAACTTGTAAACATGGTAAAAGGTCCTCATAACCATCCGGACTATTATACCGGGAAGCATGGATACATGAATGATAGCGACATCGCTAGCGAAGGCACCCTCGAAAAGGGACTCTACCTTATGAGTTGGATGGTTCTTGATCCGCCAATCAGACTGGGGGCTGGTGGTGGAATCGCTTCAATGGGAAAGGATCTATACAAAGATTACTTTGGTGTTCCTGAATTGGAAGTTTCCGCTAAAAAGAATAATTGGCCGGTTCCCGGGCAAATGTCGATAAAGCAGAACAATCTTAAAGAGGATATGTATTGGATACCGATCAATTTCATGGATATGGTGGATGCCAAGCAAGGATCCCTTTTTGCCAGCGGTAACGAGTTTGACTGGGCTGAATGGGGTGGCAGAGATGATGCCAAAAATCAACAATTTCATGAATATCTATTTACTTTAGCGAAATGGAACAACGGCGGTGAAATTACACTCAAGCAGGGAAGGGATGATCCCGGAGTAACATGGGTCAACGGGGAAAAGATCTGTGAAGGACTTGCTGATGCAAACTGGGTAAGAGATACCGATGTAGGAAAATTCACTGCGAAGGCTGGCGAATGGACTGCAATCTTCGCAGAACTCGGTGAAAACACAGGAGAGTGTGGATACACTCTGAGAGTTGAACCGCCACCCGACGACGGCACACTTAACACAGTAACCATAATGGAAGTCGCCTCACAAGGTAAAATGCCGATAATGTGGGGATACATCAAAACTTCATATTAATACCTTTATGATTGGGGTGGGTATGAAACCTGCCCCGGTCATTTTTATAAAAAACACTATGCACGAACTATCCGAAACTCAACGAAATAGATACAGCAGACACCTCATGCTTTCAGAGATAGGTGAAAGCGGACAGAAAAAGCTTCTCGAAGCCAGAGTTCTCGTCGTCGGTCTTGGTGGTTTGGGTTCGCCGATCAGTTACTATCTTTCAGCCGCAGGTGTTGGCTGTCTGGGGATTATTGACTCTGACGTTGTTGATATTAGCAATCTTCAGCGGCAGATAATACATTCTACCGATACCATAGGGATGCCAAAAGTTCTCTCTGCAAAACAGACAATCAACAGGCTGAATCCAGACGTAAAGGTGATAACGTATCAGGATAGGTTTACTGATGAAAACTCGGTGGATATAGTTCAGAAATATGATGTAGTTGTAGATGCGTCTGATAACTTGCAGGCGAGGTACGTTATCAATGACGCCTGTTTAGCTAGTAACAAGCCTTTTGTTCACGGCAGTATATTTCAGTTCGAGGGTATGGCAACCGTATTTTTCCCAAAAGAAGGTCCCTGTTACAGATGCTTATATCCAACTCCGCCGCCGGAATGGGTTTTGCCGGGTCCAACAGATATTGGCTTGTTGGGCGTATTGCCGGGTGTGATCGGGGCGATAGAAGCAACTGAAACCATCAAGCTAATACTGGGTATTGGTGAGACACTCAAGGGAAAGCTTCTGATCTATGATGCGCTGAATATGGAATTCCAGACTCTTGAGGTAAAAGTGAATCCTGAATGTGGAAGGCATAATAGTCAATCAATGGAATAGCAGGATTATGAATGTTAAGAAATTAATCGGGTAATAAATTTATCAAATCGTACCCTCTCTCGAATGTCATTCCCGTGAAAACGGGAATCCAGAAAAACCATGAAAACCATGAAAACTGGATTCCAGCTTTCGCTGGAATGACAACAAAACATTACCCGATTATTTTCTTAAACTTCATAAGCTTGCTACTCCTCAAGATAATTCGGTCTATCACTAGCTTTCCATTGCATTGCATAGCAATGCAAGAGAGTCGTTTATATCCTGTGTGCTGTAATGTCTTGCCTCAAGGGTGTATATTCCCTTGTATCCATGCCTTTTTAGCTCCTGAAACGCAAACACAAAGTCAGTCTTTCCCATGCCGGGCAGGCAGTAGTGCCTTCTGCCTTCATCATCCACAGGGCTACCGTTGTAATCACGGATGTGGACGTTGCTGATTCTGTCGGCGAATCTCGTTATATCGGCAACCTCATTATTCCACGCCGCAAATTCTAAATCGAGAGTGAAGCTAAAAGCAGAATCTAAGTTGTGATACAGATATTCCGCTGTCGGTACGTATCCTCCGCCTTTAGTGTGCGGTATAAACTCCACAGATATATTCACGCCACGATCAAGAGCGTAATCCTTCAGTTTATACAGGCTGTTAAGGTTACGCCCCAGCTTGGGGTCGGTGCTGTTCTGATCCCAAAGATGCGTAGTCAGTATATGGATACCAAGCTCATTGGCAATATCAATGCTCTCTTTTATGAGCTTTAGCGCTTTCTCATGGCTTTCGGTATCAACCTCGCTTAAAAGTCTTCCCGTATGCTTCGGTCCGTGCATGGAATTAAAATGGAAACCTGCTGACTTGAGTTCTCGTATAACTTCAAGGGAATGATCCGTCCATATAGTATATACCATGAACTCGAATCCCGGACAGTTTACGTAGTTCATCTCGTCAATCAGGAAACGGTGATCCATAACACCCAGACAAGCTACTGAACAGTTAATTTTGCTATTTTCTATTTTACTATCTCCTCTCATCGCACTTTGGACAGACAAAGTAACAGGTATAATACGTCCTTCCAAAACCCCAGTATGGCGCCATGACCAGTTCCTTCTCTGATTGGCATTTCGGACAGACAATATCCCCTTTTAAATCGTCATCCTCTATAATCTTTGAGTAATCAAGCTGATTCTTATCAAGCTTAATTCTGAATTCTTTCCTTTGTTTGATTTTTCTCTCAATATTCATATTAAACTAAAATCCTCAAAACTGTTACGTTTATATATAGCAACTTTGGCTATAAATGTATCATATATATACGACAAAATCAAGAGTTTTCAAAATGTACCAAGCATAAATTTCTCATCCGCGCTATTTTTCAGGAAAAGACACTAAGACTCAAAGGATGCTAAAAGGTAAAGGTTTATTTATCTTTTTGTAGGTTGGATTAAGGAACGAAATCCAACATAATATAGTCGGGTTTCATTGCTTTAATCCGACCTACCGATATTTATTTCCATTGACAGATGAATGTGATCAGGAATATACTTTGTTTTGGATTTTAAGCATGTTCTAACTTCATTCAGGTAAAAAAGCATGGAAAACACATTTCGATCAGGATTCGTAGCTATTGTAGGCAAGCCAAACGTTGGCAAATCTACTTTGCTAAACGCATTTTTAGGGCAGAAACTATCAATAGTAACACCAAAAGCTCAGACTACTCGGAACAGGATAACCGGAATATTAACAGATAAGAACTATCAAATAATCTTCGTTGATACTCCGGGCTTGCTTGAGCCTTCGTATAAACTTCAGCAGCACATGGTTCGCAATGCCATGAAATCTGCATCAGAGGCGGATATGGTACTATTGATGGTTGATGCGTCATATTCCCCGGAAAATTCCGAAGAAATCATCAGGAAGATCAAGAGTACGAAGAAGAAAATTTTTCTAATTTTAAACAAGATAGATAAAGTAAGAGACAAAGGCCAATTGTTGCCGTTAATTGAAGAATATAAAAAGTTTGAATTTGACGAGATCATTCCAATATCTGCACTTAAAGGGAATGGCATACAGGATTTATTAAACCTGATTGTTCAGTCACTACCGATAGGTGGAACCTTTTATCCGGAGGATGAGATCAGCGATCTGCCTGAGAGATTCTTCATAGCAGAGATGATTAGAGAAAAAGTGTTTATGCTGACACAGCAGGAGATACCTTATTCGACAACAGTTCAAACGGATGAAGTAAAAACCAGAGAAGACAGTAAAATATATATTCGTGCCACTATATATGTTGAAAGAGAGTCACAGAGAGGGATAATAATCGGAAACAAAGGCTGTATGCTCAAAATGATAGGACAAAAAGCGAGAATAGATATTGAAAACTGGATGGATGCGTCGGTATATCTGGATCTCTGGGTCGCAGTCAGAGATGATTGGAGAGACAAAGAAGCCCATCTCCGTGACTTTGGATACAATTGATGATAGCTGAAGTGTAGGTTGGGTTGAGGAACGAAACCCAACAAAACATTAGTATAGATGGTATCATATAGATTAACTGGAAAAGGATTGTGATAAATAATGACCCAACCTCGTGCTATACTTTTAGATTTCTATGGAACAGTCGTGGAAGAAGACAGGGCACCAATAGTGCTGGTATGTAACGAAATTATTAAAACATCCTCCAGAGCAATAACACTGGAGGAGGTAAGAATTTACTGGGTTCACACGTTTCAGGAGATGTGCTTTAAGAGTTGCGGAAATACCTTTCGATACGAAAAAGAATTGGGACAAGAGGCTTTACGAGAAACAGTGAAACGCTTTGATACCGATTTGGATAGTGAGAAACTAACTCAAGCTCTATCAGATTACTGGGATGAATATTGGGGAAAGCCAGTGATATTTCCAGAAAGCAGGGACGTACTTGCAAAGGTTGAAGAACTCGGCATACCTGTATGTATGGTGTCTAATATTGACAACGATGTTTTAGACTCAGCACTCCTGCATAACCAATTGTCATTTGATCTGGTAGTCACAAGCGAGGATTGCAAGTCATACAAACCACGCCCGGAAATGTTTGATAAAGCTCTATCATTGCTTAACCTATCAAATAAAGAAGTTCTGCACGTTGGTGATTCAGCGTACAGTGATGTTAGGGGAGCAAAGTCTCTGGGAATTCCCGTACTCTGGATAAATCGGAGGAAAAGAACTGTTCCTGCTGAATATGAGCCAGATCACATATCTGCGGATTTGACAGGTATACTCAATATTATATGTTAATCTCACAAAAATATAGGGACAAACACTCAAGTTTGTCCCTATTTTAAGTTAGACTTTTAGCACGATTGAGTGATCAATCAGTAATGGTTACTGTATGCCACGTCCAGTCACTTATAACACTTGCACCATCATTGACGATTGTTCTGTCATGAACCTCATGCCTTAAAACGTACGGACCATTACTCAATCCGCTAATATCCCAAGTACCTAAATTACCAGCAACTACCGGGGTTTGGTTTCCCGCTGGGGGGTACGTAATTCCTATATTTGTTAGTTCTGTCTGACTACATCCCGCCCAGTACAAATAGTAATAGTAAAAGTAGTCGTCAGAAGCTGTTCCCTGAATTTGCACGTTTGTACCATTCGCTTTGCTTATCGTACTACCAGATACTGGCGTAGTTATTTGGGCTGGGGGACTAATAGCTGTGTTGTGCAAAAACACTATTTGGGTATCGTGATATTCATTACCATCAGTATCCCATACAACCAATATTATTGTATATGTGCCATTCAATCCCGACGTGTTCCAGGTTTTAATTGGACCATCCCAAACCTTGCTTGCGCCTGAATCAATAGTTGAAAATGGATCAGAGCTACTTGGACCGAGTCCGCTGAAACGAGGATCAGCAGAATCAACAAATCCCGCCGAATAACTCAATCTCCATTTATCAACCTTTGCTCCCCATATTCTTCCGCTTATGGTTACGTTTCCGCCAAATGGTCTATCGTTTACCGATGCATATTGAGTAGCAAATCCTGAAGCATCAATATCACTCGTTGACACAGGTCCTACCTTGTTAATAACATCAGTAACATAGTCAATTTCCAACGTATAACTTTTGCCTCTGTGAGAACAATAAATACATTTATGCGGCATTCCAGTAACATTCATATCTATCTCAGTCTCATGAATGACCACACCTATATTGTTCTTTACCCGGAGAAATATATCAGGATAAGATTCTGGAGACCCGGAAGGATAATTACCTGCAAAGTCTTCGGTGTTAAACCATATATCGAATTTCCCAGTCGCATTAGTGATATCTTCTCCTAAATAATCACGAGTAACAGGGGGACCTTGGTCCTCGTCAAAAACTTCAACAGTTACTCCTGATATTGGCCCCCCACTCATTTTGTCTTTAACTGTACCTTTAATGTGCCAATTGGCAGAAGGTATCAAACAAAGTATAAAATCTTTTAGATCCACCATAGGACCTACAAAGTCTCTCAGATCCTTTATAGCGAGTGTTTTGCCATTGTAAACCATTTTAACAGAAGCAGGTGCGACATTGCAAACAAAACTAACCTTGCCATCTTTGTCAGTTGATGATGAAGTTATTAATTCACCTTTTTCATTATATGCCTTAACACTTAAATTCTTGAACGGTTTACCAGCTTCTTCCAGAAACGTTCCTTTAATTGTAAATTCGCCAGCCATTTTTTCTCCCCCTTTTAGACACAAATACCTCATCGGATCAAGCATTTGTATCTAATCAAATTGTTTCTGGTTTTTGTTACTAAGGCGCATTCGGACCCTTATCTTTCCCTCCTTTCTAATAGGATAAATTACCACCCTTTGCCTTTAGTATAGTTTTATCCATTAAAGAATTTGTGAGAGAAACCAAAGAGAATTTTGAAAGTTGTGCGATTAATTACTTAGCTTTGAAATGATTGGTATTTTCAGAGAATAGCTTTTACAGAATTATGTTACAGATAGATTAGAAAACCAATATGCTTTTTGCTTGCAATGGAAAGCACCTTTAACTTACTAACATGCTAATTTGAAGTGAAGGTGTCAAGTATGAGAATTAAATAGACTTTACACATTTTGTAAAATAATATAAACTAATGTCTATGTTACATTATAATACAACAATTTTTATATGTCAAGAAAAATTTAGACTTTTAGTGTAAATAAAAAAATAAATGGATTTTGAGTCTACACTAAAAAATCACTAATATTGCCATACAGTTCGGTTAAACATTAGAAGGTTTACTATGCTTGACAAATTAAAAGCTATCGTTGATTACGCCTACGACAATATACCCATATACCGCAAGTTGTATCAGAGAAAGCCTGAACTTAACTCAATCGCCGATTTCAAGAGCCTGCCATATCTCAGGATAAGTGACTTCATGACGTGCAATATAGAGGAAGTCATATCCAATGTTGACGAAGTCGCTACCATACTACCCCCTATTGAAAACAAGACTATCTTCCCTTTTCCAAGACTTGAAAGCACTTATGACAGAGATATGAGGTACGAAATCTTTTATTACCTGATAGAACAAACTGGTATTAAGAAAGGCTCAAGCTTCGTAGTCCTGACGGATTCAAGCCATAGCTACTTCTGCGGCGAAATAGTAAATAACCTTCTGTTTTACAAATATCCAACCTCGATGATCTTTGTGCGTGATCATACTGTTGATGAGATTCAGGAATGGGTTAGTAAGCTTAAACCTGATTGTCTGCTTATCGGCACAGATAAGATAATTGAATTTTCACATTGGGAAATTCCTTACATATTCACTATAAATCAATATGGTAAAAATTTATCAAATCCCCCTTTATCCCCCTTTGGGAAAGGGGGAAAATTCAACACTCCCCCTTTGGAAAAGGGGGGAAGGGGGGATTTTAGACCATCCTCTGCAAATTCCGTTTCCACATTCGGAAAATCTGAGATTATAAAGCATTTTGATATATATGCGATTAGTGAAATAGGCTGGGTTGCCATCAGAACACCCGAAGGACATTACTTATATCCAGATGATTATTTCTACGTGGAAACCGATCCTACGGATGATATTCTGGTGCTGACGACTCTGGCGAATGACCTACAGCCCTTCATAAGATACAAAACATCTGATAGAGCAAAGCTTTTGAATGGTAATCGCTTTCAGATTACGTACATCGGAGAGCATTAATGATACTGGATCCAGGATTTGAATGTGCCGATCAGCAGAAATTGCTTGATGAAGTGATTAAGCAGGGGCTTTCATCGCTTTTCATACGAGTGTATGATCATTTTTCGTATTATCATTGGAGATTTGATGAAGCAGGTGTTGATCCGTGTATGGACCCGATGGATGCGCTGGAACTCCTGCCACTCATGACCAAGCATGATTATGGGATGCTGGAACGTGATGCCTTTATCTGTGCTAACAAGCATTTATATCATGCCGAAACAACATCTGGTTCAACTGGCAGACCTAAAAGACGTTTTCAAAGCCTGACTGATGAATTGAATGAGCTAAAATTAGCCATGAGGGTTTTTGCTGGCTTCAATGTTTCTAAAGATGACGTTATCGTTTTTATGGACGTGGGAAATCCAAGCATCTACATCTGGTTTGCCAAAGCGTTTGAAAATCTTGGAGTGAAAAACACTATATATTATGGCATACAATCTGATTTCGACAGATCACTAAACAAGCTGATGAGCCTTGATCCAACCATACTCTTCACTGTCCCAAGCCTTCTGGCACGATCTTACGAAACTATACTCAGAATGTATAAAGAAAACAAAGATACAAGCCTCCAAAAGATAATCTACTTTGGCGAAAAACTTGATGACAGGTTCAGGAAGCGCATTGAGGAAGAACTTGGAGTCAAGATTTTTTCACATTATGGCGGAACTGAGACAAGCACACTCGGCGGTGAATGTTCCGCTCACGATGGGATACACGTTTACACTGACGTTAATATGCCAACTCTGATAGACCCCAAAGTGATCAACGAAACTACTCAAGAAGGTGAAGTCGCATGGACGACAATGCAGATGGACGTTCAGCCAGTCATAAAGTATCGCATAGGCGACGTGGTTCGTATAGATCGGGCAAAGTGCAGGTGCGGAAGGACGTCACCACGCATAAAGGTGATCGGACGGACTGACGAAGGATTTAGTCTTTATGGTGAGAAATTCTATTACGATACGTTCCTGAACACTGTATATTCTAACCTGAATGAGACAGGGTTCCTGCAAATAATACTTTCGAGTGAACAGAACCATGACAAGCTGTCGTTTATACTACCAGAAAAGCTGAAGAGCAAAGAAAGCGAGATACTGGAGTCTTTATATTACGTGAACGAACTGGAGTTTTTTCTGGAAGAAGGTTTTGTCCAGCTTGACGTGCAGTTTGTTCCCGGTAGCCATTTCACAGGCAGAAAGATCCCTTGCATTATTGACCATCGTGTTTACCAGTAATCTTCGCAAAACCTTCTCTAACTCTCACCAGACTGATGTTCGGATCCTCGATGATGATTTTAACTCCCCCAATTATGTCAATGAAACCCAACTCACGCCTGTATCTTGGGACTACGTGAAGGTGCAGATGAGCAATGCTTGCGCCTCCAGCTTCACCTATATTGTAACCGATATTAAAACCATGTGGATGGTATACGTCATCGAGAACGTCAAGGCAGATGCCTTGCAATTTGCATAGTTCCGCTGATTCTTCCTTTGTTAACATTCGAAGATCGGTAACGTGCCTTTTGGGAAAGATCATCAAATGTCCGGGAGCATAAGGATAAAGGTTTAGCGTAACCAGAAAGTATTCTGATCTGTATACTTCCAATCTGGATATTTTGTCGCTTTCTTCAACTATGGCGCAGAGGATACACTCCACATCAGGCTTTTTTTCCCCTCTTACATAAGCCATTTTACCCGGTATAAATAAATTTTTCCGCATATCACTCCTCGTAATTTGATATTTTAACGTCACATTGCCAGCATCTTTATTGCTTCATCAATCCGTTTAACAACTTTCTCACGACCTAGAAGCATTAGCGTCTCAAAAATACCCGGACCAACTGATTTGCCTGTCAGCGCAACCCGTAAAGGCTGCATAAGCTTGCCTGCGTTCAATCCCTTAGACTCAGCATAAGATTTTATTGCGTTCTCAAGATTGGTTTCGTCAAATGGCTCCGTTTCCTGAAACTTTGCTTTTAATCCATTCATCGCATCTACGATGCCTTCTTTCTTCAAGTGCTTCTGGACTGCACTTTCGTCGTATTGGGCTTTCTCAACAAAGAAGAATCCTGCGTAGTCAACGATCTGGGCAAGCGTTTTGAGCCTGTCACCGACGGCTAATACAATATTCTTGATCCATTCGTATTTCTCAGGAGAAATTTCGCCATCGAGTAAACCTGCTTCACGCAAGAAGGGGATAACAGCTTTTGTCCTTGCATCAACGTCCATTTTCATCAGGTATTCACCGTTCAGCCAGAGCAGTTTTTGCTGATCAAATATCCCTCCAGCCTTACCAACTCTATCCAGAGAAAAACTTTCGATAAGCTCATCTTGTGTAAATATCTCTTTTTCATCATTAAAAGACCATCCAAGCCTTACAAGGTAATTGATCATGGCTTCGGGGAGATAACCCATCTTCTTATATTCCTCAACAGAAGTAGCTCCATGACGTTTACTCAGTTTCTCGCCTTTACTTCCAAGAACCAGAGGAACGTGAGCGAATTCTGGCAGTGGTGAACCGAAAGCCTCGAATATAAGTATCTGCTTGGGTGTATTGGCTAAATGCTCATCAGCCCTGATTATGTGGCTTATCTTCATCAGCATGTCGTCTACCACAGAAGCATAGATGTATACAGGCATCCCGTTAGGGCGAACAAGTATAAAATCCCCGATAAGTCTTGACCTGTATTCAACGTCTCCTTTTATCAAATCCTTGACAACTATGAGTTTATCCTCAACGAGTAATCTTATGGATGGTTTTCTACCTTCTGCCTCGTATTTGTGTTTCTGCTCTTCTGTAAGATTCCTGCATTTTCCGCTATAAACATAAGCTCTTTTCTGTTCCTGTGCCTTCTTGCGTTCCGCCTCGATCTCCTCCAGAGTGCAGTAGCAATAATAAACCTTTCCAGTTTCTATCAGCTTTTTTGTATATTCCGCATAGATATCCAGTCTTTGGGATTGCACGTAAGGGGCGTATTCCCCGCCTTTTTCTATCCCCTCATCCCAGTCCAGCCCTATCCATTTTAGAGAATTTAGTATCTGGCTTAGTGATTCTTCAGTTGAGCGGGATTCATCAGTATCATCAACCCTGACGATAAACGTGCCTTTATTTTGCTTTGCAAATAACCAGTTAAATAATGCTGTTCGTGCCAGTCCAAGGTGCATATATCCTGTGGGCGATGGCGCTATTCTGACTCTTACGTTAGTATTCATTGAAATTCCGTCTCCTTGCTTTTGTAAATTTCTATCGCTCAATTTCATAAATCAAAACACGGAGAAAAAAGAATATTTGATACAGGATACAAGATGCAGGACACGGGTTAATATCTTGAATCTTGTATCTTTTCTGTGCTTCAGTGTCTCCGTGTTTATTTCCTCATATTTATGACTATACCTCAACTACTTTATAAATATTATATCAGTTTTCTTGCCATTTCTGCTACTATTTTCTGAGAATGATGCGCGGATCGTTTGGGTGCATTTCACTTTCACGAAGGTTCCATAAATCAACAAGACCTAATGTTTTCAACAAATTTCGCCAATCCAGTCCTTTGTCACCAATTTGATCCATCCACTTTTGTAATTCTGCTTCCATAGCCTGCTTTATTGATATTGCATCTGGATCGTTAATTAGATTTTTAAGTTGATACGGGTCTAAATCGTTATCAAACAGAACCCAATATCTGCCATCCAGCCATCGGGCATAAGTATACCGTTTTGTACGGACACCTCTCCACTCGCTTATGCCAAGCCTGATCCCTTCGTCCATAGGAACTAAATCCATCAGAAAAACCGAATCTGGCTCCTTTCCTTTTTCACCACGCAGCACATAAGACAGATCAATTCCTTCTACGTCTTTGGGTTGCTCAATATTCATAGCCGAAAGCAATGTCGGCAAGAAGTCCACAGTGCTGAAAAGAGTATCAGAAACAATCCCTTTTGGAATTTGCCCATTCCAACGGGCGATTAAAGGTATACTAATGGATTCCTCGTAAGGCTGTTGCTTCTTAAAACTGCCCTGTGAGAACAGCATGTCACCGTGATCGGATGTGAAAACAACAATTGTATTTTCTGCAATATTCAACTCATCAATAGTGTTTAGAATCCTGCCCAGTTGATCATCGAGTGCCGTGATGGCGGCGTAGTAATCAGCTATTGTTCGGCGCATACCTGATTCAGAATCCCTGCGCCCCAATGGTGCGTAGGAAAGATCGGGATTCTCAGGAACATTGGGCGGAAACTTCAAGCGATCTGGATTATAAAGCTGACGGTACTTCTCTGGAACTTGATGGTATGGGTCATGAGGCGGTCCCCATGAGAGAAACAAACACAAAGGTTCATCAGCGTTTTCGTTAATGAACTTCAATGCGAGATCAGTCTGAGCTTCGGGTTCGTAGCCCGGCAGTTGAACAGGCTCAGGAGTATCACAGTAGACTTTGCCATTAAAATAGTCGTGTGAGCAATTCCATACTGCCCAGTAATCTAAACCATGACGGCACGCCCCGGGCGGAGTGAACTTGTTGCGAGGAATACCATCGAGATGCCATTTGCCCACGTAGCCCGTGCGGTATCCAGCCTGTTTCAGTATCTCACCAAAAGTTATTTCGTTTTCTGGCATTGGCAGATCGTTGGTTATAGTACGATTTGAGATCGAATAACGTCCTGTCAACATGCAAGCACGGCTTGGAGTGCAGACTGGATTGTTCGCATAAGCATGAGAGAACCTTACACCTTCCTCAGCCATTTTATCCATGTTTGGCGTTAGAACATTTGGATTGCCAGCGCATCCCATTGACATTCCACGCATCTGATCCGCAAAGACGAACACAAGGTTTGGATATTCTGAGTCACCTCTATTTTTATTCATTTGAATTGTTTCCCTATAATTCGTCACGATCATTTTCCCATTAACGTGGTATTTTTCAGGATATTCTCATACACGCTAAAATGCTTATCAAGGTCGGATTTTTCTGCCCAGAACTCGCATCGAACACAAACCTCGCTTTTTGCGAACCATGTTAATGCTTCCTTCCAATCCACATATATCGAGGATATCGGGGACAGTATAGCCTGGTATCCAGCAGCGTTTCCCACGTAAACAGGCTTTTTTGATTCTATTTCACGTGAATAAAACTCCGCATACTGATTTACATTCTCCGCCAGATTATGTGTTTCAAAGCTTCCGCCTTCTAGGTAATCAACACCAAGCCAGATAAATGGGATGTTAGCATCAAATATTGGTTCAAAAGATGCTCCTTCACCTAAACCAACAAATTGCCCTGCAGGCACAGGCTCCATTAGTAGGATGAGATAAAATGGAATAAAGCCTTCTTCGCTTGGTGTCAACATACCAAGCCCATCTTTCCCCAATGCTTTTATTGTCCATGAATCCACCGGTAAATTGGTGATCTTTATCCCAAACTTTGTGTTCCAATAAGTATCGCCAGAAAGACCCAGTTTGATTTCCGCAACTGGCTTTGCTGGTTCCTCTGATGAATCATCGCCGCACCCAATAATTGAAATTATAAACAATGCCATAACAAAACATATCATAATTCCTTTCATCTTGGTCCTCCTGCAATGGAACTTAATTCCATCAATACGCACAGCGAAGTTAGAGCAAGGTTGTATAAAACATAAAATTTGTTGGTTAGTTACTAGATGGTCTTCTTGAGTAGCATAGCTTCAGTTCCGTATAATTCAGCAAGATTGACAGCGTTTTGTGCTTCATTGAGCCTGCCTGCTTTCCTGAGTTCTGCTTCTCTTTCCAGCATGGCCTTCTCGCCTCGTTCATATCCCATGAGCTTGATCTTTGCAATCTCAATAGAATCGAACGATCTGCCTATCTTTCGACCATATTTGACTGCATCCTGTAAAGCCATCTCCATGCCGGATACACTGCCATCGCTGGCATATATTTTGGCGAACTTGATGCTTTCATCCACCAGTTCCTCCATATCCTCTCTGCTCAATTCAGGTTCTAAAATATGCTTAGGTTTTCTTTTCCAGAATGGCATATTGTGCCTCTTTCGTGTTTTTTGCTATAATAAAGAATAGAAATATGATGAGATAAACACAATTAAAATTGACTGTATGCAGATAGTTTATACTGTTTTAATAATATTTTCAACAGATAATCGCATCAGGGGGATTCATAAATGAAAATAGACTGTCAAAGCCACGTATTTCCAGAGGAGTATGCAGAGATACTTGTACGCAACCCTCATCCACCGCAGGCTATCCCTCAAGAAGGGGGATACGTCATTACCTACGGTGACGTCCAGAAGTTTCAGCTCAAACTGGAGTCTTATGATGTTGATCGCAAGCTATGTGACATGGATGTTGCTGGCATAGACGTAAGTATCTTGAGCGTTAATATGCCCGGTCCAGAGATGCTTGCCCCTGATCTTCGCAAGAAAGGTGCAGTGATCTGCAACGATTACGTAGCAGGGATCGTCAGAAAACATCCCGATCGCTTCGCTGGACTTGCCTGCCTGCCGTGGCAGGACGTACCAACAGCAATCGCAGAAATGGAAAGAGCTAAATACGAACTTGATCTCAAAGGCATCATCCTGTATTCTCATATCGGCGGAACTCCTGTTGACTTACCTGTCTATGAACCCATTTATCAGCGTGCAGAAGAACTGGAAATGCCTATTGTCCTGCATCCTGTTGTCCCCACCTGGGCAGAGTCAATCAAAGACTACTCCATGATCCCTATGGTTGGATTAATGGTAGATCACAGCTTTGCCATGCTCAAGCTTATATTAAGCGGCATACTTGAGCGTTATCCAGGTCTTCAAGTCGTTCAGCCACACGCAGGCGGAGTTTTACCTTACCTTTGGGGGCGTGTCCAGAACCAGACAGAGGTAATGAAAAGAGGGATAGAGAAGATTACGCAATCACCAAGCCAGTATTATCAGAGAGTATATTTTGACATGGTTTCACCTTCTGCTCTGGCAATGAAGTTTATTTATGATTTCGCAGGTGCAGACAGGCTTTTATTCGGTAGTGACCATCCCTGGGTTGACATCGGTGTTTTCAGCAAAATGATAGAGGAGATGGATATACCTCAAGAAAGTAAGGATAAAATATTCGGGTTGAACGCACAAAAATTATTCAAGATTACCTAAACACAAACCTTGATCCCCTGTGGGGAATCTTCTAAAACTCTCATCTTGAGAGGGGAAACACGGATTGCGAAGCAAGACGTGAGGGGTGTGTTAATCGCTTAGTGATTCTATCGCTAAATCAAGGCTGTTATTCCGTAGAGGCACAGTGCCTGTGCCTTATGGCACGCTCAGCGTGCCACTACGGTATGTTACCACAACGAACTTAGCGATAGAATCACTTAGGAGGCAAAATTTGAAACGATTTAAAAAGGCAATATGTAATGAGACATTCAAGGGATGGGATATTGACGATGTATTCAAATTTGTTGCAGAGCTTGGATACGACGGCGTAGAGATACATCCATACACTCTACATGAACCTATGGAAGAAATAACCCCCGAAATGCGAAAGCGTATCCGTAACTCAGCCGAATCTGCCGATGTAGAGATAGTAGGGGTACACGGTGTTCTCAAAACAGCAAGAGATTTTTACTACATTAACCATCCAGATTCATCAATCCGAGCCAAAACGGTTGAACACATAAGGGCTTTGATAAGGCTATGTGGTGATCTTGGCGGAAAGATCATGGTTCTGGGTGCATCAAAACAGCGGAACGTTCTTCCAGAACTCACTTACCAGCAGGTGTGGGATTACGCTGTCGAGACATTCAAAAATCTTCTTGATGCCACTGAAGAATACGGAGTTATACTGTGCCTTGAACCACTCAGTTACCGTCTAACAAATTTCATCACAAAGGCTTCGGAAGCAGTAAAGATGGTCGAGGAAATTAATCATCCATGCTTCAAGATGATGATTGACGTCAGAAGCGCAACGGATGATGAGATGCCAATACCAGAGCTTATCAGGAGATTTGCGCCGTACATAGCGCATTTCCATGCTAACGACGACAATGGAAAAGGTCCCGCTATGGGTAACGCTGATTACGCAGGCATTTCCTCTGCATTAAAGGAGATTGACTATAAAGGCTATCTATCTGTTGAGGTTTTCGACTTCCAATCCGACCCGGAGACAATCGCCAGAGAAAGCCTGAACGCACTCAAAAAATTCTTTGACTGATGTATGGAGTGCTGTGGCAAGCCACAGCAATGCGCAAACAAGCCTACACACTCAAAAAAAATTGTTACCTTTTCATCATCTACGGCATCATACTAACGACATCATGAAACAGGAGCGAGAGATGAAAACAGAAGACGGTGAAATTATAAGCAAATGCCTCAACGGTGACTCGACCGCCTTTGGTCTGCTTGTAGACAAATACAAGGAGAGCATCTACGCACTTGCCTACTCCAGGCTCCGTAATTTTCATGACGCCGAAGATGTAACTCAGGAAGTATTCATCAGTGCTTTCCGAAGGCTCAAAACGCTTAGAAGATGGGACAGCTTTCTTGGATGGCTTTATTCTATAACGTCAAACCTGTGTAAGATGCAGAAAAGATCGCAATCCAGACGACCAGACCGTGAGTTCTTAGAAGATCAGGAATCACAAGACATTGACTGGATAAACTCCCATCGTGAGAAAGAGCTACATGAATCACTCCATGAAGCATTGGATTCTCTCCCTGATATTTACCAGCAGGTTTTAACGCTCTACTATCTTGGTGGCATGAATATCGCTGAGATCGCAAGGTTTCTTGGCATATCTCCCGGCACCATCAAGGAACGTCTCAGCAGAGCAAGGGTGCAGCTAAAAAAGGAGATGCTAACGATGATGGGTCAGGTTTTTGAACAGCAAAGATTAAAAGCAGGTTTTACTTTCCGAATTGTTGAAATAGTGAAGAGAATAAGGTTAAATCCAATATCGCCAAAAACGTTGCCCTGGGGGATTTCACTGGCAACAGGGGTTATCATAGCAGTTTTGAGCATCGGCACACACCTGAGTCCAATCAATACTACAGATGCTATGTCAGGTTCCCCACTTCCAAGTGAATCAAAGGTTTTGAAGGTTGGGGAGATACCAGTTGATGTGATAAAGGTCTCAAATATATCGGTCATATCCAATCAGCAATGGAAAGGCACTGGATCAGGTTATGTGCTTCCGAATCTGCAAAATGCACTATTCATGTCTCCTCAGGTTGGTGATACTTGGACGAAGAAAGCGGATATGCCGACCGGAAGATTCCAATTATCTGCCAGTGCGGTAAATGGAAAAATCTACGTCATTGGAGGATGTAGTAACGAAGGGGGCTTTCTCTCTACAGTAGAAGAATATGATCCGGTGAAAAATGAATGGACAGAGAAAAATAATATTCCAACTACAAGAGAAGGATTATCTACTTGTGTAGTGGATGGGAAAATTTATGCCATCGGAGGTTTTAGAAATGATGCGGGTATTGAGTTTTCGATAGTAGAAGAATATGATCCAGTGAAGGATAAATGGACAAAGAAAGCTAATATGCCAACTGAAAGAGCGTATTTCTCTGCCAGAGCTGTAAATGGCAAAATTTATGCCATCGGAGGTTGGAGAGTAGGACAAGCTATTTCAGTAGTAGAAGAATACGATCCTGCGATGGATAAGTGGACAAAGAAAACTGATATGTCAGCTACAAGATACGGTTTTTCTGCTGAAGCAGTGAATGGAAAAATATACGTTATTGGTGGTTGTCCTATCGGGATGAACGCAAATCAAGTATTTGGTAATGGTGGCGTCCTTTCCACAGTAGAAGAATATGATCCGATGTTAGGTAAATGGACAAAAAGGGCAGATATGCCTATTGTCAGGATGTTTTTAACCACGAGTGTTGTAAATGGAAAGATTTATGCCATAGGTGGATATAACATAGATGATGGCAACATTTCTACTGTGGAAGAATACGATCCGATGAGGGATACATGGACAAAAAAAACCGACATGCCAACTGCAAGATGCTGGATGTCTAGTGGTGCGGTGAGTGGGAAAATATATGTAATCGGCGGGTGTAACGATAATAGTATCCTTTCGACCATGGAGGAATATGACACTGGATTTGCAGGTGAAAGCGTCAACTTCAAGGGCAAGCTACCAACCACATGGGGTGATGTGCGAACTGTAATGAAAAGGTAACTAATAGAAACCCTAAATAATACTCACATTTTTACGGTGCATTTCCAATATGATAGGGAATGCACCTTTCCTTCCATACTTCCTCAAGAAAATTCCTTTCTTTGCCAATTTCTATTGTAATCAATATTCCATTGAAAATTTATTAAAAAACAGTTATATTTTATTATTCTATCTATAAGTGAAAAACTCGTATTACTAACATAGGAGAAAGTATTATGGATATTACAAGGGCTTCTGCATGTACTTACGCTTTGAGAAATAAAAGTGTAGATTATGCGCTAAAAGTTGTCGCTGAGGCAGGATTCAAGAAAGTTGACCTCTGGGGAGGGATGCCTCACTTTTCCATCAATGAATCGGAATACAGCGTTGATGAATTGGCTAAGATGGCTGAGAAATACAGCGTTCAGATCGCCAATATCGGCACTTACTGCGGACAGCGATTTTCAAGCGATTCAAGAGAAGAAATTGAGCTAGAACTCAAAAATACAAAAAAGACCATTGACGTAGCCAAAAGATTGGGAGCAAGGTCAATACGTATTGTTCCCGGAAACGGGGAAAGAGCAATCATTGATAAGATCGTTCCATACTTCAAGAAGAGCGCCGAGTATGCCGAATTAAAAGGCGTATACATGGGATTCGAGAATCACGGTGGAGAAATTTCTGGAAATCCAGAGGTATGCGCTGAATTATCAGAGAAGGTCGGATCAAAACATTTTGGTGTTCTCTACGAGCCATGTAATCTCATGCACGCAGGTGTTGAATACAAAAAAGCGTTTGCCGTATTCTCTCAGTATATAACTCACGTGCATGTTAAAGACGGCGCACCGAATGCTGATGGCAAATTTCAGGGAACCATGCTCGGTGATGGCATTATAGACGTGAAATGGGTCGTTGAAAATCTTAACAAAGTTGGTTACATGGGCGACTTCGCCCTTGAATACGAGGTAGACGATATAGAGCCTGTGGAGACAGGGCTAAAGAAATGGTTTGAATATTGGGAGACCATTGTATAGCAAAAGATTAATAAACCCAGAAGGCATAAGTTTGCAAGCCTGATATCGAGCCTATTATTGACCAGATACTGCCGATGACGAACTCACCCAGCATGAGTCCAGCGAAGAATGGCATTGCACGACTATGCACCTTTAGTCCACCAAACCTGAGAATAGTGGATTTGATGATAAAACTGATGAGTATCGGGAACCACGTTACGTCCAGTCCCCAGCTATTGGATACCGCATACCCCGCAGGATGCAGAGGCCACCATATAAACCTGTTGCGCATGAAGGTAAAGAATAAAGTCGTCACAAAGCCAATCCCAAGAAACAATCCGGTTGAATAATCGGGCTTCGTTGGACTGCTGATCCAGCTTTGAAGGCGATCATAAGGTTCCCAGCCGAACCACTCGACTCTTCCAGCCATCCCAATGTGATGCGAACTGTGCAGGAATGACCAGAAAGTGGCTATTATTCCCACAAAGACAGCTATAACCATTGCTGTGAATATGTGCCTGCCATTTGAATTTGTCTTTTCCGTCAGCTTGAAGGCTTCAAGCTGATGTGGCATCACGTCGCTGTAATGCGCCCTGTTGAAAAACCAGAATAACGTTAAAATCGAGACGTTCTGCGCACCTAAAGCACGTGTGCCGATCAAACTCGTCATAAGTAGATCAGGTCCGCCATTGTGCATGTCGTGGACGGGAACGCCCATCTCTGCTCGCATACGGGTTATTGCAGTTATAATGGCAAAATATACAGCAAAAAAGATAATTGCTACCCATATAGACATCCCTGCTTCGTAACAAAAGGCTAATAGCAGTATACCGCCGACCAATAAGCCCATCGTTGCTGTCCTGTAGCGTATAGGTTCGGCGGAGTCGTCAATGGCAGGCTTATTTGTAAACACTCTTTTCAAAACAAGCCATAAGTGTTTTCTGCTGACCCACATTGCCACAAAAAACAATGCCAGATATGCCCCTGACGCTTGCTCAATGATGCTCTTATATCCAGAGAAAGACCCTCCTGAAGATGAGACTCCAAGCACGTACCAAAGTACCCGCTGCGCCTTCCAGAATAGGTAAAAGAACCACATTGAGAATGACAGATCAAGCGGTATAAAGAAAGCCAGCCCTATGACAAAGGGATAAAACGAAATGGGTAGCCATCCAACAGCATTCCAGGGTTTGGAAACAAAATATCTGCCTATATTAGTTAGCTTGAGATGTATGTATGGTATAGTGGGAAATAAAGCATGAAAACCATTCATTATGTCAAGCGAAGCGGCGATGGCGAACCCTATCCACATCAACTTGTTTTTAAGAAAACTTGATGGCTGACCGATCAACTCGTAAGGCAACTGGATTATGGGATAAGCGAGTTTTTCCTGTTCCACCCACTGCTTTCTGACTATGACGTTGACGCAAATCATCATAAAGACGAATACAAATATAAATCCCGTCCAGAATAACACAGGAACGAGCCATATTTTCAGATGCTCAACGGTATAAAGGGTTGAGTCGCCAACGTAATGGTCTCTCAGGGCATTTTTGTCCTGAACGGTAAGCCACGTTGGCAGGTAACGATGGAATAAGCTTGCCCAATCGTTTTCGGGAGTTGCGTACCAAAAAGCGTGTCCAATGATCGGGAGCAAGAGTTGCATGAAGCCGTGTGCCGCCATACTTGATGACATATTCATCATGACGTATATGATCAAAATCTCGCTATTGCTCATGCTAAATTTCGGCAGGTATTTCCTCATCAGTTGGTTGTAAAGTATGATGAAGAAAATGACGAAGACGGCATTGAAAAGCAGTGATATAACTGTGATATGCACAGTAAACCACATAGCTTCTGCCATAACGATCCAGTAGCAGTTTAAAATGCCTAGTATAATACCGATGATTATTGGACGAAGTAGGCGTTCTTTTCTATTTGTTGGTATGTAATCCATTCACTGTATTGTTTTGTTAATTAACGTGAGTTCGATGTAAGAAAAAGGAACTCCTTCTGATATAATAATAGTGAAACATTAACTATTAACAAAAGGAGCTCCAAATGAATACAGATAATATTATAGCACTTTTCTGTGATGTTGACG
>Ga0315274_10003055_pt1 | contig 24940 bp, 13 predicted proteins | sample YL17G02_20_MG_FD_203700 | JGI IMG/M metagenome (GOLD analysis project Ga0315274, IMG submission 203700) | Sediment microbial communities from Yellowstone Lake, YNP, Wyoming, USA - YL17G02_20 | ecosystem: Environmental > Aquatic > Freshwater > Lake > Sediment | place: USA: Wyoming | collected...
CAGCGTCGTTGCCGGCCTTGCCGGAAGCATGGTGCTCATCGATCTCGTTGAGCCGTTCAGCAACTTCGGGCGCATTTTGACGAACATCGGTGACCCGATCATCGTGCACGTGAACAATGCCACGGCCTTCATTCTTGGTCGCTTCGGCATCTTTGCTCTGTACCGCGTCCCGTTGCTTCATCTTCAACTGATCGTGTTGCTCTATACGGTTGCCTTCATGGTGTTCATTACCTACCTCTCGCTTGCGCACGGCAGGTTGTTCTGCAATATGCTCTGTCCTGCGGGCGCGGTGCTGGGGATTCTCTCGAGGTTTTCAATCTACAAGATCGGGATCGTCGAGGAACGCTGCACCGATTGCGGATTCTGCGAAATGGTCTGCAAGGCGAACTGCATCGACAGTGATTCGAAGAAGATAGATTTTCACGCTTGCATCGGCTGTTTCAACTGCATCGATGGGTGCCCAACTGTTGCGCTCAAGTTCGAAGGATTTCGGAGGAAGAAGCCAGAGGTGACTCCAGCAACGGTTGATGCTCCGCGTCGTGCTTTTCTTGGTGCCCTCCTGGCGACGGGATCTTCCGTAATTCTTCCCGGAGAAGGGGACGCCGCTGACGCTCCGCCGAAGCAGGTCAGCTTCGATGAGAGCCGCTGGATGCCGGTGACGCCGCCTGGTTCAAAGGGTGAGAACAGATTCTCGAACCTCTGCACGGCCTGTCAGCTCTGTGTCAGCGCATGTCCGACCCAGGTGCTTTCCCCGTCCCTCTTTGAGTATGGAATCGCCGGAGTCATGCAGCCGAAGATGAACTACGCGGCGAACTACTGCAACTACGAGTGTGTTCTCTGCAGTCAGGTTTGCCCGACCGGTGCGATTCTCCCGATTGATATCGCCGCAAAGAAAGAGATCCAGCTTGGGAAGGCAAGTTTCGTCAAGGATGATTGCATCGTCATCACGAAGAAGAAGGACTGCGGCGCCTGCTCGGAGCATTGTCCGACAAAAGCTGTGAAGATGGTACCGTATGAGGGGAAACTGCTGCTGCCGGAATTGAATAACGACATTTGCGTTGGATGCGGTGCTTGTGAGCATGCGTGTCCGACGACTCCGCGAAGAGCGATCTACGTCATCGCAAATCCAGTGCATCTCAAGGCCCAGAAGCCGAAGGTCGAGAAGCTCGAGAACCCGTTGGAGAATCAGAAAGATTTCCCGTTCTAGGGGGCGCGGATGATCGCGGAGACTCGCGGATGATCACAGATTTTCAAGGAGGATAATGGCATGAATCTTCGAGGCATTCAGTGCAATGTCTTCATGATAGCTCTCACAGGTATACTCATTTCTTGCAGCGGAACGAAACAGGAGACAGCGACAATGGAAAAAACTATCTTTGGTAAGACACTGGAAGGGCGGGAGGTCTATCTTTTTCAATTGAAGAACAAGTCCGGCATGAACGCGAGCATCATAACATTTGGCGCGACACTTGTTTCTCTCAACGTTCCCGACCGCAACGGCGTCAAGAGCGACATCGTGCTCGGTTTTGACTCGCTGACGAGCTACATGAACCAGAGTCCGTACTTCGGCTCCACGATTGGCCGGTACGGCAATCGGATTGGAAAAGGGACGTTCGAGCTCAACGGTGTGAAGTACTCGCTCGCAGTCAACAACGGTGCAAACCATCTCCATGGCGGCCTCAAGGGCTTTGACAAAGTGATCTGGGACGTCGATCAAAAAGAGAGTGTTCAAGGAAAGTCGCTGGCCCTGACGTACGTGAGCAAGGATGGTGAGGAAGGATATCCGGGGACGCTCACCGCGAAGGTCGTCTATTCATTGACTGATGGCAATGAGCTCCGGATCGACTACACCGCTACAACCGACAAGCCGACTGTCGTCAACCTAACACACCACTCGTATTTCAACCTGGCGGGTGCTGGAAACGGTGACATCCTCGGCCACGAGTTGTTCATTGATGCAGACCGGTTCACGCCAATCGACTCGGGGTTGATTCCGACCGGCGAGCTGAAGAGCGTTCGGGGCACGCCAATGGATTTCACGACACCGGCTGCGATTGGAGCGCGGATCAACGATTCTTACGAGCAGCTCAAGAAAGGGGGAGGTTACGATCACAATTGGGTGCTCAACAAGTCCACGCCCTCATTTGGTTTGGCTGCGCGAGCATATGAGAAAACAACAGGGCGCGTCGTTGAGGTGCTGACCTCAGAACCTGCCCTGCAGTTCTATTCCGGCAACTTCCTTGATGGAACTCTCACAGGCAAAGGTGGCAAGAAATACGAGCACCGGTTTGGGTTCTGTTTGGAAACCCAGCATTATCCAGACTCGCCGAACAAGCCGCAGTTTCCTTCGACGGTACTGAATCCGGGAGTTGTTTACAAAACCTCGACAGTTTACCGCTTCTCGACCAGGTAGCCTGCTTTTGTCGCGAGCTCGGGGGCTGTGCCGCAACGGCCGTGTCATTCTGAACGAAGTGAACCTGCCCGCCTTCGGGAATTCTAGAAGGCAGGCGGGGATTCCGCCTAGGAGCGGGATTCAAAGAGCGGAACTCTTTGAAGAGAAAGTAACTGACGCTAATGGGCTCCAAGATGTCGCGTCAATACTCAAAGAATAGTCCGATTCCACGATCGGGAAGTTTCGCAGAACCCGCCTCATTATGCAGCGCGCCGACGACGCTACTTTCACTTTTCCCTTGCTTTTGCGTGTGCGTTAACGCATTATAGGACATAACCTTTTCGGACCCTGCCGCACCGTCAAACCTCAAGCAGAATCGATCATGGTTCCTTCCTTCACGCGGTTGTTCGAACATTCGGTCTTCGCTTCGCACTTTCCTGGAAGAATGTCCTCTCATTGTTCTCACACCTCTGCTGTCGCGCCTGGCGATCAGTGAAACAGAAAACCTACTAATGGTCTCAATCAAGGATATTGCCGGGCGTGCGAACGTGTCCATCGGAACGGTGGACCGGGTCATGCATAACCGGGGCCGCGTGTCAGACGAGACGAAAGCGCGGGTGCTCCGGATTGTCGCGGAGCTCGGCTATCGTCCGAACATCTACGCGCGCAACCTTTCGCTCGATCGCGTATTTCATTTCGATGTCTTGATGCCACGGCTTTCGCAAGACAGCGGCTATTGGCGGATTCCAGCCAACGGAATCGAGCGTGCCGCGCGGGAGCTTCAGAACCACAGGATCAGACTGCAGTATTTCTTCTACGATCGTTATTCAGAGCGATCCTTCGAAGGCGCTTTCCGGAAGGCGCTGGCTGGCAATCCGGACGGTCTTCTGATTGCTCCAGTGCTGCAAAACGTCGCTGCAAGAAATCTTCCAGACGTCCCAAAGAAAATCCCCTACGTCTTCTTCGATTCAACGATCCCCGGTGTCGATCACTTATCGGCGATCGGACAAGACTCTTACCAGAGCGGACTCCTCGCGGCGAACCTGATGCTGACGGTCATGCACGAGGGGGGAATGGTTGCAGTCGTCAGAGTCAACCCATCGGATTTTCACATCGAGGAAAGACTGCGCGGGTTTCTGACTCGAATGGAAGACAATCCGGTGATCACGCACAGAGTGTATGATGTTGACAGTCATCGTGGAGAAGAGGCATTCTCCGCGGCTGCGAAACGGATACTGAAGGAGAATCCGGATATCAAGGGAATCTTCGTCTCGAATGCATGGACACATCCCATCGCGAGATATATTCACGCACGCACAAAGGGGAAGAACGTGTGCATAGTGGGCTACGATCTTGTTCCCAAGAACTGCAGGTGCGTGAAGTCGGGTCTCATCAGTTTCCTCATCAGTCAGCGGCCCGAGATGCAGGGATATGAAGGGATCTATTCCCTGTACGAGCACGTAGTGCTCCGGGAGAAAGTGAAGAGCAAGATCATGGTCCCGATCGACATCCTCACGCGGGACAATCTGAGGTACTACTTGGATTAGTCGAATGCCAGCAAGGAATCTCCGATGAGTGAAAACCGACTTGTTATTGGTGTGGATTACGGAACGGACTCCGTTCGGGGCGTTATCGTCGACGCTTCCAACGGACGAGAAATCTCGAGCGCAGTCGTCGTATATCCCCGCTGGAATGCAGGACTCTATTGCGACGCGGCGCGCAATCAGTTCCGGCAGCACCCGCTTGATTACCTCGAAGGTCTGGAGCAAAGCGTTCGAAATGCTCTGGCCGCCGCCCCGAAGGGAACATCGGAGCGCATTGTTGGCTTGTCAGTAGATACGACAGGTTCAACACCCGTCGCGGTTGATCGCCAGGGGACGCCGCTTGCGCTCCTTCCGGAATTCAAGGATAACCCGAACGCGATGTTTGTGCTCTGGAAAGATCACACCGGTGTCCAGGAAGCAGGCGAGATCAACGCTCTTGCCCGATCATGGGGCGGAACGGACTACACAAAGTTCGAAGGAGGCGTATATTCTTCGGAGTGGTTCTGGGCAAAACTCCTCCACATCCTACGCGTCGATACGGGTGTCCGATCTGCCGCTTTTTCCTGGATCGAGCACTGTGACTGGATCCCCGCCATCCTCACTGGAAAAACCGATCCCTTGTTCATGATGCGGAGCCGCTGCGCAGCCGGGCACAAAGCGATGTGGCACGATTCATTTGGCGGTCTTCCGTCGGAAGAATTTCTGGTGAAACTCGATCCGCTCCTTGCCGGATTGCGGACCCGGCTCTTCGATAAGACCTACACCAGCGACATTGGTGTTGGCCGCCTCACGCCTGAGTGGGCCAAACGGCTCGGTCTCCGCACCGGTGTGCAGGTGGGGGTTGGGGCATTCGATGCACATATGGGTGCAGTGGGCGGCGAGATCACGCCCTACGTGTTGACCAAAATCATGGGCACCTCCACATGTGACATGCTTGTCGTCCCCGCGAAAGATCTCGGTGATCATCTTGTCCGGGGAATCTGCGGTCAGGTTGACGGTTCCATTATTCCGGGAATGATCGGACTCGAAGCGGGACAATCGGCATTCGGTGACGTATATGCCTGGTTTAGGGACCTTCTTTTGTGGCCCATGGAGAACATGATTGCCAAGAGCAGTCTGCTGGGGGAGGAAGTAAAAAAGAAACTGGCAAGTGAGGTTGGCGACAATCTCATAGCAGAACTCTGTCAAGCGGCAGCGAAGGTCCCAGTCGATGTGAGCGGGATCGTTGCTCTGGATTGGCTGAACGGACGCCGGACACCGGACGCGAACCAGCTGCTCAAAGGTGCGATCACGGGACTTACGCTCGGGAGTGACGCACCGCGCGTGTTCAGAGCTCTTGTCGAAGCGACGGCATTCGGAGCGAAGCGGATTGTGGAACGGTTCCGGGCGGAAGGAGTAAAGATTGAAGGTGTCATCGCACTTGGCGGAGTCGCCAAGAAATCGCCATTCATCATGCAGGTCGTGGCTGACGTACTGAACGTGCCGATCAGGGTCCCTGCTTCAGAACAAACCTGCGCGCTTGGCGCGGCGATGTTTGCCGCGGTTGTTGCCGGAGTGCATCCCACTGTCGAAGCCGCGAAGAAATCGATGGGAAGCGGGATCGAGCTGGAGTACAAACCAAACCCGGTCGGGGCAGAACTCTACCGGATGCTTTACGAACGGTACCTGAACCTGGGCGAATTTGTCGAGGAAGAAATTCTAACCTTGAGGAATGATGCATGAGAACGATCAAAGAACTCAAAGAGCGAGTCTGGCGGTGTAACCAGGATCTCCCAGCCCTCGGCCTCGTTATCCGATCCTTTGGCAACGTCAGCGGGATCGACCGTGGTGAAGGTCTCGTAGCTATCAAGCCGAGCGGTGTCTCGTACGACGAGTTCACAGTTGATGATATTGTGGTTGTCGACTTGGAGAACAAAGTCGTCGAGGGAAGGCTGCGACCGTCATCGGATACGAAAACGCACACATTGTTGTATCGAAATTTTGCCAACATCGGTGGCATCGTCCATACACACTCCACATACGCAGTTGCCTGGGCGCAGGCGATGAGGCCAATTCCGATCTTGGGCACGACCCACGCCGACCTGCTTGCCGAGGATGTGCCATGCACGAAGGTGATGAGCAACGAGATGATCCAGGGAGACTACGAAGAAGAAACGGGAAATCAGATCGTGGCGGCGTTTGCGAAGCGATCGTATCAGGATGTCCCCATGGTACTCGTCGCATGCCACGGGCCTTTCACATGGGGCGATTCGCCTGAGAAGGCACTCTATCATAGCCAGATGCTCGAAGAGTTGGCGAAGATGGCCTCGCTGACTCTGCAGATCAATCCGGCTTCGCCTCGTTTGAAGAAATCGCTTATCGGGAAACACTTCTCGAGAAAACATGGCCCGGATGCATACTATGGGCAAGAATAGGATCCCGCGGTTCGTGCTTTCTCCTGCGAATAGACGAAGAAAGAACAATAGGAGCTCACATGATGAAGAACTTATCAGTAGTAGCCATGGGAATCGTAGCCGTCAGCAGGGATTGCTTCCCGGCTGAGTTGTCCAGGAAGAGGCGTGTCAAGGTTGTAGAGGAATGCAGAGCAAAAAACATACCTGTTGTTGAGCTGCAGACTGTCGTAGAGAGTGAGACCGATGCGCTGAAGGCGCTGGAGGAGTTGCACGAGAAAAAAGTGAACGCCCTCGTTCTCTATCTCGGAAATTTCGGACCTGAGGGTCCAACAACGTTGCTGGCACAAAAATTCGGCGGACCGGTCATGCTTGCTGCGGCTTCGGAAGAAACCGGCAAGGATCTGTTCGGTGGCAGAGGAGATGCGTACTGCGGTCTTCTGAGCGCGTCTTACAACGTCGGGCTGCGCAATCTGAATGTTCATATCCCCAGGCAGCCAGTGGGGACGGCGGCCGAAGTGGCGACGATGATCAGGGAATTCATCCCTGTCGCACGGGTTGTGCTGGGGCTCAAGCAGCTGAAGATCTTCTCCTTTGGCCCCAGGCCTTATGACTTCTTGACCTGCCATGCACCGATCAAGCCCTTGTTCGATATTGGTGTCGAGATCATGGAGAACAGCGAACTGGACATGTACGACGTTTACCTTTCCAAGAAAGGTGATCCGCGGATCAAGTCGGTCGCGGCCGAAATGGCGAAGGAGCTCGGCCAAGGGAACATGTACCCCGACCTTCTCGAACCGTTAGCGCAATTTGAGATTTCGCTGCTTGATTTCATGGAGAAGAATCTCGGAGCTGCCAAGTCCGCTGTCTTTGCCAACAAGTGCTGGCCATCGTTTGAGAAGTACTTTGGCTTCGTTCCCTGCTACATCAACTCGCGGTTAGCCACGCACGGCATCCCGATTTCTTGCGAGTCGGATATCTACGGGGCACTCAGCGAGTACATTTGCACATGCGCCACGGAGATGCCGGCTGCCATCCTGGATATCAACAATACCGTCCCGCAGGACATGTATGAAGAGGCCCGATCGACGGTGGGATCGTACACGAACCACGACCTTTTCATGGGATTCCATTGCGGCAATACATCCTCCGCGTGCATGGCGACGTTCTCGATGAAATACCAGCTGATCATGAATCGGCTCATGGAGTCGGGCAAGGAGCCGAAGATCACCCGCGGCACGCTGGAAGGACAAATCCGGCCGGGGTCAATGACGATCTTCAGGCTCCAGTCGACGGCTGAGGCGGAAATGAAAGCGTATGTTGCGGAGGGGGAGATCTTGAACATTGATCCAAAGTCCTTCGGCTGCATCGCTGTGTTCGCGGTCAAGGAGATGGCGAGGTTTTATCGTTATGCGCTGCTCGAGAAGAGATTCCCGCATCACACGGCAGTTGCGTTCAATCACTCAGGGCGGACGCTGTGGGATGCCATGCGTTTGATCGGGATTAAGGATCTATCGTTCAATCAGCCGGCCGGTGTGTTCTACGAAGGCGAGGGACCGTTCTGAGGAAAGGCATTATTCGCGAGTCATTCGCGTCACTTATACTGCCACTTGCTTCCATCGACGGTTTAAACCGTTTACCTCATGTATACCATGTACAGCATTGGAAATCGCAAATCGATAGTCAAGTTTCGACCCCGCCAAGAAACGGCGGGGCGCAAAAAACGCGAAATCAGCAATAGAAAATCGTAAATCCAAATGATTGGCGTCCGCTTGCATGGCCCTCGCGACCTGAGGGTTGAAAAACTCTCCGAGCCGAAAACACCTGGCCCCGGTGAAGTGCTGGTGCGCGTTGACGCAGCCGGAATCTGCGGAAGCGACCTCCATACCTATCTCGATGCGAAGATCGGTGACACAGTTCTGAGGGCGCCTTTGATCCTCGGTCACGAATTCGCCGGCACTGTGGAAGCCGTAGGTGAATCGGTGGCTTCATTGAGTGTCGGAGATCGTGTCGCAGTCGATCCCGCCCAGCCATGCGGCTCATGCGAGCTCTGCCGCCGCGGTCACCCGAACCTCTGCACAAACCTCCATTTCTGCGGTCTCTATCCCGATCACGGATGTTTCTGTGAGCGGATGGTTGTTCCGGCGAGTTCATGTTTTCAATTGCCCGAGGGGTTCGACGCCGAGACCGGCGCTCTCCTTGAACCTCTCGGAGTGGCGCTGCACGCTCTCGATTTGTCCAAGGCGAAATCGGGTGATTCTGCTGCAATCGTCGGTGCGGGACCCATCGGGCTTCTCATCCTTCAGGTCGCCCGCGCCGCCGGCCTGAATCCGGTATTTGTCGTTGAACAGCTTCCCTGGCGGCTGACCCTCATCGAGAAATTCGGCGGGATCGCCATCGACTCTGCACGTCTTAACGCGCGGGAGAAAATCCTCATCTCGACGCTCGGCCGCGGTGTCGACGTCGTGTTCGAAGCTGCATGGGCTGATCAGTCAGTCCAGTTGTCTGCAGAGATCGCGCGCTATGGCGGGAAAGTGGTACTCGTCGGTATCCCGCGTGACGACGCACTGACAATGAAGCACTCGATGGCGCGGAGAAAAGGTCTGACGTTGTTCCTCTCGAGACGGATGAAGCACACATACCCCCGGGCAATCGACCTCGTCCGACAGGGACTTGTCGATGTGAAAAGCCTTGTCAGCCACCGGTTTCCTCTTGGACAGACCCCCGGTGCGTTCGCACTGAACGCAGATTACCGGGATCAGGTAGTCAAGGTGATGATCCTGCCCTCACAGAAACCCTTGTGAAGTTCAAGAACATTTCGATACGGTCCGTTCCCTTTGCGTTGATGTGCCTGTTCGCCTGGTACCAGCCGGTAAGGGGGCAGGACGCATCGAACAGAGTGGTCGAGAAGGTGGCATTCAAGGCGCACGCGTTCGACATGAATCAGGTCCGTTTGCTCGATGGGCCGATGAAGGAATTGCTCGAACGCAATCGGAAGTATCTTCTAAGTCTGAGCGTGGACCGCCTGGTCCATAATTTCCGGGTCAACGCAAAATTGCCGTCGAACGCAGAACCGCTCGGAGGTTGGGAAGCTCCAAGTTGTGAATTGCGTGGGCATTTCACAGGCCACTACTTCACCGCGTGTGCGTTGATGTACGCCGCGACCGGCGATGAGGGTGTCCGCGAACAGGCGAACCAGGTCGTCAGCGCTCTCGCCCGGTGTCAGCGTGCACTTGGTCCAAGCGGGTATCTGAGTGCATATCCGGAGGAATTCATCGACCGCGTGGAAACGGGGAAGCGAATCTGGGCGCCGTGGTACACGCTGCATAAGATTTTTGCAGGATTGCTCGATATGAACACGCTCTGCGGGAACAGCGAGGCGCTCGAGACAGTAAGGAACATGGCGGCGTGGGCGAAGGCACGGACGGACCGCCTGGATGAACAGCAAATGCAAAGCATGCTGAAGGTCGAGTTCGGAGGAATGGCGGAGGTGCTTGCCAATCTCGCCGCAGTCACCGGAGATCCCGCTCACCTCGCTCTCGCCCGTCGATTTGAAAAACGCTCTTTCCTCGATCCGTTGATTGCCCATACGGATCAGCTCAAGGGCCTCCATGTCAATACCCATATTCCGCAGGTGATCGGCGCAGCGAGGGAGTACGAGCTGACCGGCGAGCAACCGTACTATGAAGCGGCGACGTATTTCTGGAACCAGGTCGTCGTCGCCCGCTCGTACGCGACGGGCGGCACGAGCAACTATGAATACTGGCGCGACGAGCCACATCGCCTCGCGGGTCAGCTCAGCCAGGAAACTCACGAAAATTGCTGCACCTACAACATGCTCAGACTCACCGAGCACCTCTACACCTGGTGCGGCGACGCGCGGCTCTTTGATTACTATGAGCGCGCCCTTTTCAGCGGTATTCTTCCAACACATCATCCCGAGGTCGGCGGTGCGATCATGTACTATGTGCCGCTCAAATCCGGTTTGTTCAAGATGTTCGGAGTGCCCGACTCATCGTATTTCTGCTGCAACGGATCCGGCATCGAGTCGTTCGCCAAGCTCGGCAGTGCCATCTACTATTGGAATGATGATGGAATCTTCGTGAACCTCTTCATCGCTTCAGAATTGAAGTGGGTGAAAGCCGGGGTCACCATCACGCAGAAAACCAACTTCCCGGAAGAAGAAGGAACATCGATCGATCTTCGCCTACGCGCGCCAAAAGAATTTGCTCTGCGGATCAGGATCCCGTCGTGGACCAGCAATCCGGTGTTACGAATCAACGGAGCTGTCGTGCAGCCGACCACGAGTCCATCCGGGTACGCCGAATTGAAACGTGTGTGGGCGAATGGTGACAGGATCGATCTGCGGTTGCCCATGGAACTGAGCTTGTCGCGGATGCCTGATGATCCGAATGTCGCAGCGATAATGTACGGCCCTATTGTTTTGGCCGGCGCACTCGGAACGGAAGCAATGACGAAAGAAATGGAGCGCGGTTTGGGCTGGCCGGATGTCGACCGCATGGTCTCGATGGGTGCGGCTGTGGAGGTTCCTGCTCTGGTAGCTCACGGCGAGAAACTCAGTTCGTGGATCAAGCCTGTCGGGGGCAAGGCGATGACGTTCCGTACGCTGGAAGCCTGCAAACCGAACGACATTACGCTCATTCCTTTCTACCGGGTATTTGGCGAGCGATATGCTGTCTATTGGAATATGTATTCGCCATCTCAATGGAAGTCTCTGTGCGATTCTCGGCCGTCGCTTCCTGCCGGCGTCACTGACCGCGTGATGACCGGTGATCCCGCTTCAGAACGGGAGCATAATTTTCAGGCCTATCGTTTTCAGACAGGCGAGCGGATGGGGAAGAAGTGGATAAAATCGCCATTGTGGTTTCGCTACGACCTGAACGTCGTTCCTTCGTCACCGAATATTCTCAGCTGTACGTATTGGGGAGGAGACAGCAGCAAATTCGACATACTTATCGATGGCCGGCTCCTCAAGTCTGAAATCCTGGGGCGAGGGAGGGATGAGTTCCTGAACGTCGGTTACGGTATCCCTCCTGACCTAATCCGCGGGAAGAGGCGTGTGGCCGTCATGTTCAGGGCGAAAGAGAACAAGCCGACGGCAGAAGTGTATGAATTGAGAGTCGTCCAGAAGGAACCCTAAGAATCTGAGGCCAGGCTCGCCATTTGTGTATCAGGAGCCATAGCCTCGCCCTCTAAGGCGAGGATCATTCAAGAAGAAGGCATGTTGGATTTCAATCCTCAAGCGGGTTCATTTGATCTCCTCTGTGAAATTGCTACGTCACCTATAGGGATCTCGACCATGAAATCAATCACTCCCTTCACAAGTCTCTTCTTTCTGTCTCTTCTCACCTCGATTGCCTTCGGTCAGGCCGGGAAGAAAGACTATCCGATAAAGCCCGTTCCTTTCACGGACGTCAAAGTGAAAGACGATTTCTGGTCGCGTCGGCTCGAAATCAACCGAACGGTTACACTTCCGCACAATTTTCACCAGAGCGAAATCACCGGGCGGTTCGACAATTTCGCGAAAGCAGCGGGACTCAAACCCGGGAGATTCATCGGTATCCACTTCAACGACTCTGATGTCTACAAGGTCCTCGAAGGCGCCTCGTTTACACTTGCGCTTCATCCTGATCCCCAACTCGATCGCTACCTCGACAGCGTCATCGCTCTCATCGGCGCTGCCCAGGAAGAGGACGGATACCTCTATACCGCGCGTAAGCTCATGGACTCTGCATACTCTCCGCCTGGAGGAAAAAATCGTTGGGTGGGGGAGAAAGATGGGAGCCACGAACTCTACAACGTCGGACATCTCTATGAAGCGGCCGTCGCACATTTCCTCGCGACGGGGAAACGCAATCTCCTCACCATCGCGCTCAAAAGCGCGGATTTGGTCTGCAGCACCTTCGGGCCGACGGGGCGGCACGAGGTCCCCGGTCACGAGGTCATCGAAATGGGATTGTGCAAGCTCTACAGGATCACCGGAGAGGAAAAATACCTTCGCACTGCCAAGTTCTTTATCGATGAAAGAGGGAACGCGAAAGGGCACGACCTCATCGGTGAATATTCGCAGGATCACATTCCGGTCGTGGACCAGGACAGCGCTGTCGGGCATTCAGTTCGGGCTGCGTACTTGTACGCCGGCATGGCGGACGTGGCGGCCCTTACGGTCAATGCTGCATACATCAAGGCGCTCGACAAGATCTGGCAGGATGTCGTTAGCACGAAGCTCTACATCACTGGCGGCATTGGAGCCACAGGCGGCAACGAAGGATTCAGTCATCCGTACGCCCTTCCGAACCAGAGCGCTTACTGCGAAACGTGCGCCGCGATCGCAAACGCGTTCTGGAATTATCGGATGTTTCTTCTTCACGGCGATGCTAAATATATTGACATCGTCGAACGGATCATCTATAACGGCTTCCTTTCGGGAATCTCAATGGAGGGAAATCGTTTCTTCTATCCGAATCCGCTCGAATCGTTCCGCGGAGCAAGCCGGTCGGCTTGGTTCGAGTGTGCGTGCTGCCCGCCGAATATCCTGCGCTTCATCCCTTCGATCGCCGGCTACGCCTATGCTCAGGATGCTTCCGATCTGTATGTCAATCTCTTTATACAAGGAGCGGCAACTCTAAAAATGCAGAATCGAACAGTCAGCCTTTCCCAGACGACGAGCTATCCATGGGATGGCTCGGTTTTGATTGCTGTCGATCCGGAGACGCCCGGTCAGTTTGGTGTGAAGATCCGGATCCCAGGATGGGCGCAGAATCGTCCGGTGCCAAGTGACCTCTATCGTTACCTCGACCAGAACGACGAAGCGCCGGTCATCACGGTAAACGGAACGCCGGTGGCGACTACTTCTGAAAAAGGGTATGTCGCGATCCGCCGCAGCTGGAAAAAAGGCGACACCATAGCGATCAGTTTGCCGATGCCTGTCCGGCGAGTCGTCGCGAACGAAAAGCTCCTCGATGACAGGGGAAAAGTCGCGTTGGAGCGCGGCCCGGTGTTGTTCTGTGCAGAGTGGGCCGACAATAAAGACGGCAACGTCACAAATCTGATTTTGCGCGACAACACTGCTCTAAGAACAGAATTTCGGAAAGACCTCTTGAACGGTGTCCAGGTGGTCCTGGCATCGGCCGTTCCGGTACGGCGCACGATGGAGAAAACAATCGTGACCGATCCTGAGCAGCCCTTCGTGGCTATCCCGTACTACGCGTGGGCGCATCGCGGGCTGGGACAGATGAATGTCTGGCCCGCGCGTGAGGTGAATGCGGCGCGGCCGCTCCCTGCCCCGACGATTGCATACACAAGCAAGGTGACCGCGTCCGAGAAACGTCGCGCCGATGCAATCAACGATCAGCTTGAGCCTGCGAGTTCCATCGACCATTCGATTCCATTTCTCCACTGGTGGCCGAAAAAAGGGACGACTGAATGGGTGCAGTACGATTTCAAAGAGGAGGAGACAGTCTCCAGGTCCGAGATCTATTGGTTTGATGACACCGGTATCGGCGAATGCCGTCTGCCCAGGTCGTGGAAGCTTCTCTATAGAGAGGGCGAAGAGTGGAAGCCGGTCGAGAACACTTCTCTCTATGAAGTAGAAGAAGATCGGTACTGCAAGGTGACATTCAAACCTGTCAAGACATCCTCGCTGCGGATTGAGATTCAGCTTGTGCCGGACTTCTCAGCGGGCGTGTACGAGTGGAAAGTCGAGTGAACAAACTAATGACCCTGCTTTGTTGTTCGACAGACTGACCATCGAAGAACAGACATGTATTTGCTGTGGCATTCTTAAGATGAAAGCTCGGGCTCTTCTTCTCAAGCTTTTCCGAAAGCAGCAAGAGAAATGCACAACCCTGACGGGTTGTTACTTCTCTTGCTTGTCCAAGAGAAGTGACCAAGAGAAGGACAGGAAACTGAAACCCGCGTGATGGTGCCGCTAACACACCGGCCGTAGATTTCGGCCGTCCAAATCTACGAAACGATTGAGGAAGATCAATTGGCCGAAATCTAAACGCGCGTGTTTATGCCGCCCACGCACACAGCTGTCAGTTTCCGGGGCATTGGACAATGTCTGTCCAAGTAACTCCTCAAGCCCCAATGCCTCCGAAATCATCGGCTGGCGCGTGGACGGCTCAAACGTGCGTTCAATTTCGGGGCGAGCACGTCAATTGCAGAAGCCCATTATAGCCACCCGCACCGAAATTCAAGCAAGCGGCTGGGCGATTAACCACGGGGGTTATGATTTCGGAAGTTCTCTTTGGTTACTTTCTCTTCAAAGAGAAAGTAACTGACGCTTCTGGACTCTACCAAGCTGCGTCACCACAACATGAATGAACTTCTTTTCTGATTGCAGAGAGTCATCGAACAATCGTGTCAGCACACTTGTATCTCTGCGCTCAAAGCCAAGGACAATCGACATGAAGACGCTCGCTGTATTTGTCGCACTCATTTTCTCAATTGGTCTCATGAACGCGCAATGGACAATCCCTCCCTCCGCTCCGCTTCTGACAAAGTGGGCGAAGGATGTATCTCCGCAGAACGTTCTGCCCGAGTATCCGCGTCCTCAAATGGTTCGTGATGAATGGATGAATCTCAACGGACTCTGGCAATATGCAGAAGCTGCAACAGGAGAGGAACCGCCGGTGGGAAAAGAACTGAGCGGGCGAATCCTCGTTCCGTTTCCGATCGAATCTGCTCTCTCCGGTGTGATGAAGCACTCTGATCGCCTCTGGTATCGAACCACTTTCTCGCTTCCGGAGAAATGGAAAGGCCGGCACGTCGTCCTTCACTTCGGAGCGGTCGACTGGGAAGCGTCGGTCACTGTGAATGGCAAGATGATTGGACAGCATCGCGGAGGTTACGATCCGTTTTCCTTTGATGTGACCGATGCGCTTTCGGCGGCCGGCGATCAGGAGATCATCGTCGGTGTCTTTGATCCGACCGATCAAGGCAACCAGCCCCGTGGAAAGCAGGTGCTCAATCCGCGGGGCATCTGGTATACGCCAACCACCGGGATCTGGCAGACGGTGTGGCTCGAACCTGTCTCCGCAGATCACATCGTTGAACTGATGCCGGTTCCTGATGTCGATGGAAAGAAATTGAGACTAAAGGTGAGGACGACCGGCGATGCGCCGACGCAGAATATTCACGTGGTTGTTTTCGAAGGAGGAACGGCGATCGGCGAGACGGAAGGGAAGGCAGAGGATGAGATTCCAATTCCACTGAAGTCGATGAAGCTCTGGACTCCTTCCGACCCATTCCTCTACGACCTCAGTATCGAGATCCGGCGCGATGGTCAGAGTCTCGATGCGGTAAAAAGCTATTTTGGCATGCGCAAGGTCGAAGTGGCGGCTGACAGCATCGGAGTGAAGCGAATCCTGCTCAATGGAGAATTCGTGTTCCAGGTCGGGCCCCTGGATCAGGGGTTCTGGCCGGACGGCATCTACACCGCCCCGACCGACGATGCGCTCCGCTATGATATCGAGATGACGAAGAAGCTGGGATTCAATATGGCGCGGAAGCATGTGAAGGTCGAACCTGAGCGATGGTACTATTGGGCCGACAAACTCGGACTTCTGATCTGGCAGGACATGCCGAGCGCGAACAACAAGTCGGATGAGTCGAAGGAACAGTTCGAGCACGAGCTGCAGCGTCTCGTAGAGACCCATCGGAATCATCCCTCGATTATTCAGTGGGTTGTGTTCAACGAAGGGTGGGGGCAATACGACACCGAGCGGCTGTCGGGATGGGTGAAGCAGCTCGATCCGACAAGATTGGTCAACAATGCCAGCGGCTGGACCGACAAGAATGCCGGAGACGTCTTGGACATTCACAACTATCCGGCTCCTAGGTCTCCGAAGCCAGACTCCAACCGGGCGATCGTACTCGGAGAGTTCGGCGGTCTCGGTCTGGCGGTCGATGGACATACCTGGAAGAAGGACCACTGGGGATACAAGGGGATGGCGGATGCCGCGCAATTGACCTCGCAGTATGAGAGGTTTTTGAGAAGAGTCTATGAGTACAAGAACTCGCCCGGACTCTCCGCGGCTGTCTATACACAGACCACGGATGTGGAGGTCGAATGCAATGGACTGATGACATACGATCGGGCGAATGTGAAGCCGGAGCTTGCACGTGTTGCCGCCGTGAACCGCGGCGACTTCTCAGGTGTGCCGCCCGAACCAATGGTGATGCCGGTGGTACCAACATCAGAACTGGAAGGGAAGCGGTGGCGCTACGCGTTTGAAAAGCCGGACGATTCATGGGTGAAGCCTGATTTTGATGACAGCAAGTGGTTGGAGGGAATGGGGGGTTTCGGCAAACAGGGCACATGGGGGGCAGTGGTTCGGACGGAATGGACGACGAAAGATATCTGGCTTCGGTCTGAGATCGCATTGCCGGGGGAGAAGTTCAAATCGCTTCATTTCAGAGTGCACCACGATGATGACGCAGAAATCTACATCAACGGCGTCCTCGCAGGTTCGCTCGAAGGCTATACATCCGAATATGAAGAAGTCCCGATCACACGAGCGGGGTTGGAGGTGCTTCAACCTGGTAAGAACTCCATCGCAGTTCACTGTAGGCAGACGGGCGGCGGTCAATTCATCGACGTCGGTATTGCCGTTCTGTTGCCAGCAAGTGTCAAATAGACGATCGCCTTGCGCAATTTGAATCCGGAAGGTTCTCCAAAGTGATCGCTCGATGTGTCTCCAGGCGTTTCTTCTACCGGGCGGCGCCGTGCTCTTCACACTGCTACCTTGGAATTCCGCCGGATAGAGAGTACCTTATCCTCGAATCCTGGTCGAGAACTTCGATCCTGGTAAGAAGGACGGGACTTTTACCCGAGGCTGTCGAAAAAGAAGCAAAACGTCATTCTGAAGGAGCGAAGCGGAGTGAACCTGCCCGCCTCATAAGATTCCTAAGAGGCAGGCGGGGAATCTGCTGTTTCGATCAGATTCTTCCTGCCCGCCTTCTCGGCACAAGTATGGCAGGCGTCCCACTTGAGGAACAGCGGGACTCAGAATGACTTTTGGGACAGCTTCGGGGAACCAAGGATTAACGAAACCAGAGTGCCTCTGAAAAACTAGAAGAAGGATGTTCGCAGCAGCAGGCTCGAGTTAGTGTAGCGACAAAAGACCTCCATAATCAGAAACCTTGCTTGCCAATAGCCCCTCTATGCCCAGGCCAATTACTGTCTTCAACGTGAAGTTTTCCAGACATCAGTGCATGCTCTTTGTGCTCGTCTACCTTCTCACAAATGCTGGTGTCTTGTTCTCGCAGTCGAGCTCGTCGGCTACACTCACTGTGCATGCCGACCGGCCCGGTCCGAAAACCAGTCCTACCCTCTACGGAGTATTCTTCGAAGAAATCAACTGCGCCGGTGATGGCGGCCTCTATGGGGAGCTGATCCGCAATCGATCTTTTGAGGAATCGAATCTGCCTGTTCATTGGAGAATGGTGAAAGAGGGGATGGTGGACGCGGAAATGTCTGTCGATTCCCTCTATTCTCTGAGCGAAAAAAACGAGCACTACCTCAAACTCAAAGTTCTCCTTGCGCTCGAGGGCCACATCGGAATCTCAAACTCGGGGTATTGGGGGATCTCGGTCACCAAGGGGTCATCGTATGAGTGTTCTCTCTACGCGATGGCGCCCGACGGCCTCAACAAGTCCGTCGCGGTTGTTCTCGAGAGCCCTGACGACAAGGTTCTCGCTTCCGCAACACTGGGCGGCCTCGTCTCCGGGTGGAAAAAACTCAGCACCACACTTGTTGTCGGCGAGGACTGCCCCAATGCCCGCCTTGTTCTCAGAGTGATGGAGCCGGGGATGCTGTTCCTTGATATGGTTTCGCTCTTTCCTAAACAGACATTCAGAAACCGGCCAAACGGCCTGCGGCGCGATCTGGCGGGGATGTTGGCAAATCTTCAGCCATCGTTCGTCAGGTTCCCCGGCGGCTGCTGGGTCGAAGGCGACAACCTCGGTCTCGCATACCGGTGGAAGGAGACCATTGGGAACGTGGCTGACCGGCGCTACCAGTATAACATCTGGGAGTATTTCTCGACGCACGGCCTGGGATTCCACGAATACCTTCAAATGTGCGAGGATCTTGGAGCGGAGCCCCTTTTCGTGATCAACTGCGGGATGTCGCACAACGGTTTTGTTCCATTGAGCGATATGAAACCTTGGGTGCAGGACGCTCTTGACGCGTTGGAGTATGCGAACGGGTCAGTCGACAGTCGGTGGGGCTCGATGCGTGCGCGGAATGGTCATCGCGCTCCTTTCAATCTGAAGTATATGGAGATAGGGAACGAGAACGGCGGAACGATCTATGCCGAACGGTATGCCCTCTTCTATGATGCGATCAAGGGCAAGTACCCCAACGTTCACGTCATCGCCAACGTTTGGGGCGGCTATCCCAAGAGCAGTCCGGTCGAAATGATCGACGAGCATTACTACGCATCAGCAAAATTTTTCATCGACAACGCTCGGCGGTATGATTCGTATGACCGGAACGGTCCAAAGGTGTATGTCGGAGAGTATGCAGTGACGCAAGGCTGCGGCAACGGAAACCTGCGCGCGGCGCTCGGAGAGGCTGCCTTCATGACCGGGATGGAGCGAAACTCGGATGTTGTGACGCTGGCGTCGTATGCGCCGCTTTTCGCAAACGTCAACTACAAGAAATGGAACCCCGATCTCATAAATTTCAACGGCGCGGATGCCTACGGGACACCTTCCTACTACGTCCAGGAGATGTTCAGCAAGAATCGGGGGGATATCGTTCTCCCAATAGATCTGAAAGTGCAGGAAGGTCCGCCGGAAACGCCGCCGATGCGCAACGGAAAAATCGGCGTTGGCACATGGAATACGCAAGCGGAGTACAAAGACATCAGAGTGATGAAAGAGGGCAACGTCCTCTATTTAAGTGACTTTGAATCGGGTGCAAAAGAATGGACTCCTCTGGGCGGCGAGTGGAAGCTGGTCGATGGAGCGCTGCGTCAGGCTGCCGGCGGCTCAAACCGACGCGCTATCACTGGTGATTCTGCATGGACCGACTACACGTACACGCTCAAGGCACGAAAGATTGCAGGGGCTGAAGGATTCCTCATCCTCTTTTCGGTCAAGGGGAAGGACGATTTTGTCTGGTGGAACATCGGTGGCTGGGGGAATACCCGTCACGCAATCGAGGTTGGGGAGGAGGGGGGCAAGAGCATGGTCGGTAGCGAGGTCCAGGGTTCCGTCGAGACGGGGCGTTGGTATGATATTAAGGTCGAATTGAGTGGCCAGCATGTGAAATGCTTTCTTGACGACAAGCTCGTGCAGGAATTGACCTATGACAATTCCGCGCTGAAGCCGCTCCACGCAGTTGCGAGCCGTGTCACGTCGACAGGGCAGATCATTCTGAAAGTGGTGAACGTTTCCAAGAACGCGATCGAGTCAGCAATCTATCTGCAGGGAGCTGGCTCGGTTGGGACGAGCGGTGAAGCGATCGTTCTTGCTTCCGCAGATCCGCTGGATGAGAACTCCCTCTCTGATCAACGGAAGGTTTATCCGAAAAAGTTTTCAGTGGATGGTGTGAGCGCAGATTTCAAATACCTGTTTCCTCCCAATTCAGTGACGGTCCTGAAGCTCGACGTAGCACGTTGATGCGGACGGATCGCAACCCGACGGCTTGATCGTCCGGTCGTTCACGCGATTTCCAAACACAATTGACAGAAGGAGCCGGTCATGTTTCGAACACTCCCACTTCGGAATGCCCTCCCAATTCTGGCCGGCACCATGATCATCGTCTCCGGCGCTTTTGCATTCCAGGCGAAAAAGGGGACGAGGATCCAATCGACCGATCCGGCCCTCCGCCTGAAAGGTTTTGAGCTGCATCAGGAGATGCTGAAGAAATCCCCGACGAAAGATCTCAAGTGGCAGTTTGCGGGCCCGACGAATGTTGGCGGCCGCTGCATCGATGTCGCCGTCATTGCACCAAAGGGGAAGAACTACACGATCTACGTGGCGTCGGCGTCCGGCGGACTGTGGAAAACAGAGAATGAGGGCACGACTTGGGACCCCGTATTTGAACAGTATCCATCGGCAGCCATTGGCGATGTTGCTGTAGCACCGTCCGATCCGAACATCCTCTGGCTCGGAACCGGAGAAGCGAATATCTTCCGCAGCTCGCAGGCCGGGTGCGGTATCTTCAAATCGACCGACGCGGGGAAGACTTGGCAGTATATGGGATTGACCGACACGTACACCATTCCCCGGATCATCATTCACCCGAAGAATCCGGATGTCGTTTATGTCGCGGCCTCGGGTCACGAATGGACCGCCAACAACGAGCGCGGCGTGTATAAAACGGTTGACGGAGGGAAAACCTGGCAGAAGGTGCTGTTTGTGAACGATCAGACTGGCGCCATCGATCTCGTGATGGATCCAAAAGAGAGCGAGACGTTATACGCTGCAACCTGGCAGCGGACGCGTTTCCGGTGGAATGATCCGCGGAACAAACCCGACTATACAGGGAGCGGAATCCACAAAACCGTGGACGGCGGCAAGACATGGAAGTCGATCAACAATGGTCTCCCGGAAGCAAAGTTCCGCGGTCGCACCGGCATAGACATCGCACGGACAAATCCGAACGTGCTCTATGCGTTCGTCGACAATTACCAGAAATCCGATTCTGGAGCTGCGGGGGGAACCGATTCTTACGGCCGCCCGTCGACGGGGGCTATCAAGGGAGCTACCATATTCCGATCTGACGACGCGGGTGAATCCTGGAAACAGGTGAGCGGTCTTGTCGATTCGACGCGCAGATACATGGAGCGTCACTCGGCGACCTATGGATGGGTGTTCGGTCAGATGCGCGTTGATCCAAATGATGAGAATACGATCTATACCATGGGCCTCGGACTCAACGTCTCGAACGATGGGGGAAAAACATTCAAGCAATTGCGCGGGATGCATGTCGACCATCACGGACTTTGGATCGATCCGGAAAACTCGAATTATCTCGTGAATGTGAATGACGGCGGCGCATACGTTTCGTACGATAAAGGGAAGAACTGGCGGAGTTTCACAGACAAGATCCCCGCAACCCAGTTTTTTGACATCGCGTTCGACATGGATACACCATTCAAGGTCTACGGTTCGGTACAGGACTACGGCAGTTTCCGCGGCGTCATCGACCTCAGCCGCGGACGTGACAAAATTCCTGCGGCAAAGTTCGATCCGGCACCCGGAGGAGAGGGCTCGACACACGCAATCGATCCGACCAATCCCGCGACCGTCTATTCGGCGGGATTCTACGGAACGATCACCCGATCGGATATCGTGAAGGGAACGTCGAAACGTCTTCTCCCGCGTACGTATGAAGATGAACCGGCGATGCGTGGAGAATGGGTGGCACCATTTATCATCTCTCCCCACAATTCAGACATCATCTACCACGGTATGCAGTACATTCTGCGCTCGATCGACAAGGGAAATACCTGGGAGCAGATCAGCCCCGACTTGACGTACAACGCTCCGGCCGAAATCGGTGATATATCCTACCACACGCTGACATCGATTTCAGAATCGCCCTTGAGGTTCGGCTTGATCTATGCCGGAACGGATGACGGGAAGGTGCACGTCACAAAAGATGGCGGCAAACACTGGCAGGAAATCATGGACGGCTTGCCCTACCAGAAGTGGGTGTCGCGTCTCGCCGCGTCTTCCTTTGATCTGAACACTGTCTATATGGCTCAGAACGGCAAGCGCGATGATGACTTCACACCCTATGTCTGGAAGTCAACCAACTATGGCAAGACGTGGGTTGACATCTCCAAGGGCATTCCGTTAGGACCTGTGAATGTGATCCGGGAGGATCCAAGGAGTAAAGACATCCTCTACGTCGGAACAGACTGTGGCGTCTATATGACGAAGGACGGCGGGAAAACGTGGGATGTTCTTGGAGCCGGATTGCCGATGACGTATGTCCTTGACCTCGCATTCCACCCCCGCGAAAATATCATCGTGATTGGTACGCACGGAAGGGGAGTGTGGGCGCTCGATGCGAGCTCCATCTTCAAAGCGCGGCCGAGACGGTTCATGCAGGAAGAGGACTAGCAGCCTGCGGAAAAAGGCAAACAAACAAGCCAATACGTCAGGGTGAGCGCCCGCCAGACCGCACGGCGGGCTGGCCTGCCCGCCACTCATAGTTCTGTGGGGCAGGCGGGGAGCCTGCACTGAGCGCAGGCGAAGTGTCGAACCCTGTCATCCGCATCAGATTGCACGTTTCGCCCCTCGAATCCGCTCGGGGCCGCTCAACGAGACGGAGTTTTAGTTCTTCAGCCTGCTCTTAGGGCGCACTGTCGGAATCCACATAGCGGTCTCCGCGAGTTGCTGGTGTCTTGAAGCAATGAACGTGGAGGAGCGAATCCATGATGGACATTTTCATTGCGGTCTTTGGTCTCGGTCTTATCGCCAGTGGTATTCGGGCGATCCGAAAGCGAAAAGTGCGCTACGACTATGGGGAGGCCGAAGGTCAGAAGGCCGTATCGATCGGCTATCTTTGGATTGTCCTCGGCGTGCTTGCTCTCCTGGGCGTTGTGTTCGACGTTGGATTCTTCAGAGAGATCATCAAGGCGATCCTGAGCAGCGGGGGGTGAGTGAGCGGGGCTCCGTCGTTTTCTCTTGATGTGGTTCCTTTCCTTGGGCAGAAAAATGCGGCAACGAGATCCTTCCCTCTAATTACGGACCGAGATAAGCTGTTTTAGACCCTCGACAGTATCATGCCACCACAGGACTCATCTCCAAGCCTAAGCCGCATCGTGAGCGCCCGCCCCTGCCAGACCGTCTGTGCTCATCAAAGGCGGGCTGGCGACTGAACGACGCAGTCGTTCGCCAGCCCGACATCCTCGAACTGTGGTGGTCTGGCGGGGGCGGGAAGTGCCGACGATTTTTTCGTTGGCACGCAGTCGAACGATGCTCGAGGACGGCTTATCACTTTCGCACCGAGATGGCTCGCAGGAGCTTCGCTCAGGGTGCGGTTCCTTTCTTCAGCTATGACACACGGCAACGAGATCCTTCCCTCTAATTACGGACCGAGATAAGCCGTTTTAGACCCTCGACAGTATCATGCCACCACAGGACTCATCTCCAAGCCTAAGCCGCATCGTGAGCGCCCGCCCCTGCCAGACCGTCTGTGCTCATCAAAGGCGGGCTGGCGACTGAACGACGCAGTCGTTCGGGCGGGAAGTGCCGACGATTTTTTCGTTGGCACGCAGTCGAACGATGCGCTGAGCTGGTGAGTCTGCCTACCTGTTGCACACGAGAAGGCGTTGACACTTCTTCTTGAGGCCTTGCCCATTTTGCCAGACCAAGTTCCATCCTGAGTGACCCTAAGCGACCCTGAGCGAGCGGAGCGAGCCGAAGGGGAGCCGGAGGGGAGCGGAAGGATCGAAGGATGCGACGAGTCCGTCTATCCATCCGAAAATCGCTTTGCGTTACTGTCGCTATCATTGCATCTAGGAGATCGCATGCAGAAATTCCGGCATGGAATACTACGTCTACATGCTTCGATGCAGCGATCAATCCATCTATACGGGAAAAACACTGGATATCGAGCGAAGACTCGTCGAACATCATCTGGGAATCGGCAGCGACTATACCAGTCGGAGGAGACCAGTGAAACTCTTATGGTGTGAGTGTTTCCCTTCCGAGCATCAGGCATTCCTCGTCGAGAGGCAACTGAAAGGCTGGACGCGGGCGAAAAAGGAGGCTCTCGTTAAGGGGGATTTTAAGCTGCTCCATGAGCTTGCGCGATGCACGAAACAGAAGCTGCATCAAAGGCCGGAAGATGACAAGTGACTCGCGTCCTCTTGAAGATTGCCGGCAATGGGCACCCTTCGACAGAGCCCTTCGCCACGAACTCCGAAAGGCTCACGGCGTGGCTCAGGGCCCGCTCAGGGTGCGGCTAGCTTGTTGGTGCGCTGACCCAGATGCACAATACACAGGCACGAAGGAATTATTCCGCGAGCCTGCTCTTCGAGTCTCTCCTTCATTGATTATTCTCTCCGGGTTTACTACCTTGTCGACGAAGTAAGTTCCGGAACATTACCCAGACGCACAATGCCCACTTCCATCGTCACCGGCGGCGCCGGCTTTCTTGGCTCTCATCTCTGCGACCGGCTTGTTTCGGAGGGCCACTCTGTCATTTGCATCGACAACCTGATCACCGGCAGTACGGAGAACATCGCACACCTCGCCGGTAACCCCCGGTTCAAGTTCATTCAGTACGACGTGACGAACTACATCTTCGTCGAAGGCGACGTTCACTTCATCTTTCATTTCGCTTCGCCGGCGAGCCCCCTCGACTATCTCAAACTGCCTATACAGACGCTTAAAGTCGGCTCGCTTGGTACACACAAAGCCCTCGGATTGGCGAAGGCAAAGAAGGCCAGATTTCTGCTCGCTTCGACCTCGGAAGTCTATGGTGATCCGCTTGTACATCCGCAGCCGGAAAGCTACTGGGGAAACGTGAATCCGGTGGGGCCGCGCGGTGTCTATGACGAAGCAAAACGATTCGCAGAAGCCATGACGATGGCATATCACCGCTATCACGGACTCGA
>Ga0315274_10003057_pt1 | contig 24937 bp, 19 predicted proteins | sample YL17G02_20_MG_FD_203700 | JGI IMG/M metagenome (GOLD analysis project Ga0315274, IMG submission 203700) | Sediment microbial communities from Yellowstone Lake, YNP, Wyoming, USA - YL17G02_20 | ecosystem: Environmental > Aquatic > Freshwater > Lake > Sediment | place: USA: Wyoming | collected...
CCTTTCGATGAACTCCGAAATAACTATAAAGCAGTATTCATCGCCGCCGGTGCAAATAAACCTAAGAAGTTATGTATTCCCAACGAGGATGCCGAAGGTGTTTTCGACGCTCTGGATTTCCTGAAGCGAGTGAACCTTGGAGAGAAGATTAACATAGGTAAGAGGGTTGGAATCATCGGCGGAGGAAATGCAGCAGTTGACGTAGCCCGGGTTATGAAAAGAATCGGTAATTGTGAAAAAATCTCCATAATCTACAGAAGAACAAGAAGGGAGATGCCCGCACTTGAAGAGGAAGTTCAGGGTGCCATTGAAGAAGAAATTGAGATGATGTACCTGGCGGCACCTTCCAGAATATTGGTTGAAGACGGAAGGATTGTAGGGCTGGAGTGTATAAGGACGAAACTGGGACCGGTGGACGAGAGCGGCAGAAGAAGCCCTGTTCCGATTGAAGGCTCAGAATTCGTCATTGATCTAGATACTCTAGTAGTTGCTATCGGAGAAGGGCCTGATTCTTCCTGCCTTGGTACGGATCACTGCATAAGATTCACCAAAACAGAAGCAATAGCAGTAGACTCTGATACGCTAGTAACAAATGTTGATGGAGTCTTCGCCGGTGGAGACGTGGTGACACATCCCCAAACTATAATAGAGGCTATACGTGCCGGGAAGATCGCCTCGGAGATGATTGACAGGTATATCCGAGGGGAAAAACTGTTCAGAGAATATAAGCTGACCAGGCCCTCAATCTATGTCCTCCCCGTCGAATTAACAGAAGAGGAAATAAAAACTGCAAGGAGGGTTAAGATACCATATCTGCCTGTTGATGAAAGAGTTACTAACTTCAGAGAGGTTGAACTGACCATCACTGAAGAAATGGCAATAAAAGAAGCTAGACGCTGTCTTAGATGCGACCTGAACACTGAAGATGGCAAAAGATGGTTGAGACTGATACAAAAACAAGCAAAGAGTGCTGTCAAGCATTTTGTGTAAACGAGTCTGATTCAAAATACTGATAAAAGAAGTGATTAACAGGATAAGGAAGCATGGGCTTTTGAATCCTAGAATCTCTCCGCAGGAAAGGAGCAATTTGTTGATGGCGGAAATCAAACTTACCATAAACGAAAGAGAAGTCATAGGTGAGAAAGGCGATTCAGTTCTCAAAGTTTGCGAGAAGAACGGTATTTATGTACCAACCTTATGTCATCAAAAACGTTTGGTTGATACAGGTGCCTGCCGAATGTGCCTTGTAGAAATTCAGGGAACGAGAGGATACAGACCGGCATGTTGTACTACGGCAAATGACGGTATGAATGTAAATACCGATACAGACGAAATCAAAAAGCTCAGAAGAACAATGCTAGAGTTTCTGTTTTCCGAGCGCAATCACTTCTGTATGTTCTGTGAGTCCAGTGGTGACTGCGAGCTACAGAAACTTGCTTATGAACACGGTATAGAGCATGCAAAATATGATTACGCACAACCTCACGTTAGAGTTGATTCTACGAGGCATTATTTCGTATTTGACGAAAATAGATGTATACTTTGCCAGCGATGTATCCGAGCGTGTTCTGAGATAGCTGGACACAACGTTCTTGATCTTGGCAAACGTGGTGCTGATGCAAGAATCATTGCCGATCTCAACGTACCTTTTGGAGAATCTACCTGTACATCCTGCGGTACGTGCTTGCAGATATGCCCAACAGGCGCTTTGATTGATAGGGGAAGCTCATATCTTGGTCGCATGGAACAATGCAATATTACAAAAAGCACTTGTTCAGCTTGTAGCATTGGTTGTGGTATTGAAGTAATCACCAGAGATAATCACGTCCTGAAGATAAACGGCGATTGGGATATACCAGTCAGCAAGGGTGTTCTCTGCGTGGCAGGAAGGTTCGAGCCATTGCACATTCAAAAAGAGCGCATAACTAAACCGATGATCAAGAGAAACGAAACGTTTGATGAAGTAGAATGGGATGAAGCTCTGAATTACGTTGCTAAAAAGTTTCAAGAGATTGGCGTGAAGAATTTAGCAGGACTTATATCTCCAAAAGCTACAAATGAAGAAGCTAATATGTTTGCAGAATTTTTCGGTAAAGATAAGGTAGCTGAGTTCGGAGACTACACCGTTATAATTGAAAACGAAGATCGGGTCGCTACTTTAAAGGACGCAGAATCGGCAGATTGCATCCTGATGTATAAGGTAGACCTGGATAAAGAGACACGTGTTCTCGGTTCTTTCGTGAAATTGGCTGTCTACAAACGTGATGCGAATCTAATAGTAGTGGATAATAAGGCAAACAGCTTCGAGAAACATGCGAATATGACTTTGAAGCCAGAAGAGCTTAATTCCGCAAAAGAGCTTCTTGAAAGAGCTTCGAACCCATTGATAATATATGGTGCAAATGCCAGCGATAAGGAAGTGGAAAGCCTTATGGCACTCTCTGGAAAGACTAAATTAATAAGCCTATTGGCAGGAGCAAACAGCAAAGGCTTGCGCAGCATGGGTATTGACAGCAAAGCTGATATTCAGAATGCGAAGGCTCTTTACGTCATGGCGTATGATGATGAATTGAAAAAACTGGATCGCTATAATGCCGATTTCGTCGTCTTGCAGGTGAGCTACTCCTCTCCAGAAATTGATAAAGCAGACGTGGTATTGCCTTCCCCGATATGGTCAGAAAAAGAGGGTAGTCTTACAAATATGGATGGACTGGTACAAAAGGTAGCTAAGACGATTGAAGCACCAGAAGGTATACAGTCTAACGAAATGACTATAAGTATTTTATCTGGTAAACTTGGAAATTAAACCTGACTGGAAATATTAAATGCCAGATGCTAGTTGAAACGAGGAGGATACAATGTCAAAGGTAAAGATAGCGACAGATTGGCTGGATATATGCTCAGGTTGTGAGATGTCGCTTTTAGACATAGATGAACGTATTGTTGAGCTTTTGGAGCACATTGAACTGACTTCCTGCCCTTTAACTGACCTTAAACATCCACCTAAAGAAGGCGTGGACGTGGGAATACTCACCGGCTCTGTTGGGAATACCGATCAACTTGAGGTTGTTAAAGAGATGCGGGAGCATTGCAAGATTCTTGTAGCCATCGGTGACTGTGCAACGTTCAGCCCAATACCGGTGACTGCATTACGTAACTTCTTTGATAAAGAGGAAGTTATGGAGCGCGGCTATATTGAAACGGAAAGTACAGTTGATGGAAAAATCCCGGATTCAGATAATCTTTGCAAAATTTTCAGCAAAACTAGACCGATTAATGAGTTCGTCAAGGTTGACGTTTACTTGCCGGGATGTCCGCCTGATGCCGATGCCATCTATTACGTTCTTTCTGAATTGGTTGCTGGACGGATGCCCGTTCTGACAGGGAAGAACCTACGATACGACTGATAAAAAGAGTAGGAACGAAGCATTTGCTTATAAAAACTAAGATGGGATATTGACTTATAAGCAAATGCTTCGTCCCTACCATACCAAAATGATATTATAGAAACATATTTATGGAGGAAACAAAACAATGGGAGAGACAATAACCATATCGCCGGTAACACGTATAGAAGGACATGCGAAGGTTTTCATCCAGCTTAACGGCGATGGTAAAGTAGAGAATTCATACTTTCAGGTCAACCAGTTTAGGGGGTTTGAGAAATTCTGCGAAGGGCGAATGTTCTTTGAAATGCCTATGATCACACCTCGAATCTGTGGTATCTGTCCTGTCACCCACCATCTTGCTGCCGCCAAAGCCTGTGATGAAATAATCGGAGTGAAGCCAACCAGAACTGGTGCGATGCTGAGGGAACTTATGCACATGGGACAGTTCGTCCAATCCCATGCACTTCACTTTTTCCATCTTGCTAGCCCAGACCTTTTGTTTGGATTTGATGCAAATCCTGCGATCAGAAACGTGGCAGGCCTGGTTGAAAAAAATCCAGAACTTGCGGTTAAGGGCGTTAAACTCAGAAAATTCGGTCAGCAGATAATCGAAAAACTCGGTGACAAGCGTGTGCATCCGAATTATGCTGTTCCGGGTGGAGTGAATAAAGCACTTTCGGTTCAGGAGCGTGATAACATACTGAGCCAATATGATGAGATGATGGGATATGCTCAAACCGGAATCAGTATAATTAAAGGCTGGCTTGAAGAAAATAAAGACATAGTTGCAAAATGTGGAAAATTTAGGTCTGGATACATGGGTCTTGTTGACAAGTGTGATTCACTTGAGCTTTATGATGGATTGGTTAAGCTGATTGATAAAAATGGGGAAGTCCTTGAGAGATTCAATGGTGATAGCTATCTGGATTATATAGGCGAACACACGTTAGATTGGTCATATCTGAAGTCAACTTTCTATAAGAAAATGGGCTATCCTGACGGAGTTTATCGAGTTGGACCTCTAGGTCGTCTGAACGCCGCTGATACGATCTCAACGCCGATGGCGAACGAGGAATTGAAGAATTTCAAGGCAGTGTCAAACGGTCCAGTCGAAGGTTCACTGTATTATCACTATGCCCGAATGATCGAGGTAGTTTACGGTCTCGAAAGGATCAAGCAGTTGCTAGAGGATCCAGAGATTACATCAACGGACATTCGTGCTGAGGCAAAAGGTATCAACGGTCATGGCGTTGGCACGATAGAAGCGCCGCGCGGCACTGTATTCCACGATTACCACTGCGATGAAACAGGCAAGCTAACTAAAGTCAACTTGATCATAGCGACCGGACATAACAACTGGGCTATGAGTAAGGCTGTTGATATGGTCGCCAAAGAGTTTGTTGATGGCAAGAACCTTCAGGAAGGTATGCTCAACAGAGTAGAAGCGGCTATAAGATGCTACGATCCGTGTTTGTCTTGCTCAACCCATGCGATTGGACAGATGCCAATGGTAATCGTGTTAGTGGACAGTGAAGGGAAAGTTCTGGATCGTCTCCAGCGTGATTAAATTTCTAGGGGCAGGTTTCAAACCTGCCCTAGGTATCACTTTCATGGCACATAATTTAAATGGTTCAAAAGGACATCTATCTCTTTATATTATCTTCCGCATCATCCCTTAGATTTGCATATCTCCCTCTGGATACACTGCTCATCTTTTCTCTATTCCCCTGTCATGAAACATTATTTCAGGATGCACTTATTACAGCTACGCCGTTATGGTCTAGCGTTAGTGAACCACCTGTGGCAATGCCTGTAATAAGGTCAATGCCTTTCGGTGATGTTTTTAAGCTGACCTTAGCATCGTTGTGATTGATGAAGAACCATAACTCTTTGCCGTCTTTTTCACGAACTACGACCTCTACTCCTGACGGTGTATCTACCCACAAAGGCTTTAATCCTGATTCTGCTATCCATACAGGCAGTATGTTTTCTATCACTGAGTCAGTCAGGTAGGTGCCAACGTATATGACCTGTCCCTTGCCTATTTTGTTGCTGGTAATTGCTGGCATACCATCAAGATACCGTCCTCGCCATTCTGCAACTGTCATTGCGCTGGCGGGCTGAAGCACCTCGTACCAATGTTGTATAGGTATTTCGCCTGCGCCTGTTTTGATGTGGATGGGACGGTTGTTCAGGTCATTGCATCGGCTGTATTCTTCAACAGTAATTCCGCAAAGCTCCTGTAATACGCCGGGCGGTGTTTCAGCTATTACGTTGTTATTCAGGTCTCTGGTGCCGGTCCTTGCACCAATGACTAACATTCCACCGTTTTCTACAAACTGCTTGAGGTTCGGAAGCCATTCAGGGTTGATGATGACCCAATGCGGTATGACATAAAGACGCAAGTCTGATAAATCATCAGACGGATGTACGCACCCTACGGCTAAACCCTTTTCAAAGCAGTGACGATGAATCGTCTCTGCGATGTTATCTGGTGCAGGTAATCCGAAATATTGCGTTTGGTGAGCATCGTTGTTGTCTAAGTCTCCAGTGGCTACGGCAACATCTACACGGATGCTGGTGCCGAGTATCTCAGGTCCTATGCGGGAAAGCTCTGCGCCTATTTGCTGGGTTTCCTTATAGCGTCGTCGAGGTACGTTGTCGTGATCGAATATGCCGCACCAGTATTCCTCTGCGCCAAATCGGCAGGTACGCCATCGGAAATAAAGCAGGCTGTCGGCACCTCGTGCTATTGACGTATACGTCATGCGCCTCATCTCGTCGGGTTCAGGGTTATCGTGGAAGTAGTTTTGCTGTCCACCAGGACCGCTCTGCTGTTCTGGTATGATGAAATTCCCTGACCACGCCCTTGCACGATCAAGATTGAAGGCATGTGAGAAACGCCGATATGATGAGTCGTAACAGAACTGCGGGTATGAGTCAAATCCGAGTACGTCTAAATCCTGTGTGAATAATCCCCTGTAGTCAATGTGCGAAAATAGTCCATTGTGTATGACAAACCACTTTGGCTGAGATTTGCGGAGAATTTCTATCTGGTCATGCTGGAACATTGTTACTGCATGTGAGAGATAACGGAAGTAGTCCAACTGATGTGCCGGGTTGGGATATGTAGGATTTCCCGGACGAGGTGTTATTACTTCGTCAAAGGATCCGTAGGTCTGAGACCAAAAAATAGAACCCCATGCCTGATTGAGCTTGTCTATATCCCCATACTTTGCTTTCAGAAACTTACGGAAACCTGACTGGCAACTCTCGCAGTGGCATTCGGAGAAATGGCAATGGAACTCGTTGTCTGTCTGCCAGCCTGCGACGTATGGATTGTCTGCGAAATGATCCGCCATCGCTTTAGTTATAACTTTTGAATACTGCCTGAATATTTGGCTTGAGTGACAGCAGTGCTGGCGTGAGCCATGCCCCATCGGTATTCCATCAGAATTCACCCTTAAAATTTCGGGATGCTTTATGGTTAGCCAGCGTGGAGGAGTTGCAGTAGGCGTGCATAAAATAGTTGAAATACCCTCTCTACCGAGTGACTTAATTGCCTTATCGAATAACGAAAAATCGTATTTTCCTTCTTGAGGCTCCATTAGTGTCCATGCGAATTCAGCTATACGAACCACGTTGAACCCGGCTTCTTTCATGCGTATAGGATCATTCTGGAGGATACTTTCATCCCAATGCTCTGGATAGTACATGCAGCCAAACCAGAATTTGCTGAAGTTTGCAGGGCGCTTATGTGTTAGATTACTGCGCCCAAGCGGTGATATACTCATTTGCTGCTCCTTTCATCTGTTTGACTAACTGATTGCTTTATTTTCTCCTCCACTATATAAACTTCTTTACCTTTTATAGCGAGGTAATGAAAACTATTGGATGAATCAAAGACGATCCGTCCTCCGCCGATGCTGACTATGCTATCATATTGCTTTCCTTCTTTTCCATCCACTGTTACAGAGCTTTTACCGCCTGTCCTTGTGCCATAGACTACGTGTTTGTTGTCGGGACTGAATATGGGGGTGCCTTTCACAATTCCATCATACTGCTTGCTCTCTTTTCCATCAATAACCACAAACCACTTGTTATCTACTCCTGCCGAATAAGCTACTTGTTTGTTGTCGGAACTGAAGACAAGGGAACCTTCACCAATTTCGTCATATTGGTTTCCCTCTTTTCCATCTATAATTGCGACAGATTTTTTGCCATCCTTAGCAATGTAAGCTAAACGCTTGCTATCGTGACTGAACAACAGAGAGTCTTTCACGATGCCGTCATACTGTTTTTCTTCTCCATCCGCAACCACAAGCCATTTCTCACCCAATTTAGTGACGTAAGCCGCACGTTTACTGTCAGGACTGAATATGAGAGAGCCTTTTATAATGTCATCGTATTGGTTCCCTTCTTTTTCATCCACAACTGCAAGCCATTTACCGTCTGTTTTGGCAAGATAAGCTACATGATTACTGTCAGGGCTGAAAGTAAGATTTCCAATATCATCGTATTGTTTCCCATTTTCTCCATCTACGACAGTAACCCACTTATTTTCTATTTTAGCAGAATAAACTATGCGTTTACTATCAGGGCTGAATGTGACAGTACCTAATCCTATACTATCGTATTGTTTGCCCTCATTTCCATCCACGATCACAAGAATTTTGCTACCCACCCAGCCTGCATAAGCTATACGCTTGCTGTCAGGACTAAAGGTAATGGAACCCTTCTCAATGCCCTCGTATTCTTTTTCTTCTTTTCCATCCAAAACCAAAAATCGCATATCACCCAATCCTGCCATGTAAACCACACGTTTGCTGTCAGGGCTGAATATAAGAGAATTTGCACCGATGCCGTCGTATTGCTTGTCTTCTTTCTCATCCACAACGGCAAGCCACTTACCGTTCAGACTGGCTACGTAAGCTGTACGCTTGCCATCAGGACTGAAGGTGAAAGTGTTTTTCCCAATAGTATCGTACTGCTTACCCTCTTTCTCATCTATGAGTGCAAACCATTTTTTGTTTAATCTGGCTAAATAAGCGACGTGCTTGCTGTCAGAGCCAAATGTGGGAGTACCTTTCATAATGTTGTCATACGGATTTCCTTTTTCTCCATCTACAATCACAACTGGTTTACCTGCCTCGTTTGCTACGTACGCAATGCGCCTGTTGTCAGGGCTAACTCTGAAAGTTTCCTGCACCCATGACAAAGGATCAATCTGACTGATGAGTTTTTCAGTAACTATTCTATTCGAGAGTTCCTCAGCATGGACTGCTATACAACTGCAAATGAAAAAGTATAAAATCATGGTTCTTTTAAGCATTTTAACAATCCTTGTATAATATGTATAGTAACTAACTGAGTTTAATACATCGCACCGTAAATTCTCACCTAGTTAGAGACTTTTAGTTGGGTTTCGTTCCTCAACCCAACCTACCTATAACTGACGTAAGAATGAGACATTGTTTTATGCCTTTTTATTCAATCGTCCTTACAGGACTTGTTGTTGGTTGTGGTTTTGTTACCCAGCGATGAATCGCTGGGCTAGATTCGTATGTCCCTACGGGACATATTTGCATGTTTATCATACATATCAATATGCTTATCGTATATATCAATTCAAATAAGATGAGTGTCGCAGACACGCCTGAAAATAGCCCGCAACTTTAGTGGTGGGTTAAAGAATCACAAAAATATTAAGTGCCGTAGGCACGATTGATAATACCCCAGCAATTATTGCTGGGGTAGCAAATATAAACAAAGACAAGTTCTGTAAGGACGATTGAAAATAATAAATCTACTATTTACTTTTGATCTCCCCCCACGATGTAGCAAGTTTATAATTCTTTCCTACCGATATAGATACACCACCAGGTCCACCGTCTGGTATATCTTCTCCAATAACAACAAAATCATCAAAGTGGACATGTGCGTTTGAGACGCCTAAGCCAACACTCCCTGATTTCAACTCAGCATAATCAAATGCGCCAATTAGTTTGCTGTCTATATAGAATTCTGTATGTTCTTCTTGCGTTATTGCCTTCAAGGTGTACCAATGATCTAATTCAGGGGTAAACACAATTGCCTTTCCCATTTGAACTGTATTATTGATCCATGGAAAAGCAAATGCGCCCTTACCTTCGGGAGGTACACCTGGATATACCTGAGTCCACTTATCGGCAACAAAAAAATAATAATCACCTCCCACGCCGTTATAATGTATATATACTGCACCATCAACATAAGCTCCGAACTCATCTAAAATCTTAACTTTGACTGTTAATGTGTAATTTCCCCACAGGCTAGAACCTATAACCCAAAGAAAGCTCACAAATCCACTGTGTACCTCCATGCTTAACTCACCATCTTCTGCTTTGAAGGTAGTAGGTCCAAACTGAAAAACAAGCTGCCAGTCCTTTAGTTTAGCATCTTGAAAACCATCGCTCCACGTTCCAGCAAATGCTGAAGGGGATGCACTAATGCTGATAAACGAAACAACACAAATTAATATTAACGTGAAGCTAATGCCTGACGAACTTACCCGACTCATTTCCATATCCTCCTATTTGTGTATTTCCGCACAACATGTACCAACCTATTAACCAATCTGCCTAGTTTCATCACCTTCCTTATTTACTCATAGAAGATATTGATTTATTCAAGTGCTACAATCTTTCAGTATTTTAGAAATTAACCTTTCAAGATAGGTCTCTATCTCATTAAAATTCTGTCTCGTTAGGGTTATTATCTTTGTATCCTGTCTTTCCTTGATCTTCTTCGTTATTACAGTATCTTTTGCGGTAATAGTTCCAAGAACGAGCTTGGGGGAGTCAAGAGCTTCCATCGCTACGTCCTGAAATTTCTTTGAGAACAACTCCATGCGACCGATCTCGTCAATGACGATAAAATCGCTGTGTTTTATTGCTTCTCTGATAGCTGTTACGCCTACACGGTCAATCGCTTCAGTGTCAACCCCGTATTTGCTGACAATGTATTTACTCACAATTTCAACTGACGCCATTACACCCTCTGTGCCATCAAGTGATGTGATCTTAAACCCCCATCGCTTACCATCCACATCACGCACTTCGGATGTGTAAAATCCACCAGTAGAAACGTTTAGTTTTGAAATGATATTACGTATTAAAGTGGTTTTTCCAACACCAGGGTTGCCGGTGATTAGAATATTTTTTGTTATTATAGCTTCTTTAAGTTTGCTCAATTACCTACCTCTTAGAATTCCAGCCGTATTTTCTCGTCATGGGAACAAAACGACACTCTATGGATTCGGTCTTTTTCAACTCACCACTGACTTTCTCAAATATCGTCAATATCTGGAATCCAGCACCTACAGGGATTACTAAACGTCCGCCTTCTGCCAGTTGATCAACTAAAGGTTGTGGAACATCATGTGGTCCGCAGGTTACTATGATGGCGTCATAAGGTGCATACTCTTTCCATCCTGAGTATCCATCGCCGATTTTGAATTCTATGTTCTTATATCCAAGTTCTTCAAGCAATCTTTTGGCTATTATTGAAAGGCTTTTGACAATTTCAACGGTGTAGACTTTTTCAGCAAGTTCAGCAAGGATAGCTGTCTGATAACCCGATCCTGTGCCGATCTCAAGTACCTTCTCATCACCTTCAAGACACATAAGTTCAGTCATCAAAGCCACCATGTAGGGCTGAGAGATCGTCTGTTCTTCACCTATTGGAAGCGGATAGTCGTTATATGCCTCGTGCCGATGATTTTCACCTATAAAAAAGTGTCTTGGCACTTTTGACATGGCAGAAAGCACCCTTTCATCGCTGACACCACGAGACATTATCTGGGTTTCAACCATCTGCTTCCTTAATTGATCGTAATCCGTCATTTTTTATTCCTCTTGAGCGATTGGATACGCTTGCGGATCTTCGCTTCCACGTTTTCCGGCAAAGGCTTTATTTCCCTTACAGTCGTTGTGTTCGTTGGTGGAGTTTCTTCAGAAACTGATGCTGTTCCCTGATGAACTATGGTTGTTTGTTTAGGTATATATGGCTCTTTTCCCAGCATATCGTGAAGCAGTATCAATGCCGCTTCTTTGTCGGGGATGCGCTCTTTTGGCTCTGAATCGGCATCGAAGTACGACCATGACCTTGTTACTGAACCCACACACGACGGACAACCATATTCACATGGGCAACTGCTGATAAGCTCCCAACAACTTTCCAATATTTGCTCCAGTAACTCATAGCTTTTCTCTGCAAAACCAAGCCCGCCGGGGTACTTGTCATATATGAATATAGTCGGAACACCAGTGTTTGATGAGTCAATAACAGGTCCGATGTCCATATAGTCACAGATAACGTAAATTGGTATCACTCCTGCGAGGGCATTGCCTATACCCATCAGACCTTCGCTTGCAACTCTATTGTATTCCTTGACGTGAGCAAGTGCATGAGGTGGTGGAACTATCCAGAATGCTGTTGTCTCAAGCTCTTGTGGGGGCAAATTAAGGTTCCCGAAACCAATACTGTCCGAACTATCCAGTTTTATTTTACGGAACATTATTGTAATGGACGTAACTGTCACCTGGCCAAAACGGACTTTACTCTGGAATACTACTTTTTCTTTTTCTGTTTCATCTACTCTTATTTTTTGCTCTGTCACTGATTGGGTGTAATAATCGTAATTAACTTTTTTTACTCTAGCAACTTTGTGCGTCAGATCAAGCTGTTCAACAAAGTAGGTCTCTGCTTCCTGCATGTATATTGCCTGATCGTGAACCAGCATAAATGCGCTGAATTCGTCTAACATTCCGATGGTTCTTCCTTTCTCGCTATCTGTAAAGTCAATAATTTCATAGTTATTTTCCGACATACTTCTGAGACCAAAATCTGATGCAGGATAGCCTTTACCTGTCCAGTACCACTTGTCACTAACAAATTTTACTTGCTGATCTTCCTGGAGTAGATCGAGTATCGCAGGTGTTTCTTCTCCAAATATTTGTTCGTCTTTAATAGTCATAGGAAGTTCGTGTACTGCGCAGCGCAGATGCCCAACCATTATGTGCGGATTATCAACGCTTATGACAACGTTTTCAACAGGCTGTGAAAAGAAGTATTCAGTGTGCTTCATAAGGTATTGGTCTATCGGATTATTATGTCCAATGAGTATTGCGAGCGATTCATCTTTACTTCTTCCAGCCCTGCCTGCACGCTGCCACGTGCTTGATATGGTCCCCGGGTATCCGACTATGATACAGGCGTCAAGCCCTCCTATGTCAATTCCAAGCTCCAATGCACTCGTACTTATAACCCCTAGCAATTCGCCTGAGAACAGTTGCCTTTCAATCTCTCTGCGATCTTCTGGCAAATATCCGCTGCGATAGGCTTTAATCTTGGTTGCAAATCTGGTGTTTTGCAGTTTTTCCTGGCAGTAGCGATATATGAGTTCAGCGAGAACACGAGTCTGGACGAACGTGATGGTCTGTACGTAGTCCTTTATTAACTCAGTCATAAGTCGAGTAGCTTCGGAGTTTGGGCTTCTTCGCTCGGTTTTCCCTTCGTCAATGTACGGCGGATTCCACAAAACAAACTTTTTCGGTCCTTTTGGTGAGCCATCGTTATCAACAAGCGTCATCTCACGATTTGTAATGTTCTCAGCTAACTCTTTCGGGTTGCTTATGGTTGCGGAACAGCATATAAACTGAGGAGATGACCCATAATGTGCGCAAATCCTATTCAAACGCTTCATGAGATTAGCCACGTTTGAGCCGAATATACCTCTATAACTATGTACCTCATCTATCACGATGAATTTCAGGTTCATGAAGAAATTGCTCCATTTGCTGTGATTGGGTAGTATGCTGGCATGAAGCATATCGGGATTGCTGAGAATGACCCGCCCGCTGTCACGGAGTTTCTTTCTGGTGCTGGTGGGAGTGTCACCATCGTAAGTACCCGTGTCAAAGCCAAAGGACTCATCAAGCTCTTTGAATTTTGTTATTTTCTTGAGTTGATCCTGCGCCAGAGCCTTTGTTGGGTATAAGTATAGCGCCCTTGTGTTTTCGTCCTTTATCAGTGCCTCCAGGACAGGTATATTGTAGCAGAGAGTCTTACCACTAGCTGTTGACGTCACAACCACAATGTTTTTGCCCTCACGGATGGATTCTATTGCTGTAACCTGATGCGAATATAGTTTTTCGATCCCTTGAGCTTTAAGAGTTGCTTGCAGGCGTAGTTCTAATGGTGAACCCAACTCGCCGTACTGGGCTTCTCTGATGGGTATGTCCTGAATATGGACCATCTGGTATTCATAATCTCTATTGTTTTCTATTTCTCTAATGAATTCGTCTACTTTCATCTACGTTTTTGTTCCTTATGTTTAGATCAGGAATTTAGCCACTGAATGACACGGAAACACACGGAATCTTTTTTCTGTGTTATTCCGTGAATTTCCGTGGCTAATCAAAAAATTACTATAAAAATACGAGTTTTTCACTTATAGAACGCAGATGATTATTGTAGGATGGGTTTAAGCTTCTGAAATGCAGATTATCTCGTTATAAGGCAGAATAATAACATATAATCTATCTTCCACTAAATAAACCCATCCTACGTCCGTGTAACTGAAAAACTCGTAATAAAAATAGATTATTACATTCAGATTTTACAAAAGGTTATCTGAAAAGTCAACAGATTTTTAATACGACTTTATTTGTTACGTTTTTATTATTAATGCGTCTAATGTTTTGAATTCTTTGGGAGTGTTAAGATGCAAACTATTGATATTTCGACTATTTATGCCTGTCAGCGTGGGGATCAAGGCGCATTTCGACGAATATATGAAGCCTATAATCAAAAAATATACAGACTGATTTACAGGTATTGCCATGATCCAGAAGAAACACTCGATCTTACTCAAGAAGTTTTTGTGCGTATTTACACAAAGATCGCTGACTTTCGTAGTGAATGTTCGCTGGAGACGTGGATATACCAGATTGCGATTAATACAGTGACAAGCGCAATGCGTAAGTCGAAATCGCATGAACCACTTGATCATCATTGTGCCGATATAGAAGGACAAGCAGATATTCATATTGAAATGCAGGAATTGGGGCAACATATTGAGCGATCAATCTCTACGTTGTCAGAATCACTGCGGATGACTTTTATACTCGCTGTTATAGAGGGATTGCCTTACACTGAGGTCGGAAAAATACTTGGGATCAGTGTCGAAGCTGTTCGGATGCGGGTCTCAAGAGCCAGACATCTATTGCGTGAGTCGCTTCAACCATATATAAATGAAGGTGAGAACCTATGAAATGTACTATATATCAAGAACTTATCTCAGCATGGCTTGATGACGAAATTTCCAGTTTTGAAAAACTGGAACTTCAGAAACATTTAGATCAATGCCCCAGTTGCCGTGCAATATGGAAATCGGTGTCATATCTTCAGGAACAGATACTGCGTTTAACCGATCCTGATGTGCCAGATGAATTATGGAATCGGATCACAGAGGAAATCAGAAAAGATAAACAAACAGAAAAAGTAATTTTATTGCCAACAGCTTATGGACGAAAGCTTTTAGAAGCGAAAGGAGAAAGCTATGCCAAAGTATTCGATTCATCCACCAGAAATATCAATAAAAAAACTGGATGAACCATCTTTTGAAGTAGAACACAGGGAATATCACTGGTTTTGGTTCGTAAACGTTGAGCTTGGTCAGGAAGGTTGCATGACAGCTTATCAATACCCGGGACCTGAATTTTGGGAGCGCCGAGAGCGCAAGACGATACGCAAAGCTAAAGTTCATGGCGTTGAATGTTTAGAATTGCATGGATTTGAATATGATATAGATGGCAATTTGATTGCCGAAAGTATCAACTATGCCAAGATAGATCGAGGGTATTTGAGAACCTACGCATTTCAATATGTAGAGAGTGATAATACATGGCTTACTACATGGAAAGATAATGGTTTTGATACAGATTGGAATTATGATCCGGGCGTGCCGATAAAGGTAGTTGACGCAGGGAAGTGGCGTATTTTAGACGATGAGCATTTTACGGATGGGGATACTATTTCCACTCCACCCGATGTAAATCCCAATGGCGCAGGAGTTTATGAGGTGCGTATTGGTGAAGCAGTACATCGCTGTCTGCGTGTTCTGGAACCGAGCAATAACGCAGAGGGAACTATGGTAGAGGCTTTCATAAATCAGCACGGGCGCACAATGCTTGCAAGGAGATACAACGGCAATCGCTGGAGTTATGGTTCCGCAAGGACTATTGTGGATGGTAAGCCAAGAGAATGGACAGAGTTGATTCCTGATGCTCCCAGGATGTATTATAACGATATTTGCTTTGTATTATGGGATTTTTCTATCCCCGATACTGCGCTGATTTCCGTAGAATAAATAAGTGGAAAGTCGTATTGTTTTGATGAGTTAAATGCCATAGCAATCGTTAAAAAAATGAGAGAATTCAAATAAGAACAGAAGTCTGAAGCCTTCCTTTGAAAATTCATGACTGATGTGAGTTTATGTTGTAGAGGCACGGCATTGCCGTGCTTCTACGAAACTTTATGAATACTTAAATTCTCTGTTCTACAAACCTGTCGAAAACATCGTCTGGAAGGGGATTGCTGACAGCAAGAGCATTCATCTCTAACTGTTCTCCTTAATATGTAGACTTTATTAACCCCCAACGGATTGGGAGTTTGCCTGAAATGTCAACCGCCGTGCCAAGTCCACCTGGTCCGTAGACGACTACATCATCAAAAACAGCTTTAGTTTGCCATGCTGCCAGACCAATGCGCCCTCCTGCTACTTCAGCATCGTTAACTTCGCTGATCAGCTTGTCATTAAGATACAGTTTATAGCTATCCTTTTTGTTTTCAATCTTTATCTTATACCATTCATCAGTCTTTATTATATCATTGGTATTGGCTTGCTCAATACGTGTGCCGTTTATCCACCTTTCAACACACGATCTCGTGTTTGCCCATCCGCCGAGGTTCCACCAATATTCTGTTTTGGGGTTTTGATCCCTCATTCTGGCGGGAATTTCCTTTATAGCACGACTTCTTGGATCAGGTGCACCATGAAGCCTGAACATGATGAGAAATCCCTCGTTTCCTCCAGTCTTTTTGGCTTTGACTTCAAAAGTATACTCCACCCATTCCTCTTTCCAGAAATTGTCAGCAACGAATGACATACAGTTATCGTCTTGCAGGCTTTGGTTGTATTCACCCTTTTCAACAGTCCACGTACCCCAGAGATCAACCCATTTGGAGCTATCCATGCTGAAATCATCCTGAAAGTAAGTCTGAGCAAATGTAAGGCATGGGATCAGAATAAGAGAAAAGAATACGATAAGTAGAAATCGAATTTTTAATACAAACACGGCTTCCACCCCCTGTTAGGTTTCGAGTTTACCACGTTGGCAACTATACTATTTATAGCTATATCTCTTCAGAAAAAGAATTTTAAAACCGATAAAGTAAAAGCATGTGTTTATAAGCTTCTACAATTTATGTTTTAAAAAACATTATCTGAATGTCTATATATAATTTTAACCCTCCTATGTTTTAAAATGGATTGTAGGGGAGAACCGTGTGTTCTCCCCTATACTTTATTCAGTTACTTTGTTGCACTAGCAAGCTCTTTTGGTGGTTTAAGAGATATTGCGATACCAGCGGCAATGAGACATGCGACACCGCTAATAATAAACGCAGGCAGCCATCCACCGACTATATCCCTGATACTACCAGCCATGATCGGTCCGATAATTCCACCGATACCATAAGCGGTGAATACCCACGGATAGTTTTGACCGACGTTCTTTGTTCCAAAGAAATCCGCCGTTGCTGTTGGGAAGAGAGCAAAGTTCCCGCCGAAGTTGAAACCAATGAGTGCTGCACCAAGATACAGCAGATACTGGTTAGCTCCCATAGCATAAAATAACAGCATCATGATGCCTTGAATCAGGCACATAAGGAAAAGGGAAATCTTGCGACCTATTTTATCTGAAAGGGTTCCCCAGATGATGCGCCCGAGTCCGTTTGCAAGTGAGTAAAACACAGCCATAGCAGTACCAGCAATAGCACTTGCTTGTTGTGCATCGTAGCCCCCTCTGCCCTGCAAAGCCTCTATCCCGAAAAGCTTGATTATACCGATGGTCATAAGCCCTGCCATACCGGAAAAGATAAACATTATCCAAAGACCGTAGAATTGAGGTCTGCGAAGCATCTCTGATGCGTTAAAATCAACTTTTGATGCAGATTTGCCCTTCTTAGGTTGTGGGGGATTCCATCCAGCCGGTTTCCAGCCTTCCGGTGGATTGACCATCCATATAGACCCAACCAGTACAGCGACAGCAAAAACAATACCATATATCAAAAACACTCTGAGAACTCCAAAGTTCTCAAGTAAATGTCCCCAGTTATCGCCAAGTTTCACCCAGATAAGCGCTCCGAAACCGAACCCGGCAACAGCTAACCCGGTTATAAGTCCCTTCTTATCCGGGAACCACTTCATACCGACAGATATAGGACAAACGTAAGCAAAGCCAATTCCCGCTCCACCGATGATCCCTATAAAAATTACCTGAGTGATAAAACTCTGACCTAAAAGCCCGGCAAGTATGTAGCCCAAGCCGAGGAGTATTCCACCCGTCATAGCAACTTTACGTGGACCAATTTTCGCCTGCCATTTTCCAGCAAATACCATGACTAGCGCAAAAGCCGCAAGACCTACGGAGAATATCACCTGTGTTTGAGTCTTTGTGAAACTAAAAGTATTAACCGGGTCTACAAGTTTTCCAGTAAGATAAGGAGTGAAAACGCTCCATGCGTAAATAGCACCAAGGCACAACTGAATGAGAACGGCTCCAACAACCACAAGCCATCTGTTAATAACTTTTTCCTGCGATTTTCCCATTTTAACCTCCTATTTAAGCAAAATAAGTCTTTAAACAGTTGCTAACTCCTGCTGATTCTGGACTATTATTTTTGGATTCGGGTCTTTAGGAGGAACAGGCAATCCCTGTTCTTTCAATAGGTTGACGTGTTCTATCATACCCCATTTTGCTTGGTAAAGACAATCTTCAATCGAATGTCCTATACCTGTAAAGCCTTTTAAATCAGGAAAATAAAATCCAAAAAAGTCTGGTTCTTTAGTGATCTCAATTATCAGTGAATACTCCAGTTCAATCATCTTCCATTTCCTCTGGATTCCAGTTTTCGCTGGAATGACACAATATATGGGATCAAGAATGAAAAGTGATGAAAAAGGGGCGTTCAATTGAACACCCCTTAATTTGCTATTGAACGCTGAAAATAGCTATTTAGACTTACGTCCAGCGAGGAGCGATTCAACAACGTGAGGATCTGCAAGCGTTGATGTATCACCCAACTCACCGGTTGCACCTTCAGCGATCTTGCGCAGAATACGACGCATTATTTTACCGCTGCGGGTCTTTGGTAATGAATCGGCGAACTGAATTACTTCAGGCTGTGCAATTGGGCCTATTTCCTTGCGAACATGCTGGATTAGTTCCTTTATAAGAGCGTCGGACTTTTCCACACCTTGTCGGACAGTCACGTAAGCATAAAGTCCCTGACCTTTGATCTCGTGAGGCATAGCGACTACTGCCGCTTCTGCGACTGACGGATGACTGACGAGTGCGCTCTCAACCTCCGCCGTTCCGATGCGGTGCCCTGAGACGTTGACAACGTCATCAATACGACCCATAAGCCAGTAATCACCGTCTTCGTCAAGCCTGCATCCGTCACCGGTGAAGTATAGATTCTTATACATAACAAAATAAGTCTCAATGAACCGATCGTGCGCACCGTACATTGTTCTCATCATGCCGGGCCACGGCGTCTTGATGCAGAGCTTTCCGCCCTCGTTGATGTCGCACTCGGATCCATCATCACGCAGAATGATCGGTTCAACACCAAAGAATGGACGAGATGCGCTGCCCGGTTTCAATGTATGCGCACCAGGTAGCGGAGTAATTAATATGCCACCGTTTTCGGTTTGCCACCATGTATCAACTATCGGACAACGGTTCTTGCCGACATGCTCGTAATACCACATCCAGGCTTCAGGATTGATCGGTTCACCTACAGTACCCAATAAGCGCAAGCTGGATAAATCGCACTTATTCACCCATTCCTCACCAAGACGCATCAGTGAACGGATCGCAGTAGGCGCGGTATAGAAAATATTTACCTGATACTTGTCTACGATCTGCCAAAATCGGCTTGCATCGGGATAGGTCGGAACACCCTCAAACATGAGTGAAGTCGCACCGTTTGCCAAAGGACCATAGACAATGTAGCTATGACCGGTGACCCAACCGATGTCTGCTGTACACCAGAATGTGTCCTCATCATGAATATCGAAAATATACTTGTGTGACATGGTCACATGCACAAGATAACCGCCGGTAGTATGCACCACACCTTTGGGTTTACCAGTAGAGCCGGATGTATAGAGAAGATAGAGCGTATCCTCTGCCTTCATAATTTCTGGCTCGCATTCTACAGGGGCAACTGCCATTTCTTCATGCCACCAGCTATCCCGACCTTCTTTCATGTCAACTTTGTCATCCGTGCGATTGACCACGATTGCATTCTTAATACTTGGGCATTCCGACATGGCAATATCAGCGGTACTCTTGAGCGGGATTGACCTGCCGGCACGCAATGAAACGTTGCTGGTAATGAGAAGTTTGCAATCTGAATCCTGGATCCGGTTCGCAAGGGCCTCGGCACTGAACCCCCCAAATACTACCGAATGGACCGCACCAATGCGAGCACATGCCAACATAGCGATAGGCAGTTCGGGGATCATAGGCAAGTATATAGACACCCTATCACCCTTTTTAATTCCCTTACTTTTGAGAACATTTGCAAATTTACATACTTCCCGATGCAAATCCTGATATGTTAATATTCTGGTGTCTTCCTCTGGTTCACCTTGCCATATAATCGCAGCCTTGTTCTTGCGCCAGGTATTTAGATGGCGATCAAGACAATTATAAGCAACATTGAGTTCACCATCCTCGAACCATTTTATATCTATGATCCCTTTATCAACATCCCAGGTATATTCTCGTGACCTGGTAGGTTTCTTATACCAATCAAGTGTTTCAGCCTCTCTCAGCCAGAATTTGTCCGGGTTATTGATTGACTCATCATACATCTGCTGATATTGTTCCATAGACTTGATGTGTGCATTCTTAGCGAGTTCCGGTGGCGGTGGGAACTTTCTTAATTCCGTCATGTAAGAATCAATTCCGGTTTTTTTTGTTTCCGACATAAAATTTTTTCCTCCTGTTGTATCTTGTATCTCAGATAGCTAATACCAACCTAAGATAACTCAAATAATAGAAGATGTGATATAAGCTCAACATAATCAGTGCTTACACATCTTATATATATAAACGGCTATAAAAAGCCGATAGCCGCCTACAGAAAGGTACGATGTACCAATTGACTTCGTTGCCTAAATTCACCCCCTATCTAAAATTGTTTAAGAAATTTCTCACTTTATTAGGTTCGATTATTTCAACCGTTTTATCATCTCGAACGAGTATTAAATGGATATTTAGTTTTTCAAAAACCAACACTCATAAATAATTTATTAGATGAGTTAAAAAGGAGATCATCCCCGCTTACCTCTGACAAGTCCATTGCAAACGCTTGTTGCCCCATTGTGAGTTTCTTCGCAAAGATTTCATCCCACGTTAATGTATAACAAGGTCGTACCATAATACCAGTTGACATTTTTTCAAGCATTACGATATTTTTTAATCCCAATTCCTCTGCCCATTCAGCAGGAATTTGAATTTTGTATTCTGCTTCAACTGGAATTTTTCGCATTAGCATTCGCCTCCTGCTGTTTTAAGTTATACGGGTTTTGCGTCATTCCCGTGAAAGCGTAAATCCATTTTCTCATGCACTCTAGATTCCAGCCTTCGCTGGAATGACAAAATACATTCTATTTCAGTTGCAATCTTTCGTATAGAAGCGGGAAGTTCACTTCGTCACTTACCAACTGAATAGCCCGATCTATCTTTCGCATATCTCTGAGCCGCATTGTGCTCATAATATCCTCAACTCGCTGTACCACTGTGAGCGTATCGCTACGGACCACCATAATCGGAACTTCACGTTCCTCTGCCATAGCTATTATAACATCATTGGGGTACAAATTTCCAGTAAGAATCAAACATTGGGTGTTAGTTTCGAGAGCGGCAAGCTGAATATCCCCTCTATCACCACCGGTTATAACAGCTTTGCTTCTGATCTTCCTGAAGTAGCTCAATGCACCTTCAACGTTCATAGCACCAACGCTGAAACGCTCCACTAACTCCTCTTGCTTATGCTTGCAGCATATAATCTCGCCGCCGAGTGACTCTGCAAGTTCATGTATAGTAACCGACATAAGAAAAGGATCATTCAACAGAACACCAAGAACATTCAATCCTTTCTTTTCAAGGAAAGGCAGCACACGTCGCTGAATGTAATCAAGCTTAGGCAGTTCTATCTGATTTAGTATTACACCGGCTATTTTGTCTCCAAGCACGCTTTTTGCCATTAGCAAATCGTCTGCAAAGATTTCCTTTACACCGTTGCTAATTACTACCGCATCAGCATTTAACTGCTCTATCAGGCTATGTGCGGAAAGTCCGAGTAATGAGCCGTCACCGAATAATCCAGTGCCTTCAACTATAACTACGTCTTTGTCTTTTGAAATCTCTTTATGTGCCTGTATAAACTTTTCGTCTAGCTTTAGATCATCCCCGTTATATGCCTGAACGATCATATCCTGAGTCATAATGACGGGTGATATGTTCTCAGGGGAGTCTTTTAGCCCCAATACATCACACACAACGGATGCGTCAGAGTCCATTATTATACCGTTCATTGTAGTGGGAAACTTGCCGAGTGTCTTCATATAGCCCACTTTGAACCCATCTGACTGGAGTTTTTTTCCTATCCCCAGAGCCAGAAGTGTTTTACCACAATAATTGCATGTAGAAGTGATGAACAACGTCTTCATTTAACCAAATCTCCTTACTTCTCGATACTTAACTTAACATCAGGTATTCCGTATCGAGTGAATTATATATCTACGCTGATCCGGCAGTCAACTGCAATAGCGCCTCTGCCGCTGGACATTACTGTTAGAGGATTAACATCCATTTCTATGATTTCAGGGAAGTCAGTGACCAGTTGAGATAACCTTACCAGAGCATCAGCAATGCTTGATACGTCGGATGGCTCTTCACCTCTGACGCCTCTAAGTAGTGGAAGCGAGCGTATTTCAGTTATCATCACATTCGCTTCACGACGATCAATAGGTGCAATCCTGAAAGCGACATCCTTGAGAACCTCGACGTATATACCTCCGAGTCCAAACATAAGCATTGGACCAAAATCGGGGTCTTTAGCCATTCCGAGGATGACTTCTTTCCCACGAGGAACCATCTGGTTTACAGTAACACCTAATATCAAAGCAGATGGCATAAAGCGTCTTGCGGCTGATATAATCTCTTCAAAAGCCCGTTCGGCTTCAGAATCACTACTTATACCCAACCTAACACCGCCGATGTCTGACTTGTGCAGAATGTCAGGCGATGCAATTTTCATAACGACCGGATAGCCGATTTTGCTTGCTAATTCAACAGCCTCGTGCCCTGTTTCAGCCAATCCCATTTTCGGGACAACGAAGCCGTATTCCGTCAACACTTCCATAGCTTCTGAACCAGCGATTGTATGTTCGCTCTGAGTCTCTGCCTTTGCAAGCAGGCTTGCCACCTTTTTATTGTCAACCGGGATTCTCTCCTCTATGGTTTCCTTCGGATTAAACTTCCAATTTGCGTATTTGCTTGCCGCTTCCAAAGCGTTTATAGCACGTTCCGGATTCGCGAAATTAGGAACCTTGTTCTTGTCTAGGATTTTTATCCCTTCCTCAACACTATGCCCACCCATGAATGAAGTAATAACGGGTTTATCACTGCCAGAGAACGTATCTACTATGTATTGAGCGGTTAGACCTGCTTCCGTTGGAGCCTGCGGAGTAAGAAGAACTAATAAGGCATCTGTGTTTTTGTCATTCTTGATAGCCTGAAGAGCTGAAAGGTATCTATCTGCTTTGGCGTCTCCTATCACGTCAACCGGGTTGTATAGTGCAGCAGTTGATGGCAGTGATTTGCGGAGTGCCTCAATGGTCTCAGTCTGAAAATTAGTCATAGTTAGTGATGATTTTTCGCAGGCATCGGCAGCGATGATACCAGGCCCGCCAGCATTCGTCAATATAGCAAGCCTGTTACTCTTGGGAAGTGACTGGTAAGTTAACACGAGCGCATAGTCAAAAAGTGACTCGATAGTTGGCGCACGGAGTATGCCACACTGCTTGAAAGCAGATATAAATGCGTTTTCAGAACCAGCGAGAGTTCCTGTATGCGAAGATGCTGCTCTTGCTCCAGCCGCTGTGCTTCCCGATTTGACGATCACAACCGGCTTTTTCTTTGTAGCATTAAGAGCCGCTTCCATAAAGGCTTTTCCGTTCTTGACACCTTCTATGTATCCCAGAATAACGTTTGTATTCGGGTCATCAGCGAGAACGGTAAGCAGGTCAGCTTCATTTACGTCCATTTTGTTGCCCATACTAATGAACTTAGAGAAACCTATATTCTCTTTAATAGCCCAATCTAGTATTGCTGTGCCAAGCGCGCCTGACTGTGAGAAAAAGGCAATTTTACCCTGAATTGGCATCCCGGTTGCGAAAGAGGCGTTAAATTTAGAATATGTATCCATAACACCAAGACAGTTGGGACCTATAACTCGAATATTAAGTTCCTTAGTACGCCTTGCTAGTTCTTGCTCTAGTTTTGCACCTTCTGAACCTGATTCCTTAAAACCTGCTGTGATTATTATAACAGAATCTATACCCTTTTTGCCGCAGTCCTCAATTGTAGGCAAAACAAATTGAGATGGGATGATCATCACAGCAAGACCAATGTGATCTGGTACCGCAGTGACGTTGTGGTAAACTTTAAGACCCAGAATCTCATCTGCTTTAGGGTTAATTGGGTAAATCTGCCCTTGGAAACCATTTTCTATAAGGTTTTTGACTACATCATATCCTACTTTTCCAGCTTCTCTCGAAGCTCCTATGACAGCCACAGAATCTGGCTTAAAGAAATTGTCTAGCATAAGTAAATCCTCTAATTAGTTTTCAGTTTTCAGTTTTTAGCTGCACATCTATGCCCTCAACTAGAAACTTAAAACTAAAAACTACTTATTTGGCTGATCATTACGCCGTTTGACGCTTTTGTATCGCTTTTCGGTAAAGGTCAACGTACTCTCTGGCAGAATTTCCCCATGAAAAATCCGACTCCATAGCATTTATAATTAGTCTCTGCCATCCATATTTAACCTTTGGTGCTAGTTTAATAAAGTCATGAGATCATGTAAACTTATGTTGATAAATAATAACATTAACATAAGGAGATAATCCCATGACTATGAAT
>Ga0315274_10003059_pt1 | contig 24928 bp, 24 predicted proteins | sample YL17G02_20_MG_FD_203700 | JGI IMG/M metagenome (GOLD analysis project Ga0315274, IMG submission 203700) | Sediment microbial communities from Yellowstone Lake, YNP, Wyoming, USA - YL17G02_20 | ecosystem: Environmental > Aquatic > Freshwater > Lake > Sediment | place: USA: Wyoming | collected...
TCCTCCATGGTCTGAATATAGCCGTACCCCGTCGCGGGATGGGTCGGACTAATGCCGATCGTCACCAAGGCCTCCCTCTCCTCCGCCACCTGCAGGGCAAGTTTGAGGATGCGAAGGAATTCTTCATTGTCGCGAATGATGTGATCGGCAGGTGATACAACCATCAGTGCGTCGAAATCAAGGCGACGAATCCAGGAAGCGGCAAGACCGATGCAGGGCGCGGTGTTGCGCCCTATCGGTTCAGCAAGAACATTCTCTTGAGGAAGGAATGGAGCCTGTTGGCTGACGATGTCACTCTGGACCTTGTTGGTGACAACAAAAATGCTCTTCGAATCGACAAGCGGAGCGATACGAGCAATTGTGTTCTCCAGGAGACTCCTCGAGCCAACGATGTCAAGAAACTGCTTGGGGAATTGCTTGCGGCTTCGGGGCCAGAAACGCGTTCCAACGCCTCCGGCCATGATAACAGCAAAGGTTTTTGACATGTGGTGTCGTATTATTCAAAATGAGACTTGAAATCCCGGAGCACACTGATCTCTTCCGCCAGCAATCCGGCACGGGCCTCGGGAGCGGCACCGGCCCATTGCGCGACGGGCGATGGGATATTTGCGAGGATATTGAGGACGCGAATATCGTCGAGCAGCTGGTTCTGTTCAACGTACTTCAGGAATTCCGACAGGAGGCCGCAGAACTCCTTATAGTCATCCGGGAGATCTTCGGCGGCAGCCCTGTCGCACGAGTTCACGACGCCCGCAAGCAAAGCGATTCGCTGCTCGTCGCCACTTTGAACGGCTTCGACCAATCGCTCCAACGCGACCGAGAATTGTCGAGGATCTCCACTCCCTGCTGCTTCCATCATGCTGATCTCTTCCGTGCCTTCCCCGGGCATCATCGATGCTCCTGAGGTCGCTCCCTCGGAGAGGACGCTCTCCCCCATCGCTCTGCGGAACGAAGAGATAACGAGCGTAACATCTTCGGGAGATGCTGCAATTTTCAGAGGATCGTTCTCCGCCTCTTGTGCGATCCACATCAGGTTGAGTGCAAAGTCGGAGAATCCCTCAACCTTGTAGAGCGACTGCAACTCCGCCCGGAGGTCAGCCGCCGATGCGAGGCGTTGCTTGATCGTTTCAAAGACCGTCCGATGCTCATATGAGCTAAGCTCTTCAGTCGGGACGTTCCTGAGGAGAGCTTGAAGTGCTTCTTGCGCCTGGCTCATAAGTCTCGGTAAATTCGTGGAACACGGGATGAGATGCTTGTGCAAATTTCGTGGGGGATTGAGCCGACATGGTCTGCCAAATCCCACGCGTCGATTTTCTCTCGCCCCTGCCTGCCAATCAGAACCGCCTCATCTCCCACACCCACATCGCTCGAACCAACATCGACCATAGTTTGATCCATACAGATCGTGCCAACGACCGGAAATCGTCGACCGCCGATGAGAACCTCCGCCTTTCCGGTCAGGAGCCGCTTATAGCCGTCGGCATAACCAAGCGGAAGCGTCGCAATCTGCGTCCTCCGCTGAGCGATAAACCTGCGCCCATAGCCCACGCTCTCGCCGGGCTCAATCCATTTCACGAGGGAGACACGCGACTTGAGCGTCAGGACGGGTTTGATTGGAACGCTCTCCGACGTTTGGCCTGAAGGGTAGTATCCGTACAGCGTAATACCAAGCCTCACCATCGAAAAGTAGGATTCCGGCAGATCGAGAATCGCTGCGCTGGCCGCGCAGTGGATGTGCTCCGGGGTAACACCCTCCGCACTCAGGATATCAAGCGCCTGGTGGAACTGCACAAGTTGCTGTTTGGAGAACGCTTTGTCCTTCTCGTCGGCCGTCGCGAAATGCGTATACACGCCTTTGATCTCGAGCCTACGCATCCTGCCGAGTGCTTTGAGCAACTTCCGAAGCTCACCTGCTTCGACGCCGATCCGGTTCATGCCCGTATCGATCTTGAGGTGAACGGGCAGAGAGATCCGCCGTCTTTCTGCATCGGCATTCAGCAGCCGGGCATCGGCCTCAGAACAAACTGTGGATTCGAGTTGGAAGTCCCCGAAGAGACGGGTCTGGCTTCTCGAGGGAAGTGTAAAAACGTGAATAGGCGTCTGTACGCCGGCCTCCCGCACTGCAGCGCCTTCTTCAGCATTCGCCACACCGAGATAGTCGATTGACTGCTTTTCGAGGAAGCGTGAAACCTCCGTGAGCCCGTGCCCATATGCATTGGCCTTGACGACCCCCATGACCTTGACGTTTTTTCCAATCTTACGACGTATCCCCTTGAGATTATACGCCAGCGCCCGGAGGCTGATCTCAGCAATCGTGGGTCGTGTGGAAGTGGCCAAGGTTTTAGCAGGGAGTTAGTGATTTCTCGCTTTGGCGCGCCGCGAGCTCGAAGTCGGATTGAATATAACTCTTCTAGCTCTGAATGTCAATCAAACCTCGTTCGTCATGAGAGAGGATCAGCGAGTAACGTTCGGCAGAATATTCCACATCGCTGGATCTTCATTCCCCAACACCCAGGCAGAGAATCCACGAAGCTTGAATTGCTTCAACAATTCGTACTTCGCTTTGAAGCTCTGTGCGTCCTCCAGGTAGATGTATTCGAAGAGGCCCGCATTGTCAAAGACAGCAAACGAGACTTTCTGTTCATCGTTCCATTCCTTCGGTCTCACAAGACAGAAAAACCCATCAAGGATTCTTGATGGGTTCGCAAAATCAAGGCACTCGCAGAACTACTCGCGCCTGGCCACCTTCAGCCTGTTGAGCGCACGATGAAGTGCCAGACGCGCTCGCTCTGTGAAGCCGTGGATGATTCTCAATTGATCTATCGTGAATAGCCCAAGCTCGACATGGCCGACGTCAATTTCATTCCGCAAGGCCATGGCTGGAATGAAGTCGCATTCCATCTCTTTTTCTCTGCGATTTTAGAAACGTGCTGCCACGGCTAATATCAAGCCCTACCTCGTAATAATCCACTTGTTCCCGGATTTCCTGAAAATCACATCATAGTGGTATGCTACGTGGACCTTGACATCATCAAATGAGAGGAGCGGCTTTCCATTGTTTTGCGACAACCTTACCAGTTTGTTGTTGTCATAGAGTTGAATGATAACGTTGTCATCCGTGATCGGCCAGAGCTTGTTGTTCGGATCCGAAGCCCTGTCTTTAAGCTCCTTGGCCAGCATATTGCCCGTTTCGCCCGGCTTCTTGAAGAATGCCGCATCCGTTTCTTCATTGCGTTCCTCAAAGAGGGGCAGCACCTCATCCACTTTACGGGCCTCCAGCGCGCTCCATATCTTCCGGTAAATGGGCAATAACTCTTTTTTCAACCTGTCGGACGTCTCTTTATCCAACCGGCCTTCGATATCCACGCCGGAGAGATTGGTGATATTGTCGCTCTTGAAAAACTTCCATTCAGGCAGGCCGATTTCAGGCAGTGTAATGCTTCTGGTTACAATTGCGCCGCCCTCTTGAAACGGCTCTTTTTTCGCTTTGCCAATTAGAACATCGCCTTTATTGGCAGGGGCAAACCCATTTTTTGAATCCAATCGCCCCTCCGGTGTGTTACCCTTGATCCCCGTCGGGTCTTTAGCCGCGAATTTGAGCGCGGCGATGGTAACGTTTTCTCCCGAATTGCTCCCTGACTCCCTGACCCGCAGGGTCATCGTACATTTCATGTTTCGGGGAAATTTTCCGAAGTTCCCCTGCTCGTCAACGGGCGCGAGCATCATCACCAGCCCATTGTCCCCTTTCCTCATCCAATGATTGACCGGCACGTCAAACTTAACGCGCGCCATTTCCGCAGCGTACAAAAGTTGGCCGTTTAGAAGAAAATATCCCATACACAAATCCGACTCAAGAGAAATCGAAAAATAAGGTTTTTCCGTAAGCATGTTATTCCTGCTTGAGTCGATCTGAGCCCCTTTGAAGTTTCTTTCAGCTCTTGCCTCACTTTGCGGCAGATATTGGGCAAATAAAAGGAAAACTAAAGCAATGATTATAACTACTGATGCAATGCCAATGACTATTTTCATTTTTATCTCCTCCTGACATGACGGACCGGAGCTCCGCCAAAAGACGTGGCGGACAAGTAAGCTGCGCCAGTGCGTTGTGGGCTATGATATCACGTTGAGACTGCTGTAAGCTGCTTCCTTCAATTCACTTTCCTACCGAACTCGGTTTCCACAATCCTTACGCGAAGCACCGGCGTCAGCTTGTTGAGCGTTGTTCGCGAAACCCCGTGTTTTTTACGGGGAGCGACCGGTTAGGCGGTTTTGATGAAGAGACAAGAAGGGATTACTCGGTAGTTAGAAGGCTTTCGACAGAAATATCTTCGTCGATGTCATCCCAATGAATGCCGACCCCCTTGCCGATTAGGCGCCAGTTCTTTCTTTGCGTCTCATTGGCGTTGCGTAAACGAGGAAACCATTCGAGCGGAACCGACACCTCTCTTCCATCCGCAAGAATCACTCGGATTGAATCGCCTGTGACAGAAACTTCAGTGGCTTTCGGCTCAACCTTTACTGCTAAAGTACTCATTCCATTTCTCCACGAAGAGGATTTGGTTGTTTTCGACTAGACTCCGAATTTCCGCTAGCTCGGAACTTCGAAAGCCTTCGGATTTCGCAAGCTGGACGGGCTGAAGCCAAAATTTTGCATACCGGTCTCCTTGCTCAACGTGAATATGAGCAGGCTCTCTACCTTCCCGACTGAAGAAGAAAAATCGATAACCTTTAACTCGGAGGATTTCTGGCACAAGAGAATATACAATATCTCGGAGAAGTAAGAAAGTCTCATTTCAAAACCGCCTAACGCCTTGCGCTTCAGCCGCGCCGCTGGAGCGAAGCGGAAGTGGCGTCGGCTGCAAGCGCATGTTAGCCCTCACCGGTGTAGCCGCACACGCCCATACGCGGTGAATTGACAACTGGTAGCAACATGTCGTTGCCGCAAGCGTGCTTCTTGGCGTGCAGAGCGCAGCAGAAGCCGCGGCCTTCGTACACACATTGAGCACACACCATTGTCGCGGGCTGGCCGCACAGGTCGCACGGCCAGACGGGTGGCTCGTTGCGCGCGACGACTCGGACGGGCTTCCCGAGGCCGGCTGCGACGACCCCAGAGAGGCCGATGACGAGTTCGGTCGTAGAACCAAAATCGTATTCGTAGCCGAGACGGTTCCGCTCGGAGTCGAGAGCGTCGCCCACTCTCATACTCATGCTGATCTTCCGCCGCCCGGCCCCGTAGAACTCACTCAGGTGGCCGCAGCATTCGAGCCAAGTACGTCGCAGCAGTCTATCGAGTTCTTTCAGCTTCGCCTCTGGCTTGAGGGCGCAATCCAGCCAGAACATCGGCGCCCCTGGGGCCTGGGCGCGAACGAGTAGCGCTTCCGACGGTACGCCTCCGGTCGTGGCAGGAAGACACTTGCGCAGATGAGCCAACATGGCGGCCTTGCCCGTACGTGCACCGCACGCCTCGCACACTCCAAACGAACTTCGTCTCGACATCCAAGTAGTCTCCAACTCGTGAGGGCTAACGGACCGGAGCTCCGCCAAAAGACGTGGCGCCCGCCAGACCGCGCCCGCCCGAGCGACTTGTCGTTCAGTCGGGCGGGTAGCGGGCTGGGACAACTAAGCTGCGGCGACGTACCGGTTGTTGTTTACACTGCACTGAACTTGATTTCGATATCGCCATGATTTTCGCCCCGACGCTCTCTGTCGGGGTCAGCTTGCCTGTTTACCCCGACGCATTCTGTCGGGGCCCCGCTGTTATTTAGCGGGGAGCGACTGGTTAGGCGGTTGCACATCACTTCTTTGAGCGCTCCTGCTTGATGGGTGGGGGCATGATCGCTGCCATCGCCTGCTCAGCATTAAGCCAAGACTCGTGACTTTGCACTATCTTCCAGGTCCCGCCGCGTCGATGTACGACGCCCGACCAGACGCACTGGACGTTGTACTGGGGACGCCCTTTCGTCTTGATGCTGAAATGGCTCGGCACAGTGAAGGAGACGGCATCAGGTCCCAAAACGATGATATCCCACGCGTCGACGTTGTTCTTGAGCGATTCGACGATCGGCCCGATGTCCGCGTAGGCTTTCTTCAAGGCATCGAGCGATGGGAATAGAACGCCGTTTTCTATGAAGCGAGCGTCTGCGTCACCTGAGTTAAACTGCAATGCCGCCGAAAAGTCCAACTTGTCAGCGTTGGTAAGCACTGCCCGCAACACCGATTTCGTCGAGTCAGCTATGGCGGATTTCTGGGCATCCGTGAGAGTGGCTGGCTGGCAAGAGAACGCAAAGATCGCTAGTACAAGAAAGAGAAGACTCAAAAGTGATGTCTTCATAAGGCCTCCAATGTGATTGAGAGACAGTGAATTAACTTGGTGCAACCGCCTAACGATTTGCGTTAGTGGCGTGTGGGCGGGTGTGGACAATGCTCATTATATAGAAAATGCTCGGGTACAGAATCAACTCCTTTTGGCCGAGCGAATCCCACCAGTCGGGTGCATGCTTTGTTAGCCGCCAACTGAATTGGCCCTGAACAGCATGAGCTGCTGACGCTGCTCCTCAGTCACCATCAGCTTGGTGCTACTCTGAATGGGATATATCTCAGCTTGCTCCCAGAACTGTTGCACAATGCTCGAAGCGATACCGATTTTTAACCCTCGCGCCTCCAATTGGACAACCAGATCCTGCGCCTCAAAAAGAAACACAGCTTCGATGATCCAAGGTCGAACTCGTCCGCGTGACGACATTGCGGCTGACTTCGGCCCCGTTAGAACAAGATAATAATCTGGCAGCGCATCAGGAGTAATGTCAAGCAAACCCTCGCGCCTGGCATACCATTTGATATTGACGCTGCGCCCCTTCAAAAGCCCATCGCTAAAGCGCCCATCAATGCTTTTATGAGAAGCCGATTCTTCTAGCGCAATGTGGAAGACCCTTGACGCGATGTGCTCACCGATGTGCCCAATCTCAGCCGGGCGACCGATTAGCGCGGTAATATCGCGTTCGAGCAAGTTTCTCTTCTTGATAAGCTCGGCAAGCTGTGGCAGATCGTGCATGTGTGACCTACTGTCACCTGATTGATCGCTTGGCTGGCGGCTAACGCCCAGGCTCAGCGGCGGCGCGCCGCGCCGACCGCTGAAGCCTGATGTTAGGCCGAATCCTCGGTCGCCAGGCCAGCCGGATCACTGATCGACCGCATGTTAAGTCCCAGGCGCACCATGAAATCCCGATAGAACCCGAGAGCCGTCGTGGTCGCCCAGGCCGCGCATCCGTGACCTAGGCAGCGGTGAGGGAAGAAGGCCTGCCGAGGGCTTGACAGTCGACTCTGCTTGAAGCGCTTGCCGAGCCGTTCCTCAAGCCTCCGATGCTCCTCAAGTTCTGTGTCCCACTCGGGCTTGTAGTGGACCAACGCATTCCGAAGCCGCAACAGGCCGTCGACCGCCTGATGCGGATTCTCCCCTTTCGGATACGGCTGCACCTCCGCAAGCGTGAGGGCGACTTGGTACTTGGCCAAGACGGTCATCTGCTCCACGTCCTCCCAGACATGGCTCATGAGCTCGGCCAAGCGCAACCGCTCCGGGGGAAAGGTGTTCCGGTTACGATCCACGGCCTCCAAGTAAAGTTCGTTGATGGCCGCTTCGAGGTAGCTGGCGGCGGCTATGACGGCACCGATCGCGTATGAGCGGTGCTCCATCCGAATCATCTCGCTCACTCCAGCAGGATCGAGGCCCTCGAGGACATGCGCCTTACGGGAGAAGAGGGCTGACGACGAGGCAAAGTAGCCCGACAGATTGGTCTTGACACTCGCTGAGGTCTCAAATCCCATGATGGTATAGTGCCCCGGCGACGCTTGGAGTTCGAAGCTACGGACGACTGAGCCACAGCGAGAGCACGGCTTGCGCTCCGCAGGATCCCCGCCAGGTAATTCATCAAGAATCTGATCACCGCAAGTCTTGCAGAACACGTTATTGGCCATTGAAGTTGTCAATCCTTTGCGGCCTAACGGCTGAGCTCACCTGCGAGCGGTGCGCCAGCACCGCGAGTCAGGTGGAGCGATTTGTTAGGCCCAGATTGCTTCATTCTTGTTTCTAACAACATCGAATGATCTAAATCCTGCTCTAGCTTTGAATACTTCCACGCCCTTGCTCAAACTCCCAAGCGCTTGAGAAATCTGGGCGCGCGAAATTTTCGATTGATCCCCGACTATGACGCGTTTTAGAGAAAGCTTTTCGGAAAACTCGGCGTAGTACAACCCATCAACCTCCTCGTCCAGTTGTACGTAGGCACGATACTCCTGCTCATATTGCCAATGTGAAAACTTTGTGAATAGAAGCCTTCTCACGAAGGGTTCATCCAGAATGTCTGGACGCGGGAATCGACAATCTACGTAGTCAATCTTTTCCAACACGGAACGAGGCACTTCGAATCCAAGGCAAATTCCCTTGTGTTTATCCGCGTAGTGGCCCCAAAGAATTGGATGCTTCCAAGTCTTGCAGAAGCAAAGGATGCCTTTGGTTTTAGAAAGCTCTGCCTTGGTCGCTTTAATAACTTTCCGAAATTCCCGATCAGAGAGATCAACACCAAGAAACTCAAACGGATCGTTCAACTCCATAATTCGCGCGATCTTAAGACGACGCTGTTTCAAAGCTTCGAGGCCAAAGTGGGCGTTTATGAAGTGATATACGAGCATCGATTCAAGGCCTAACGTCGGGCATCAGGCGCGGCTGGAAGCGGGAGCGCAGCGGACACTGTAAGCCGTCGCCTGCATGCCTTTGTTAGGCGTCACTCGAGTTCCGCCGGGATCTCATCGTCCGGGACGAGTCGCCACATCTCCTCAGCTCCTGGCGCTTCGACCCGCTCCATCGCGAACGTCCGAAGGCGTGGTGGCCAGAAGAGGAAGCCGGGCGCCAGCCTGTGAAGCTGTATGATTGGTACGGCGTTGCGAGCAGGGGCGTATTTCATCACGGCTGAACTTTCCCAGTGGAAATTAGCGGTTACGCTGGCCTTGCCTAGTTCTTTGATGGAGGGAGTCAATGTGCCTTCAAGGCTCAGCTCAAGCTTCGTGTCGCTGGCTTGGGAAATCAGTATGGTGGCGACTGGCATGCGAAGAACGCCCGTGACGATCCTAAAGCTTGAGTCCCATTTGCCCTGCTCTCTTAGCGTTCTGAGTTGTGCTTCCAATGCTCCCGGATTCACGATGCGATCCTCGTAGACTTCCTCTGCCGAGATAGCGAAGGAGCCCTCGGCCTTGAACTCGATGCCGAGACCTGCCGAAGCCTGTGGGATGTGGGGTAGGTCGGCGTTGGTTGCGCCTTTGACCTTCGTGGTAATAGCAACGCCTTTGCTCGCATTGAGTTCCAGCGCAGACGGGATCGTGTCCTGGTCGATGTCGTATTGAACGCCAAGGTCGCGAATGTTGCCGCGGGCGATGAAGACGTCATCCTCCATCCGGCCGTAGGCTCCAATGGCATGTGGTGTGTCCGGATACCACGCGGCGTGGTACCCGCTTCCGAAAGTCCGACGAACTTGCCGAGCGTATCTTGATCTGAGGCTCATTTGTGTTTTCTCCTTTCGTTGTTTGTTGGTTTTGCTGCTCCTATGAAAGAACACCTAACGGTTTGCATAAGCCGCGAGTGCGGGTCTTACACGACACCTTGAATTTGCCGACCAGTAGCACTCGTCAGCTTCATGCGGTGGTTAGCGCGCGCTGTCTCCGAAATGAGGGCAAGACGCACTATTGCTTCCCTTCGGCTCAATCCGCCAACTTTACCCAAGGTCGAAAGAGCGGGTTTCTCGTTTGCACATCGTACATCGGAAGTAGCCTCTGTGCTACGAGTTCTCGGTTCACCAGCAACACTATGAAGAAGATAGCCTGAATGACGTATCGGCTGATGCCTAGCCCTACGGCGATCCCATTGGCATCTCCTCCGTATAGGAACGGCCCAACAGAAAGGTTGAAAGCATCAGCGAGTAGCGATAGCACCGTCAGGTAATAGATCCCCACCTTTAGAAACACGGCGTGGGAGTGAGTGAACCGTTCGCCAAGTAACAGCAGCAAGTAGCCTGCAAATAGTGTTACCAGATTGCTTGCCCCAGAGATGAAAACCCATTGGACACCACTTCTGTCGTCAACCGGTGTCCTGAACGTGATCTCCAGGCCAATTGGTCTTACGTGGAACGCATCATATTCACCGTACATTGCAGCCACAAATGCATGTGTCCCTTCGTGTATGGCGGCAAAAACCAAGATTGCGACCGCTAGTGCCAACCCTTTTCTCATAGTCCGCTTCCTCCATAATCAGTGTGTTGGTTCGGCGCGCTAACGGATGGCCGCTAAGCTGCGGCAACGATAACGTAAACTGTACCACTGCCCGAACGGAGTTCCATGTAATTACTTTCCAATTTCACAAAACCACTACGCGCCATGCTTAACGTACCCATTTACCCGCCATGCTCTATCTTTTGGCGGGCGCTCATTCCGTCAACTTGAGTTGCTGGTTAGGTTGCGCTCTCTCACCATATAATTTCATTACAACGTGAACTATGAGCGATAGTATTCTTAAAGCCCATTTGCCGACATTTCGGACAACAATAATAAATTTCAAGTCGACCTTCATTTAACATGCACATTTGCCCTTTGTCATTCGAGTAATATACCGTATGGCTTAATTTATCTCTTCGGATTTCAAGACCTTGAAGAGAAAAACCTTCAGGCGAACCTTGAGATTTCAAAGCTTGTTCAAGCTTTTTTACCTCTTGTCGTTCGAATGAAGTAAAATTTTTCGGGTCTTGATCAGGTTCGATTATATAACGTAATGCCATATGAACAATCCTCCTGTAAGCGCAACCTAACGGCCCGGCCATCACAGGCGCAAAGCGGGCCTGAGGGACCACGTCTCAAGCAATAACGTCGTCCCGCTTTGCGTCCGTGTGCATGGCCTTGTTAGGTGGACCTTCTATCGCTTTCTTTGCTTGTCGACGTAGTCAACAAATTCTACGACCGATAATGTCCTTGAAGACGATGATTTTACGGAAATTGCCAATGGTACCTCCACGGGGCTTTGGAGATTGTCTGCATATATTCTGGCCGCCAAGTGAACGCTAACTGTATCCCTTGCTCCCACATAGATTTTGCCCGTCCATTCCCTAGCTTTCGGCTGTACGCTCCCGAAGCCGGCAGTAAGACTCCAATGATCTCCATATTCCTCAGCATGTAGCTGGTCGCGCACTGCAAAGTTCAAGTTGGTGAGAGAATTGTATGTCTCGTACGCTGGTGGGTGCGGCCGGAAGGTTGAAAAAACTAGACTGGTGTTTTTGTTACACTCGATTTCCAACCTTGCGTTTGCTGCCAGGGTGGAACCGATGTTCGACAGGACAAAGCCAAGAGGCTGTAGCAATGCATATTGTTCCAAGTAATCGGCGTATTCTCGATAGTACTCTGAATTGAAGAAAGACAAACCCCACTGGCTCGAAAGCTGTGGTAGTAACGATTTCTCAGGCAAAGACAAGATGAAGGATTCCACTTCAAGAGAGCCCCCAAGCAATTTCCGTTTGTCTGGATCACCAAACTGCAAATCAATTATAGGAGCAAGAACATCTGCAACGGCTGCGGCGCCCATTCGAGATACTTCGTCGGGATCTGCAATCGCAGTCGAACTGCCTCTGCGAACGTAGACGAAGTTGGCTCTGAGCTTACCGAAGTCCTTGTTGACAAAGATGGGCCTCTCTTGCACAGGAACGGAGATAACGCCGAGAGATCTGCCTTCGTGCACGATTGTCTTGTACGAAAACTCGATTGGCCTATTCGTCTTCGAGTTCACGAGTTGTTGCAGACTCGCTTCGTCCAAATGATCGCCTACACCGAGAACCTGGCTTTTGCCTCCTTTCACTTCGTCAACCCCAATGAGAATGTAGGCAGTTGTCCTACGCCATGCGTTCGCAAACGCCAGGATATCTTTTACGATTTCACTCTTCTGCTCATCGGTTGCGCCGACAAACGCGTATTGATCCCGCTTAAAATCGAGAGTGGCACTCTCGTCCTCATATAATAGCTCGTGAACAAAGTCGCTTGTCATTTTGATCCACCTAACGTCCTGGCGCTAACCTGCGGAGTGAAATGGTTGATGTTTGCACAATGTCGTTTTCGACCTACCGAGACCGGCTGATTGACAAATGCCTGCACCCGTCAGGTTGAGCGCCGTGTTAGGCAGCAGCAAATCAAGTAAGACGCGGTTTGCGGCAAGAAATGCTTGAGTGCCTGAAGCCAAAGTCGGACAGAGATCTTGCGACCGCTGGTCAATACGATGGCCGCGCCCCTTTGTTTGTTCAGCCGTCGCCTTCGACAATACGAATCTCTTCGTCGCTCAGTCCATAGAGTTCGTAGACCAAATGGTCAATATTCTCATCAGTGGCGTCAATCTGTCTGAGAATAGTCTCTCGCTGACTGGGCGAAGCCTTATCGAGATCGCGATGCAGGCTCAGCATTGAGACAACTAGTCGGACCATTTGATCGTGACGAGCCTTGTCCGTGGAGTTGGAAAAGTCGATTCGTTGAATGCACAATAGTTCAATGTACTGGCGATTGAATGCGAAATATCCACCGCTAAAAGGGCTGCTATATGATTTCAGGTATTTGTCGAGCAGTTTCGAGTTGAGGAGTCCAAGGACATAATCGTAGGAGATCTGCTCTTCTGACCTAAGTGTAATTCCGTAACCACCACCGCCACCGCCACCACTGCCCACAAAATAGTAGAGGTCGTTTGTGTCTAGGCTGAAGGAGGCTCTACTAGCGATGCTAGGAGTCAAGAGCTTTTTCTGTTCCATCTCGGCAAGATTCTGCGAACGTCCAAAAGCATACCATCGGTCGTGTTTCCATTTGCCGCGTTCTCGGGATTCCAGAAGAGTCCTGTTTCTTTTGAGGTATTCCCAAGCATGAGGATATTCGCTTGAAAGCTCCTTGGCGGTCAGTAGAACAGCCTTACCATCGACGAGTTTGTAGGGGAAAAGAATAGACTTGGTGAGATCAGTCACGTAGTAACGTTTTAGATTGACAGAGCCTTTGCACAAAGGATGCATCAACTCTCGTTCAATCTTATGCTCCTCCTCAGTCGCTTCTGAGTAGTATCTTCCTTTCGACCGATGCTGCAGTATGAAGACTGGATCAGCACCGGTAACTAAGCCTTGAAAGATCCTGTCAGCAACATCCCTGAGTTTAGTTGGCATAGAGGACAGCTTATCGAATAATCCGGCAGCCGGGCCAACCTCGAAATTCCATTGAGTCTGAGTGATTTGTTTGTCTTCAACAAATCGCTCAACCCCTGAAGCGTCCGTTTGCCATTTGGTCAAATTGGATACTTTGACAAATCGACAACCAGAGACAGGCGGCTTCGAAAGAAAAACAATGCAAGTATAGGTCGTTGCTCCTTCGAAAACTTGCTGGTCACCGAAATGAACAACATGGGTCAAGTGCTTGCCCGAGGAAATGAAGGCTCTTATGGATTCGCCGTATTGAGAGTTGAAGAACTTATGTGGACAAATAAAGCCGAGGTGTCCCTTGGGATTCAATAGACCTAAGCCCTGTTCGAGAAACACGACGTAGATATCGTAGTTGCCTATTGAGGCGGATCTGAAAGAATCTTTGAGAATTTCTACCTCGAGGGGAGCCCATTCCTTCATCGTCTGAATTCGGATGTACGGCGGATTGCCAATGATGCAGTCAAAGCCGCCAGCTTTCATGGCGTCAGGAAACTCTTTCTGCCAATCAAATGGATTGACTCGACCCATCTCTCTAGCATCAGGGAGCAAAGTTCGAGTAAAGTAACCCGGACCGATGAGAGAATTCCCGCACTTGATATTGTCAGCGAGATTCGGAAGGCCACGCTCGTGGAAAAGCTGCATTTGCTGAGAAAGTGAAGCGTCATTCTCGCCTTCTAGCGCCTTGAGCAAAAGGGAGAGCTTGGTTACTTCGACAGCCTGGCGATCGATGTCTACGCCAAACAAGTGAGTTGTCAGAATTCGCTTACGCTCAGCGATTGTAAGACGCCATTCGCCCTTGGCACCTTGATAGACAGCCTTCGAATGCTTTGCAGGCTCGTTCGCAACATACCATTTCAGGCAGTGGTCGAGGAGAAACTGATACGCGCCCAACAAAAACGATCCGCTACCGCAAGCCATGTCGAGGACGCGCAACGGTTGTTTGTTCTTTCCGCGAGCAAATTCCGCCGGGCTCTTTCCTTCAACCTGTTTGCCAACCGTGTTCTTGACGATGTAGTCGACGATGTAAGCCGGAGTATAATAAACACCGCCAGCCTTTCGGACTTCGGGCTTTTCCTCAACTTTCGCGTGGTGCGCAGTTGTAAGTCGAATTACTTTGCCAAGGAACCTTTCGTACACCGTGCCAAGAATCTCAACGGGAAGAACGCCGAAGTGGTAGGGACTGCCATGCTCGAAGTAGAGGCTTTGAAGGATCGGCTTCAGGATCTTGTCATCAACTTCCAGTTTGGGAGTTAGAGAATCGGGAACTTCAGAGACGCCAGATTCTTTCGTGAAATGGAATAAGCCGGAATTGTACTTTGCGTCAGCCTTCTGGCAGAGGCTGCTCATGAAACGGGAGTAAACGTCAGGTTTGTCGCAGAGCTTAAGAAGTTGGCTTTCTGGTTCAAGTCCCCGATCTTCGGCCATGCGAAGGAAAATGATGCGGTCAATTATTCTCTGAACAGCAGCGTTTAGGTCGTCGGCGGAAAGATCCCCGTTGCGGAGTGCGAGGTTGCGGGCGAGTTCGTCGCGCCAGCGTTCAATATCCTTCAAAAATTCTGTGTCGACCTCGGAAGTGCCACGTTTCTTCTTGTGGTCAGCGTATTGGTCGAAGGATCCGGACCAAACGGCTTCGCGGGAGAAAACGTCCCAGATTTCTCGCCAGCGGTCAGGGTACTCAGTAAACTGCAAATACTGGATACGAGCGTGACTGGCTTTTTCGTTCGGGCGCGGCCGTTGAGAGCAATCGTACACACCGAATTCTTCAAAGTCAGTCAGAATGGAAAGAGAAACCTTCGCACTCCAACCATAGCGTCGAAGTTGGTAGGCGGGCGCGGGATCGGCGCTAATATTTATCCCGCATTTCTTGGCTTCGGTGAAAAACTTGGGAAGTGTGCCAACTCGAAACGCGTAGTCGGGGGCTTTCTGCTGCCCTTCAATTTCCAAGCTGTCTTCGGGTATCACCTCTCGGTATTGGGGCGCGGCCATCCCAGCATTGCGAACATCCCACGCAAGAGCTTCGAAAAAGGGGTCAATGAGAGACTGGCGAACGTGGGCTTCCTTGACGCCAGGAATCAGGAACGACTGCTTGTTAGTGGCGAAGTACTGGCAAAGCTTAGCGATTTCGTCTTTACTTTGGTCGAATGTCTTGGGCATCTACAATTCTCGAGTAGTTCTGAGAATTTACGAAAGCACTTGGGAGAATCCTACGGCAGTCTGTTTACGCAGATTGCCGCAAACCGCATTTGCAGAAAATTGCTGCTGCCTAACGCTCCGCATCAGGCGCGGCGGGCGCACGCCCGGCGCGACCCCCCGCAACTCCCGACCCGCCCGCCGTCGCCTGCATGCGGTTGTTGGGCGGCACGCCCGCTTAGCGTGGTGTCTACTTACCGGGGACCGAAACGTAGAGCACAAGCCACTCACGCTTGCCCCGGGACGAGCGCCAGGAATCGCCGAGCCTCCGAAAAGCCAAGTGCTCAAGTGTCCTCTGCATCGCCATATTGTCCGCTCGTGTCGTAGCGAAGGTGGGGAGCCTTTCATTCTGGCTCAGGGCAGCCGCAGAGAGTACCCGTGAATACTGCTTACCCCTGTGGACCTTTGGCACGAACACCCATCCAAGCTCAAGATCGAAAGACTTGGCTGCGTTCGGAACCCCAGCCTTCTGAAACACACCGTCGCGGTACGTCCTGGCCGGTCGCTTGAGCGCAGCAACTCCTGCGAGTGTGCGGTCAACGAAGAGAAGCACGAGAGCTTTGGCTCTCTTGGCCCTGTCCTCGAGACCCCGGGGGTCGACTTCCTCGCCTTGCCGGACGAGATCGCAAAACGCCGCGATCTCGGCCCCCGTACACAGCGATGGCTGCCTGATGTCTGCTTCTACTCGCCGCATGTTTCTATGTCCGCCCAACTATTGATTATCTGGTTTCCGTGTAAGACCACGGTATGTTCCATCGCATCATAACATGCGACGGTTAGGGTTTCCAAAAGTGTTATGGGCAAACAAGCTATCGCCGATTAACTCACTGGCAAGAGTGTTATACGGTTTCGGCATAACATGCCATGCCTCTCGTTCCCTACAAAGTATCTATCGGACTCTTCACGCCCAGTCCGCCCCGATTCAGTACATGCGTATAGATTCACCCCGTGAGATAATTTTTCAAACGATTCTTGAGGTATCGCTTTCCCCACGCCGACTTCAAGTATTTTTCTCGGCTTGTCGCATCTTTTTGGCTCAAGCAACCCTCCCAATAAATGAGCAAGAAGGGCGTTCTATTTCGTGTTGAACCAACTTTTCCGCAATTGTGAAGCCTGATTCTGTTTTGAATATCCTGAGTGTACCCTGTGTAGAAATCTCTGTCCTTCAATGACATTAGTACATACACATAGTGATATTTGCTCATCTCTGGCTCCAATTTTAGATGGAATATCTCACGGGGTAAATCGTCGTCCTGACATCACTATGACCGAGTAGCTCCTGGACCGTGCGGATATCATAACCGCCTTCCAGCAAATGCGTGGCAAATGAGAGGCGGAACGGCGTGACACCAGCCCGCTTCGTCAGCCCTGCTTTGCGGACCGCTTCAGTGACAGCCTTCTGGATGATCGATTATTGTGTTCCGCTGTTTGAACGGCAGAAAATAGCCTGTTTCCGTTTGAATGTCAAGCCACTGAGTCACGAAACAAGTCTCGATGCTTTCAAAATGGCGATCTGCTTTAGCGAGAGGTGCGTAATCGTTCTGACAGTGGTCAACTCGGGGGCTTTTCCTTACCGCTGAATCCAATGCAAGTGTCCAGAACTAAGATAAATAATTGATGCTACGCAGACCTCCTTACGTAGGAACCAAAATCGGACAAACTCTCATTGAAAAGCACACACCCCTCCGCCAAAAAGCATGGCGGACAGGTACATCCCCTCTCCCCACCACACGACACCCTCGCTACACCAGCCCGACAGACTTGTCGGTCTGGCGGGGAGGGGACTGATTGTTCTCAGGTTTTGTGGGGCGTCGTGATCCACGCTTTACACATCCCCTCTCGAGCGTCGGGTTGCGGGTTGAGAGAGGGGAGCAGAGGGGTGTGTGTTTTTTCGGTGCGAACTCGACAATTTCCGGTTATGCGTAACAGCACTGAATAATTGAAGTCTGATGCTGCCAGCAGGTATGCATGATTGGATAGCGGACAAAAAAGAAACCCACTGGCGGCTGGCAAGTGGGTTCCAAACTTAAACTGGCTTCGAGCTTTTCCTATTGCCGGGCTGCTACTTTCAGCCTGTTAAGCGCACGATGAAGTGCAAGACGCGCACGCTCGATTTCAGTCCCGGCCTCTTTGTCAGCGAGGCGTTTTCGAGCTCTCTCGCGTGCAGCTTCGGCACGCGTGACATCGATCTCATCTGAACGCTCCGCCGTTTCAGCAAGCATCACCAATTTGTTCTCGTGCACCTCCACAAAACCACCGCTCGTTGCGTACCGTGATTCGCCGCCGGCTGCATCAACGACCTTAACCTCTCCGACTGCTATGTTCGACAGGAGTGGCGCGTGATTCCTCAACACCTGAAATCCTCCGATCACACCGGGAGCACTGAAGCTGGTGACATCACCGCTGAAGACCACCTTGTTCGGCGTAACGATCTCAAGTCTATAAATCTTGTCCGTCATAGGGGCGCTACGCAGCCTTCAATTTCTTCGCTTGCTCCACCACCTCGTCGATCGTGCCAACCATATAGAAAGCACCCTCAGGCAGGTCGTCAAACTCACCTTCGACGATCCCCTTGAAGCCGCGGATTGTGTCTTCCAGCTTCACATACCGACCCGCACGCCCTGTGAAAGCCTCCGCCGTGAAAAATGGTTGAGACAAAAATCTCTCGATTTTTCTCGCTCGAGCAACGGTGACCTTATCTTCGTCGGAAAGTTCGTCCATGCCGAGGATATTGATGATGTCCTGAAGGTCCTTGTATGTCTGCAGTATCTCTTTCACCCTCTTCGCCACATAGTAGTGTTCCTCGCCGACGACTGCCGGATCAAGAATTCGAGACGTGGAGTCAAGAGGATCGACCGCGGGATAGATGCCTTTATCTACGATCTGCCGGCTCAACACCGTTGTTGCGTCGAGGTGGCTGAATGTCGTTGCCGGTGCAGGATCTGTCAGGTCATCTGCAGGGACGTAAATCGCTTGCACGGATGTGACCGATCCCTTCTTGGTTGATACGATCCGCTCCTGCAACTCGCCCATTTCCGTGCCAAGGGTCGGCTGATACCCTACTGCAGAAGGCATACGACCCAGGAGTGCCGACACCTCGGAACCGGCCTGAACAAAACGGAAAATGTTGTCGATGAACAGAAGGACATCTTTTCCCTCCTCATCACGGAAATACTCGGCAATGGTCAAGGCCGTGAGGCCCACGCGCTGACGCGCACCCGGCGGTTCGTTCATCTGTCCGAAGATCAACGCAGTCTTGTCCAGCACACCCGATTCCCTCATCTCGAGCCAGAGATCGTTCCCCTCTCTTGTCCGTTCACCGACGCCGCCAAACACTGAATAGCCGCCGTGGTGTGTCGCGATGTTGTGAATCAACTCCGTGATAATCACGGTCTTCCCGACTCCTGCCCCACCAAACAATCCGGTCTTTCCACCTTTCGAGTAGGGCTCAAGCAGGTCAATGACCTTGATGCCCGTCTCGAACATCTCTCTCTGTGTTGAGAGCTGGTCAAAGCTCGGTGCCGACCGATGGATCGGATAGTAAGCCTTCGCTTCGACGGGTCCGAGACCATCGATGGGTTGCCCGACAACGTTCAGCAAACGCCCAAGAACCTTCGGTCCGACAGGAACGGTAATGGACCCACCGGTGTCATAGGCCTTCATTCCTCGCACAAGGCCATCAGTCGAGTCCATGGCCACAGCCCGTACCCGATCCTCGCCCAGCTGTTGCTGCACTTCGACGACCAGATCCTCCTGGACTCCTTCAATACTCACCCGTGGAATCTTGACGGCATTCATGATGGCAGGGAGCTTTCCCGTGGGGAAGTCGATATCAACGACAGGGCCAATAATCTGAACGACGAATCCTTCGGTCATTTGCTACCTTTCGTTTCCAATAAGAAGATGCTGTGGACAAAAAGACCGGCTAAACTTAAAGAAATCTTGCCCGAAAATCAACGTGCACTTCTGATCGCGTTGATGATCAGGTTACCATGACCTCTGCCGTTCTCAATGAAGATCTTGTTGTTAAACTTTCCGGCAGCAATCGAGCCAGCCACAAAGAGCCCCTTCACGTTCGTCTCCATCGTCTCCGGATTGTACACCGGGCCGAGCGAGTTGCTGTCGATCTGCACTCCGGCGCGCTCCAGCATTCCGGTGTCCGGCCGGTAGCCAATCATCACAAAAACGAAATCGTTAGGAATCTCCGCTCCGTGCTTTCCCTCAACGACGATTGAGTCTGGGCGAATCTCACGCACCCGCGTCTCAAACAGGGCCTTGATCTCGCCCGACCTGAACCTGTTCTCAATGTCCGGCAGAATCCAATACTTGACACCGTCACTCAATTTGGCGCCGCGATGAATCAACGTGACATTCGCTCCGCTGCGGAAGAGGTCCAATGCAAATTCTACCGCGGAATTCCTCCCTCCCACCACCGCGACATTCCTGCCGAAGTACGAGTAGGGCTCATCGTAGTACCTCTTAACCTTCGGAAGATCGGCTCCTGGAACGCCGAACGGATTCGGGTGATCGAAGTATCCTGTCGCGATCACGACATGTAGGGCAGAGTACGACGACGCGTTGGTGGCAACCTCAAACCCATCAGAATTCCGCTGAAGCCGCACGACGTCTTCGCCCTGCTTCACGGAGAGCTCAAAGAACCTCGCAACCATCTGATAGTATCGAACGCATTCGACGCGGGTTGGGCGGAAGCCGCTCGCAGTGAAGGGAATGCCCCCGATTTCCAATAGCTCGGGTGTCGAGAAGAACGTGAGATTGACCGGGAACCTCCGGATCGCGTCGACAACCGATCCCTTGTCGAGGACAAGACAGGGCAATCCGTGCTTCTTGGCTTCGATGGCACACGAGAGACCGGAAGGTCCGGCGTCGACAATCAGGAGGTCGTAGGTGATCACTTGAGAATCGCTGGAGAACAAAAAATCCGCTTCGAGCGGATTGTGAAATGAAGATGGAACCGGAATCTGAAGGAGGCGCTCAACTCGCGCCGTCGAGATCAGAGCTGAAGGTGGGATTTTCCGCCCCCCCGATAGACAACATCGGGGTAGGAAGGCGGACCCGCCAGAACGCGCAGCGGGCTGGTCAGCCTTCTGAGCCAAAGGCTCCCGCCCGAACCGCGTTGGCGGGCGGGCATCAGCCTTCGGCTGAGGCTGAGAACCCATCCCGACTTCGTCGGAACGGTTTATCCCGATGCCGCTTCGAGCTGAAGGTGGGACTTGAACCCACGACCTGCGGTTTACGAAACCGCTGCTCTACCACTGAGCTACTTCAGCATATCTTTGCTGGCGGCATCGGGACTGCTCTACCGCTGAGCTACTTCAGCAAAATCACCAATAAATATAGAAAAAAAGGGTTCGTGGAGCAATAAGAAATTTCACCCTCAGGCACTTGACAATAATGTGGAGCGTGAGTACAATTCGTCAAAGACAGTTGCTCCCGTTCTTTGGAAACCCACCAATTTACCTAAGGAGGATACTATGAAGCAAGCTCATGTGCCTCTGAAGACAAACACTGAACAGCCGAAAATGGCTCTGCGCAAGCTTGGCTTGTTGGAATCGCGCAAGCAGACAAAGAAAAAGGGCTTCAAACAACTTCGGATCGTACAGAGCGTCAACGCAGGGCGTGTTCGCGGTGGGCACTCTTTCCATTGATTACTTCGATCACTAAACGTCAACCAATAGAAAAGCCTCTCTGAGCAAGAGAGGCTTTCTTATTTTGTCGCCTCGCGCTGCTTTCCACTTCCTACCTCACTCTCACAAACGCTGGCTGGATCCACGCAACGAATCCACCGGAGTCTCTCACTCTTGCGCGCACATATTTCTCATCTCCCATCAACTCGTACACAGCTGGGTTGTCCTCTGTCCGATGTAGCACCTTCCCTCCTGCTCCAACAAATTCTGTTCGGTAACCGAAATCCCGCTTCTGTTTGATCTTGATCTCCATTCGTCTGGCCTCAATCCGGATATCCTCCAGTTCGACCCCTGTGCTCGAATAGAAATACCCCGCTTCGAGATTGCGGATGATCTCGTTTCCATCCAGTTTCGAGGCCCCTACGACGATCCACCCTTTTCCGGGATTCGAGCGGTTCGGACCAAACTCCTCTTTGAAATGATGAGCATCGTCGACAGCAATGCCGTAGATGCGCATCCCTGCCGTCAACAGGAAATCCCAGACCTCTTCCACTCCGGGCTTTCCCCCGCCCCCATAGTTATGCACGAGCGGATGTCCGTTGAATATCTCAAGCAAGTTGTTGTTCTTTACTTTCAGCAGTGTTTCCTGATCGATCGCCCAACCGAAGTTGGGATGATTGATATGCGGTGCGCCCTCAACCTCTCGGACGGCATCGACGTTCTTTTGAATTGTGCCCAGAAGCGTGATGTCCGTCTGCGGTGGAACGACATGCGGGATGTTCAATCCATTCACGTGGACTGGCTTCTTCTGAAAGCTCGATGTCACCTCTTCACCGGGTATCAGCAGGAATGATGAATCGACTAGACTGAAGAGCGTCTTCGGATCGGTGAAGACATTGTGATCCGAGAGAACGAGGAACCGATAGCCGTGTGCCTTGTACCATCGGGCAACTTCTTCCGGCGAGGAATCTCCGTCGCTCATCGTCGTGTGGGTATGCGTGTTCCCCTTGAACCAACGCATCCCGTCGGTCCTGGGGACTTCGAATTCCTGCGCCTGCCCAGTCTGAGCAACGAGGACAAGAAAGAGACCGATGGTCGAGAGAAGGCGAGCCCGCATGTATTCCTCCTTCAAGGCATTTGATCTTTTTTCGTCTTTTTACGAACTGTTCTTGAGAACCACGAATCCGTGTGCGGCCCCCTCATCGTGATCCTGGCAGGTAGTCGAGCGGCAGCATTTCGGCCGACCGTTCGTAAGACCAATATCCGTAGACCGTAACGGCCAGGGGGTCAGAGAGCTGCCCAGCGGAATTGAGAACAATCGATGGTATGTTCAAGCCGAGCAGCGAGATTTGCCTATTTGATGTGATCAGCGGCCCAACCGCCTGTTTCTCAATGAAGGACTGATACCCTGGATCGACTTCCTCGTGTTCATACAACACGTGTAGGAGCCCCGCGAATGACATTCTGAATTCGTAGGGGAATTCGCCTGCTTGAAGAATCTCTTCTCTACTCGCCGCCCGGCCTGCATATCGCGTGAAAGCCTTCGATGCCAAGAACAACGGGACAATTCGCACAGCGAATCCTTCTTCTTCAAGCCGTCCTTGTGCGAGCGCTGCAAGGAAGTGGTGGAGGGAGCCGCGGTAAGCACTTTCGCGCGCGGCTTTCCATTCCTCCTGTCTCTTCGCGCTTTGCTTCACCAATTCTTCGAACTTCGCCACGCCTGCATATCGAAACAGCTCATCACTGACACCAAACTCGCTTAGGTGATACTCGACGCGGTAGCCAAGAGCGTCATTCTCAAATATCAAAGGGAGGCGCCCCGTTGCGGTCAGTGATCGCCTGCCACTGTCATAAACGAAGTCGAGCACTTCCGGGTTGATGATCCTGCATCGAGCTGCGTTTTGGGAATGCCCCAGGAATTCTCTCTTGAAACGCTCCAGCTCCTTTTTCCACTCGGCTGGATTAACCGCGGTCACCTCGACAGACGGCAGCTGAACCGGCTCCTGTCTTAATCTGAATTCAATCGTTCCCTTTGACTGTTCAAAGAGGGCCAACCTCATTCGCCCTTGGCCATAACCGAGAAGCGAGGCAACGATCTCGTGCGTGCCAACGGGCACGTTCTTGATTTGAAATCGACCGTCGCTATCGGATGATGCGCCCAGTGATGAGTTGGCGATGAAAACGTTGACTTGGGCGAGCCGCACTCCTGTCGAGTCATCAAGAACTCTGCCGATGACCGTCACGCTAGGAAGAGTCTGCTTCTGTGCGTCAAGACAGAATAGTGGAAAGGAAAGAAGAATAACAAAGGAGAGTAGCTTTCGCTTCACGGCCAAAGTCCCCACGATGCGGACTACCCGCTCACCACGTTTGTCGGCTTGCCGCTAAGGAACGCCTTGATATTCTCAGCCGCGATCTGCATCAGTCGCTTGCGCGCTTCGATGCTTGCCCAGGCTATGTGCGGGGTAATGACGCAGCGAGGGGCTGCAAGCAATGGATTGTCGGGAGAAGGGGGTTCTGCACTAAGGACGTCCAAGCCTGCACCGGCAAGGGTTCCTTTGCAGAGGGCGTCAGCGAGAGCAGCTTCATCGATGAGTGGACCACGCGCAGTGTTGATGAGAATTGCGCTCCGCTTCATCTTCGCAAGACGTTCTGCGTTCATCAAGTGCCTTGTCTCCTCATCCAGCGGGCAATGCAAGGTTAGCACATCCGACATCGCAAGCACCTCATCAAGCGGGTGACGAAAGATCCGAAAGCCGGGAAGCTGCGTGGGCTCTTGCCCGGCCCTGCCCACCGCAACCACCCGCATCCCGAAGGCGTGGCCAACGAGCGCGACCCTCTTGCCGATAGCCCCCAGGCCAACAATGCCGAGCGTCTTTCCGGCGAGCTCGTGTATCGGCGCGACCGTATAACTCCAGTCGGGTGAACTGGTCCATCTTCCCTCTTGCACTGAGCGAATATGGTCAGCGGTGTGACCGATCAGCTCCAGCACGAGCGCGAAGACGAGCTGTGTGGCTGAGCTGCTGCTGTAGCCTGGGATGTTGGAAACGATGATGCCGCGCTCTTTCGCGGCGCTGACATCGACAATATTATACCCCGTTGCAAGCACACCGATGTAGCGCAACGTCGTCAAATGCGCGATGGCATGCTGGGACACGATGGTCTTGTTCGTCAGAACGATTTCGGCCCCCTCCGACCGCGCGATGACTTCGCTCGCGGGCGTCCGGTCGTGCACTACCAGTTCTCCCAGGGAGCCTAAGGGCTTCCAGTCGAGATCGCCTGGATTGAGCGCATATCCATCCAAAACGATAATTCTCATCGTATCTTACTCGATGCTCTCGGATTGTTCAGCGTTCGTACCATCCGCTACGTCATTTGCCTGGAGCTAAGGAATGAACAGGAGGGGCACATGACACACCGCGAGCACGGCGTACTTCCACGCCGTTTCTCTTCTCACCCCAGGGGCAAGCACGGCAAAGTAGATCCCCTTCGCCACAACGTTGCTCAGCATCGCAACGACGATTGCGCGGGCCACGATCTGCCCCTGATCCCCTGAAGGATTGAGGAGTGTAAGAATGAACGGATCAATGTCTGTCACGCCGACGACGGCGGAAAGGGCGAGGACACCTGCACTGCCCATGCCCTGCTGGATCAAATCTGTGGCGATGGTGAGGAGTACGAAGAGAAGCCCGAAAACGACAGCGGGTCTGATCTCGAATGGGTTGTGGAGATTGGGAAGAGCAGATTCATTAATGCCTTCTTCACCTGATTTCGCGCGAAACGAAAGCGCGAAACCTATGAACGCAAGCATCGTCAGCCTCCACCACATGGCTGGGAGGTACGCCG
>Ga0315274_10003060_pt1 | contig 24928 bp, 22 predicted proteins | sample YL17G02_20_MG_FD_203700 | JGI IMG/M metagenome (GOLD analysis project Ga0315274, IMG submission 203700) | Sediment microbial communities from Yellowstone Lake, YNP, Wyoming, USA - YL17G02_20 | ecosystem: Environmental > Aquatic > Freshwater > Lake > Sediment | place: USA: Wyoming | collected...
CGCGCTACGGCTACCATTTCGGTTTCGGCCGGACTAAGAAAACGCAATGCCCTCATTCAAGGGCCCGATATGCGTCACGGAAAACATCAGCCGCCCCGCGGGCGGTCAACCGCCCCGCCTTGTATTCCTGATAACGACGTTCGGCTTCCTCAATCCACCGTTCCTCGTTCGGACTGGTCGCGTCGTCGCCAAGGCTGTCCAACAGATGCTCGGCAAGGATGGCGCGCTCGCGCTCCGTCAAACGGAGCGCCGCGTCCTCTATTTCGGTAAGGGACATCCTATCTCTCCTTGGTTGCGCCTGGACGACATTGTAGCGCGAGACCTCCGTTGACGCAACGGGATCGTCTGGACCAGGGCCCCAAGCGCCAGCGTCAAGGCCACGCAAACATACAGGATCATCTCTTCCCAACGGGGCCGATCTGCTCCGCGAGAACGTTCTTGCGAACTTTGCCCGTGGCCGTCTTGGGCAGTTCATCCACGAAGCGGACGTATCTCGGGCACTTGTATTGGGCGAGATGCTCGCGCGCGAAATTGATCACGTCCTTTTCGGTGATCGTGGATCCCTCGGCCCGTTTGATCACGGCCATTACCTCCTGGCCCCACCGATGGTCGTCCACGCCGATCACGGCTGCTTCCGCGACTCCTTGCAGATTCAGCAGGACGCTCTCGACTTGCGCCGGGTAGACGTTCTGGCCGCCCCGGATGATCATATCCTTGAGCCGCCCGACGATGTAGAGATATCCCTCTTCATCGAGCCGTCCCAGGTCGCCCGTGCGCAGCCAACCGTTCTTCAGCACCTCGGCCGTGGCTTCCGGGTTTTTGTAGTACCCTTTCATTACCGTCGGACCTGAGACAAGGATCTCGCCGATCTCGCCCGCGGGCAGGTCGGTTCCGCTCGAGTCCACAATGCGGAGGCCGCTGTAGCGCAACGCCGGCCCGCACGAATTCCAGCGAATCGGGTCATACCCGTCGGCCGCCGTACTCGCGCACGTGGCCTCGCTCAGACCATATCCCTGAATAACCGGTTTCTTCAGCACCCGCTGGATCAGATTGTACGTCTCCTCAGGCAGCGGGGCCGCGCCGGATACGAAGAAACGGATCGAGCTGATATCGTACTCCGCCACCTTCGGGTTCGAGCAGATAACGGTGTATATCGTGGGCACGCCGCTCATGATCGTGATCTTGTATTTCTCGATGGCGGGCAAGATGCCGAGCGCGTTGAACTTTCCCATCAACACAAGGCTGGACTTGGACATCATCGGTGTGAGGACACTGACCACCTGGGCGTTTACGTGAAACAGGGGCAGGATGCAGTAGAGCCGATCGTGCATGTCGATGGTGTTCGATCTCTGCATCGCGCGCGCGTTCCAGATGTAGTTCCGGTGGGTGAGAATGACCCCCTTCGGCAATCCGGTTGTCCCGGACGTGTAGATCAGGGCCGCGTCATCGTGCTCGTTTACTGCTATCTCGGGAATTGCGTCCACGGGCTCGAGCAAAACGGAGAACGGTTCCGCGCCTTCCACGGCGCCGCTCCCGAGGACGAAGATCCGCTCGATCTGCGGCAGCATCTTCCGGACCAGCGGAACCATCGGCGCGAATTCCGGGATGGTGACGATGATAGTGGCGTCGGCATTGGTGGTGATGTATGCAATCTCGTCCGGCTTCAACAGCGGGTTTACGGGAACAATTACCGCGCCGATTCGCCCGGCCCCCAGGAACAGATAAACGAACTCCATGCAATTGCCCATGAGAAGAACGATCTTATCGCCCTTGCCTACACCTCGTTTCGCGAGGTTCGCCGCCGCGAGGCACGCCTTCTCATGAACATCCTGGTAGCCGAATTCGTGGTCCTCGAAGATAATGAAGGTCTGTTGGCCAAGTTCTTCAGCGCGGGTTTGAAGCAGTTCGGGGATCGTCATGATAAGAAACTCTCCTGTGTTGTGTGCGCCGAGGCGGAGTACAAGAGGCAATCACCATGCCTCAAGACCCCGGCAACCCCAACGCACGGCTCATCGGGTCGCTGGTAAACGCGGTTGAACCAACCGCATAAGGCGGGACAGCCACCCATCGATGGGCGCCGCCAGGAGAAACAAATATACGCTAAGCGCCTGCACCGGCGCCGAGTGAGTTAATCATATTCACCAGAGGTATGAACACTGCAAGCATCACCAGGACGACCACCGCCCCGAGAAACACCGTCAGGATCGGCTGAAGGGCTTCGCCCAAGGTCGAGAGGGAGATGTTCACTTCTTCCTCGTACGTATCGGCGATCTGCTCGGCGATGCTGTCGAGCCGCCCGGATTCCTCCCCGGTTACCAACATGTCCGCCACCACGGGCGGGATTACGTCGGAAGACTGCCGCAACGGCTGTTCGAGGCCGCCGCCGCGTTCAACGGAGTCGCGCATGTACTGAAGCGACTGCGCCACGGCGCGATTGTGAATGGCATTGCGCACCAAATCCAGCGTGGACATCATCGAGAGGCCGCTCTTCAGCAGCAGCGCGAGGGTCCGCGTCATCTCGACGATGGCATTCTTGCGCAGGATGGGACCCAGAATGGGCATTCTGAGCTTCATACGATCCGCCGTGAGACGCCGCACGGGGTTTTGTACATACCAGAGCTTGTACAGCGCAACAAGCCCAACTACCACAAGGACGCCAATCCACCAATACGTGCCGATAATGTGCGCCGCTCCCATGAAGTAAACGGTCAGTGTCGGAAGCGGGACGTTGAACTTCGAGAACATCGCTTCAAACTCGGGCAGGACGACCCAGCAGATGAACAGCACGGCAGCGCAGCACGCGCACAACAGGACCACCGGGTAGAACATGGCGCCCAGCACGCGCTTCCGAAGGATCTCGCGCCGCTCGCGGTATTTCACCGTACGCTGAAGCACGGTCGTGAGCGTACCGCTGGCCTCGCTTGCCTTGATGAGGCTCACAAAAACGGTGTCGAAGTACCGCGGATGCCGCTCGAATGCCTGCCACAGCGGGTTGCCCATCTCGACGAACTGCGCAATGTCTGAAATGAGCGCCCGAACGGCCATCTTCTCGCCGCGTTCCGACAGGCTTTTCAGGGATTTCAGAATGGGCGTTCCCGCGTCAAGCAACATGATAAGCTGGCGCAGGAAGACCGTGACGTCCGCGCTCCGGATCCCGCCTAGCGTCGAGAGGCGCGCCCGTTGCGAGACCGGCGCGATATAAGCCGAGGGAACCTGTACTTGCACGGGCGCGGCCTGGGCCGGCTCGAACTTGGCCTCTGCGAGGCCACTTCGCGCCGAACGACGTACGCGTCTCACCCCTGATCCGGACTTCTCAGCGTTCGTGGGCATGTTATCGATTCCTCCATTCTAGCAACAGGGGGGCACCCCGTTCTTTGCCGTCGTATCACGCGTTTACGCCTTACCGCCCTCGGCGCGCTCAGCCGTTTCGCTCCAGAACGTAATCTGAGGCATGCCGGCTTCGTCAAAGACCACCACGGCCTCCACCCGCCTATGGGCGATGCTGTATTCACTTCCGTCCGCCTTCCGGGCCATCAAGTCCGCCGCACTCTCGATTCGGAAACAGCGCGACTGGAGCGTAAACTCGCTGGGCAGCGCTCCCGGCGCTTCCGCCGATGGCTTCATATTGAACGCCGAGGGCTCCTTGCCCGCGGCGGCGGACAGATCCTGGAGACTATTGAAAGGCCGCTTCTCCGCCACTTGCTTTGCGGCGTCGAGCGGAAGATCGAGAATCGCCGCGAGCACCTCGGGCGCCGCCGCGTTCACATTCAGGAATGCAGCCGGGCGGGCGGGATCGCCCACCGTATACACTGTGACAAGCTGCTTCGAAACCGTGTTGTAGGCTGTCACCGACATCAGCCCGCGCGTAACAAGATCATCAAGGCTTGTAAGCCACCGCTGGTTGGGCGTGGGCGCCGCGGGCGCGCCCGCGACATCCTGCTGCTGCGGCAGCGCACTCCGGATCTTGCGCGCCGTATCGCCGTCCACATGAAGGAGCGCCTGAAGCACACGGGTCGGCGCGCAATTCAGATTTACCTTTCCGCTCTCGTCCGAAATCGTGAGCCTTGCAACGCAATGGCGATCTATGGCGGGCGAGAACTTCTCCGGGGCCGCCTTGTCAAGCTGATACAACGGAAACTCGCACTCGCCAGGCGCGCTCAGCACGTCCGCGACCATCCCCGAAGCCAGCGCCGTTTGAAGGCGGCCGATGGCGACCTCGATGCCGCCGCGGGCCGCGTGGCGCGCGTGAACGGCTCGCGTTTCAAACCGCGTGCGCTCGTAGGCGTTCGTCATGTAGGCAATGTAGGCCACGCCCATCATCGAGAAAATGAACATTAGTCCGAGCGCCGTCAGGAGCGCGACGCCGCTGTTTCCGCATCTTCTCCGCGCAGAAGGGTCCATTCGTCAGTTCACCTCAATTGGAAATACGGCCTTGCTCGAGATCTGCTCATAAGGCCGGTCTGGATCCATCAACGTCACGCTGACACGCACCGCCGAAGGCGGGCTGGCTTCTGTCCATTCCCGTTTCCACGCCGCCGTCCCTTTCCCGGTATATTCGACGGCCATCGCCACCACACCATCCGCCACTTTCAGACTCGCAGTTTCGACGCCACCCGGAGCGCTCATGACCCTCATCAGCGTGGCGGCGCCACCTTCACGATCAATGTAGTACCTCACATCCAGGCGTTGAAGACGCCCATCTGGACCCGCAACGGTCTCGACCGGAATCACAACTTGATCGTTCTGGAGAGAAACCCTCACCTTAAAGAGCCGGGTGTCGGTTGTGTCCTGGGTTGTCCCCTTGACTGTCGTGCCCGCGAGCTTCGGCGAAACAACTTGGCTGAAATCCTGGCGCATGGAATCGAAAACCGCGTTCGCTGTCATGCTGAGGTCCGTACGAATCGTTGTCTGCTTCCAGAGATCCGAGATCCGGGAGAACATCACCATGCCCAGCGTCGAGGCTACGCCCATAATCGAAAGGACCACGATGAGCTCGACGAGTGTGAAACCCGAAGAACGGCCGTTTCGTCTCATGTCGATCCCTCCGCTCGAGCGGGCGTTGCGGCTGCCTTGATCGACGCCGACGGAATGCCGGAGGTCAAAGCGAATAGGCGATCACGACCCGACTCCGTCCACTGAATCGTTACCGTCACTTCCACATATGGCGCGGCGGCGGCCGGAAGCTTCGCGAACGCCCTCCACGAGAATTTGCCATACAGGTTCGTTTCACGATTATTGGCGGAGCGTTCCGCCGGGAGGACTGAGGGCGGGTCAATCGGGTAATTATCCGCCGGCTTTCCTCGCACTTCTATCTTGGCGAACTGGCCGGGCGCGGCGCTATCCAGGCCCCATTCATAGGCGCCAGGATCTTGCAGCAAAGCTCGCATTTCCTCTTCGGCCAGCGATGCGGCCACACACTCATTCCGGCTTGACTGCGAAAGCCCGAGGCTCGACGAGAAGAGCGAGACGAGAATGGTGATACCCATGCTGACAACAACGAGGGATACAAGGATCTCAACAAGGGTAAAGCCTGAGGACCGTCGGCACATATGGACCATCCCGTCTCCTTCCAAAAACGTAGGTCAGCGGCCGCTCCAGTGCGGACCGTTTGCCGTATTCGAACTGTTCCTCCGCACAAGCACCCGCAATTGCCACGGTAAGCAACTCCTATCCTAGCCCCGGTGCAGTCAAAATGTCAACTACCCTGTCAAGCGTGTTCCCTGTCAAGCGTGTTCCCCAAGAGCGGTCTGCTTGCCTGCGCGCCTGCTCCTCACGTCGGGACAAGACGTGGAAATCGAGGCTGCGTTTCGATCTCGCTTGGACAACTTTGCCTGTATGTGTTACATTCCGGCTCAGAGGGTCTGGACAAACTGCTGCTCCATTCACTTCGGCAGGAGTGCGAAGCATCTGACTTCGAGATTCCAACCATGCCCCGCTGATGTTTGACGCCGGGCTTCGAACAACTGAACAAGAAAGACATGGAAACCAAGACGAAAATCATATCATTGTTATAGTGGCGGTCGTACTAGGCCTGCCCATTCTCGCAAACCTTGGCGGCGGTCAGAAGGCCGAGCAACCCGCTTCGCCGGACGCGGCCAAAACCCCGGTAGCCGGGAAAACCGAGACGCCCCGTCCCGCCACGCCGCAGCAGGCCCCGCCGGGATCGACAGGCACGCCGCCACTGAACGTCGCCAACACCGCATGGGCCGTCAGCCATCCGGAGTACGGCAACGTCACGGTGCAATTCTTCGCCAATGGGACCTTGCAAGCTCAGAGCGACAAGTTGCCCACGCAGATCCAGGGAACGTGGCAACAGAACGGGAACAGTCTCTCGATCTCAACGCCCATGGGCGGCATGTCAGCCCGGGCCAATGGCGATCAACTTACCGTCCAAGGCCAAGCCGCCCGCCGACTCCGCTAGGTCGGGTTTCGGGTCTCGATAAGGCTCTCCGCCCACCCCAGACCCTATGCCCAGGTAATCGCGCCGCGCTTCTCGAATACCAGCACCTGCTTGAAGAACTCGACGGCCTTCTTCAGCCCCTCCATCGCGGACATGAGGCTGTCTTCGTGCTCGATGCTAAGAACGCCGTCGTAGCCGACCATGCGCAGCGTGGACACGAAGTCCTTCCACCATTCCATGCCGTGGCCATAGCCGCAGGTGCGGAAGATCCATGAGCGGTTGATCTCGTCGCCGTAATGCTTGGTGTCAAGGACGCCGTTGACGGCGGTGTTGAACGGATCGACCTTCGAGTCTTTCGCGTGCACGTGGAAGATCGCCTTGCCGAGCTTGCGCACGCATGCGATCGGCTCCATGCCCTGCCAGAACAAGTGGCTCGGATCGAAATTCGCGCCGAGATTATTCCCGCAGGCGTCGCGCAGCTTGAGCATCGTCTCCGTGTTGTACACGACGAACCCCGGATGCATCTCGAACGCGACCTTAATGCCGTGGTCCGCGGCGAACTTGGCCTGCTTCGTCCAATACGGGATGACCTTCTTCTCCCACTGCCAGTTCAGGATGTCGAGGTAATCCGGCGGCCACGGGCAGGTGACCCAGTTCGGCTTTGTTGATCTCTCGTCCGAGCCGGGGCATCCGGAGAAGTCGATCACGACCTTGATCCCGAGCTTCTCGGCGAGCTTGATCGCGTCGGTTTGAACGGCGATATTCTGCCGGGCGAACGCCTTGTCGGGATGCAGGCAGTTGCCGTGGCAGCTCAGCGCGCTGATCTCGATGCCCTCACCGTCAAGCACCTTCTTGAACTCGTTGCGCCTTGCGGCCGAAGCCAGCAGATCCTTCACGGGAACGTGCGCCGAACCGGGGTAATTGCCCACCCCGACTTCGATGGCCTGCAATCCGAACGGGCGCAGGATATCAAGGGTCTCCTGCAGCGACTTTGCACTGAACATTGCGGTCAGACAACCCAATTTCATCGCGTTATCTCCTTTCCTCTATCAACAGAGCGCTTCGCACCTCGCACTACTTGACCTTCTGCCATTTCCTGCTGGCGGCGGCTTTCTCGACGGCGGCGAGGACCCGCTGGCACTTCACGGCGTCCTCGAACGTCGAATACGGCTCCGCTTTCTTCCCCAGACTCGAAACGAATTCGTAGACCTCATGCACGAAGAGGTGTTCATAGCCGATGATGTGTCCTGCCGGCCACCATGCCTTCGTATATGGATGTCCCGGATCCGTGGCATGCACGCGCCTGAATCCCTGGAGGTGCGCCGGGTCCTTCCGGTTGAAATACTGGAAGAAGTTCATGTCTTCCTGATTCCAGAGCACGGAACCGTCGCTGCCGTAGATCTCGATGCTGTTGTAGTTGCGGCGGCCCGTCGCGAAACGCGTTGCCTCGAACGTTGCAAGCGTGTCCGCGCCCTTGATCCGGCCGAGGAATATCGCCGCGTCGTCCACGTCCACCGTGTCCATCTTGCCGGAGCGTTTCTCATCGCTCTTGCCCGAGATGCCCGTGTCGAACTCGGAGACGAAACGCTTCTTAATGAAGGTTTCCATCGCGGAACACACTTCGCTCACATCGCCGATCAGGTACTGGCACAGGTCCGTAATATGCGCGCCGATGTCGCCCAGCGCGCCCGAGCCCGTGTGCTTCTTCTTCAAGCGCCAGACCATCGGGAAGTTCGGGTCCACAATCCAATCCTGCTGATACGCCGCCCGGAAATGGAAGATGTGTCCCAGGTCGCCCTCCGAAATCATCTGCTTAATCGTCGCCACCGCCGGCGCAAAACGATACGAGAACCCGCACATGTGCTTCACCCCCGCCTTCTTCGCGGCCTTCAGCATGTCCTCGGCCTCTTTCATCGTGTTCGCCAGAGGCTTTTCGCACATGACATGTTTGCCCGCCTTCGCGGCGGCCATGGCAATCGGCGGGTGAAGAAAATTCGGCGTGCACACGTCCACGATATCGATGTCGGGACGGTTCACCACCTCTTCCCAATCGAGGCTCGTTTCCTGCCAGCCGTAGCGCTCCGCCACCTCCAACTCCGCCGGGAACTTGCCGCACAGCACCTTCATGACCGGCTCGACGGGCAGGTCAAAGAACATGCCCACCTTCCGCCATGCGTTGCTATGGGCCTTCCCCATGAATTGAGCGCCGATGAGGGCAACGTTCACTTTCTTCTTGGCCATAATTCTCCCTCCCTTTAATCACACAAGCAGATCGTCAGTGCCTATGTCTTGTTGCGTGCAAAGAAACCCAAACCCTCCTCAGTTTAGTGCGCTTCCGTCCACAAGTCAATACCTCGAACGCGCTATGCGTGAACCGTCGCTATCGCCGTTGGGCAGGCCCGACAGCCTTTTGGTCGGTTACCCCTCTTCGCGCAAGCCGTTTTCTTGGGATGATTCTCCGGCCTGCTTTTCGCTTTGGGGTAGAAGATGCGTCGGCAAGAAGGCGAGCCCGGCGATGAGTGTCGGCACGACCGCGCTTGCAATCACAACGGCAACCAGAAAGGAATACTGCTCGCGTGAAACAATGCCATGCGAGAAACCATACAGCGCCGAAATTGTTCCAAAGGTCAGTCCTGTTGACATCATCAGCGTGTAGTACCACCGTTCATTGCGCTCGCGCCGGAACTGCCGGACGACCGGATACAGACCGAAGATCTTCGACAGCACTTTGCCGGCGAGCAGCAGGAAAAACACCGAGGGGGCTGAGATGAGAGCGGGCAAGGAAACAAGGGTCCCCGCACGAAGAAAGTAGAACGGGGTGAGGAAACCGACGGTCAGAGTTCGTAGTCGGCGAATCCAAGACGCATCCCTCGCGGCGTTTCCGGCCAGCACCATGCCTGCAATGTAGGCGGGCAGCACCGCCTCGCTGCCCGACCAGAGCGCCAGAGCGCCAAGACCAAAGAGGACGAGCATAACCCATTTCGTCCTAATGGCGGCGGTCCGTCTTGCATAGACGCGGGTAATCCAGCCGGTGACATACGGCAAGGCGGTCAAAACAGCAGCGCTGGCCGCAACGAAGACGACCGTCTTGTATGTAAAGGGGGCGAACATAATCCCAAGGGCGATGACTGTTCCAAGATCATTGACAAAACAAGCCCCTAGAATGCCCTTGCCGAAATCAGTTCTGTTGAAGCCGGTTTCCAGCATGACCGCATAGACCACGGCCATTGACGTTGTGGAAAGAGCTATCCCGCACAGCCAACTTGCTTGGGTGCTCCAGCCGAGAGCGTAGCGTGCTACCGCTGCACAGCCCAGGAACGGCGCGAAGAAGCCAATCAAGCCAATGACTGTTACCTCTCGTAGCTTCGTTCGGATGACAAGGGGATCCAGTTCGGCACCGGCCAGAAAGGTCAGCAGAACGGCGCCCGATGAAGCCAGAAAGCGCAGCCATTCCAGGTTGGATCCCAGTGCGTCCGCATAGCCGAAGTAAGTCGCCACGGCCGCCGTAGCGACACCTACGCAGATCTCGGCCAGAGCGATGGACACACGCAAGTGGTAGCCGATCACGGCGGAGAGAACGGCCAGTCCGAGCCATAGGGATGCGATGGTGAGTAACTGCTCCATATCGGAGTCCTCCTCTTAGGAAACTTGCCAGGCCGCGCCGCAGGCACGAAAAAACCCGCCTTGCGGCGGGTCGCCAAACATATAGAACGACTCCACCGCTGCATGCAGATGCCTGCGCGATAGGAGTCATCAGCCCGGCCTGGGCGATCACCAGAGGGACTCCATCCCCAACTTCTGATATATATTTTACCTAAGCGGCAACAAGAAAGGCAAGTCGACGAAACGTTTGGCCCCAGTTCTGCTCGATCGAGAAACGCCAAAGCCGCGGCAGCGCTGTATGGGTTGTTCGTTCATGTCGGCGGCTGGACGATAGGAAGCCGCCTCCGTGTTGATGGACTGCAGCTTCAGAAAAGCCCCCTTGCGCCCGCTGCCATCTTCACGGCACGCGACCAAGAGTCCCTTTCCTTTCCCATGGTCTCGTTGGTGAAACGATAGTCATTCTTTCGCTCGAATTCGGTCAAGTCCGTCGCGAGTTCCGCGTACTTCTCCTTATGGACTTGAGTCATGTACGCACGCATGTCAGGGGTCTTGGCGCACTCGATCACAATGAAGAAATGGGGAACGCAGAACCCGGCGCTTCGTTCGAACGCGGCGCGCATGTTGGGTTCCGTCATTCCCTCAAGGAACACGGAAACGCTGCGCTCTCTGGACTCCATCTGAATCCGGCACGCGGGACATCCATCGTGCGCGTTCCATTCGCGTGCGGCTTTGACTGGAGTTCGCCGGAAACCTGTCGATGAAAGGCTTGTCAGGAATTCGATGAACGCTCGAACCTGGTCCTGATACAGGATTCCCGTTCCAAAGCTGCTGTGACAATCGAGCAGCATATGGGCGTGCCGGTGGCAATACCCTTTGGAATGAGCGAGTTCCCCGCGCACCCTCGGGTCATTCACCATCTCGTAAAGCAATGTTTCGAAGTAACGCCTCAGGGACTTGGCCTCAAGCAGGCACAGGGCACACTCGGGCGTCATGGCCAGCGCCTCGAGGACGTCAAAATACGGCATGTGCTTCTCGAGATTGCGTGTCATCGTTGCATCAAGTATCCGCATTCTCCACGGTATGACCCATCAGGACGGCGATGTGGCGCACCTGAACGCTGTCCGGGCCTTGTTCGAGGGCTTGCTTCAGACATTCCCGCGCCTCATCGCCGCGACCCTGCTTGTGAAGGCACCAGGCCAGATTTGCGAGGAACGCGGGTTCATAGGGATTGAGCCAAATCGCCCGGCGCAGTTCCGACTCCGCAATGGCGTAGGCTTCCCGTTCCATGAGGTGTACGGCCAACGTGTTGTGGTTGTGCCCAAGATACCGGCTTGGGCGCAAGGCATTCTCGCGGCGGTAATTCGCCTGCGCCGTATCATCAGGAGTGGAGCGTTTCTTAGAGGGCATGATCGCTTTCCCGGCGAGACCGTATCGGCTCCTTCCTCGTCACTGTTGTGAGAATCCTTTCAAGACACGCCATGAGACAGCCAACGCTTGGCTCCAAGAACTCGACCAACTCCTCGGGCGGTTTACCGTAACCTTTCAGATACTTTGGCCCGAGTTCGATGAGATACGAGTTTAGAACCAAACAAGAGCCACGGATGGACCCGTCAGCGCTTTTCACGACAGGCCTGAGCCCCAAAGAGTCTCGAATCTCAGTCAGCAACACCCGCGCAGCCTCGACGTCTCGGAGAACCGCTTGCCGTTGCTCTACCGAAAGCATATTGCGTTCATGGAAGATCACCGAGTGCTTCTCATATCCCTCGGCCCAGTATTCGAATTGGCACAGGGCCTCGTCCAGAAGCCCAAGGGTTACCCTGATAATCCGCTCGTGATTCTCACCGATATCTATCCGGACCTCAGACATATTCCTCTTCTTGTAGAGCCACGGCCCTACCGTCCGAATCTGGCCGCTCTGCCCAACTCGGTCTCAATCTCGATGAGCCGGTTATACTTGGCGATGCGTTCGCTGCGGCAGGCTGAGCCGGTCTTGATTTGCCCGCCGCCCATGGCCACGGCGAAATCCGCAATGAAGGCGTCTTCGGTTTCGCCGGAGCGGTGGGAAATCACGAAACCCCATCCCGCCTGGCGGCAGATGTGGATGGATTCGATGGTCTCCGTCACGGTGCCGATTTGGTTGAGCTTGATGAGCGCGGCATTCGTGGATTTCTCGGCAATACCGCGCGCGATGAACTTGGTGTTCGTCACGTAGATGTCGTCACCGACAATCTGGATTCTGCCGCCCAATGCGGCGGTGTGATCACGGAACCCTTCCCAGTCGTTCTCCGCCAAGCCGTCTTCGATGGAGATGATGGGGTACTTGTCTATCCATGCCTGGTACAGCGCTGTCATCTCGTTGCTGTTCTTGCGGCCCTGCCCGGACTTGGCAAGGTTGTATGCGCCGTCTTCATAAAACGAACTCGCGGCGGGGTCCAGCGCGATGGCCACGTCCGCTCCCGGTTTGTATCCGGCGGCTTTGATGGCCTCGACAATTACCTCGCAGGCTTCATCGTTGCTCTTCAGATTCGGAGCAAATCCGCCTTCATCGCCTACGCTTGTGGCATACCCCTTCTGGTGAAGGATGCCCTTGAGTGCATGGAAAGTCTCCGCGCCGTACCGCAATGCCTCCGCGAAGCTGGGAGCGCCGACAGGCATGACCATGAACTCCTGGAAATCCACGCTGTTGTCCGCGTGTTTGCCTCCGTTCAGAATGTTCATCATCGGCACGGGAAGACGAAATGCTCCTGTTCCGCCGAGATAGGCATAGAGCGGCAGACCCGCATCCGTTGCGGCGGCACGGGCCACGGCCATCGAAACGCCCAGAATGGCGTTCGCCCCGAGCTTGGCTTTGCTCGGCGTGCCGTCCAAGTCGACCATCAGACGGTCAATTTCCGCTTGACGGGCCGGATTCATGCCGCAAATGGCCGGGGCAATCACGCCGTTCACGTTCGTCACGGCTTTGAGCACCCCCTTGCCGCCGTACCGTTTTCTGTCTCCATCGCGCAGTTCAATGGCCTCGTTCTCGCCCGTGGACGCGCCGGACGGGACAGATGCCGATGCTGTCACGCCGTTGTCCAGAGTGACCAGGACACGCACCGTTGGGTTGCCTCGTGAATCGAGGATTTCGATTGCTTGAACCGATCTGATCTTGCCGCTCATCTACCGTTTCTCCTTATCCGTTGGAAGCTCTTTCCGACTCTGTAAGTTCTGCAAGTTGCTGAAGCGCGGACTCGATATCCGCTCGTTGGTCGCTCGCGTTGGATACCAGTGCCCCAATCGTTGTCAGTTCCTTTTCTATGGACTCCATGGATTGGCTGGCAAGGCTTTCAATTGAGGCGTTCACTGCGTCCGCCCACTGAGAGGCTAGCCGCGAGAGGTTCTTCTCCACTTCCCATGGGACTAGCCGGAGGAAGTGCCGCTCGAAAAGCGAGTGGAAGATCCGCATGGGAACTACGAACCAGAGGATCTCGATATGGGTGTCGAAGATTTGGCCCACCTTCACATCGGGCCTCTTGGGTTCCGCGATCTCAGCGTGAAACCTCGCCCCTTCAAACGGAACGCCTAAAGCCTTCTCTATCTCCTTGGAGAGCCGGTCTTGAAAGGCCCGGACGGTGCGGTGAAGGCTCGTCTGCGCCTCGACAAGAAACTCCTCCAAATACTCCTTCCCATTCTCCGAGACGCGGGCCAGTTCGTCTTCCAGGGCAGCCGCCATCCAGTCCTGGAAGGCCCGGGTCCTGTTCGCCAGATTTCCCTTCCAGGTTCTCATCGCCCTCTGAAGGGAACCGCGAAGGCGATTCGTCAGCTCCGCATGATGGGCATGGAATCGTTCCCCTGACGCCGTGCGCACGCGGGTCTTGACGTCCTGGGTCAGAACCCGGACCTCTTTCCGCAGCGAACCGATACCTCCCTGCTCGCGGTGAAGCACCTCCCGCAAGTCGGAACGGGCTTTCTCCGCAACCATGGCAGCCGTCCGGGCCAGGAGCAAGTATTCTCTACACTCTGAGATCAAGGCGGAGAGCTTGTGGCCCATGATCTTCGCGAATAACTCGTCATGGCGTTGCACCACCTGCCGAAGGAGGTAGTCGCGCACATCGTTCTGAAAACATTTGCAGTCCGGCCGGATCGAGAAAGGGAGGACGAGAAGCTGCCGCCCGGTGTGTTGAGCAATCTGCCACTGCGTAAACTCGATGACGACTTCCCGTTCACGCTTCGAGACCAGATCCGCTTTCGTAAGAAGGATCACGACCTCCGGGGTGTGCTTGAAGACCTCGCCCAAAAGCCGCAAGTCTTGCTCACCCAGGGGTTGGTTCATGCTGATGGCCACGAGCGCCCCGCCCACCTTGGGCAACCAATCCATGGATACCCGGCTGTTGTGGGCAAAGATGCTCCCGAGGCCAGGCGTGTCGACGAAGCGTATCCCACGGTAAGGCGCCAGCGACGCGAGTTCCACTTCGACCAAGGCCACCCGTTTTTCGTTTTTGGGATTGCGCTGTTCAGTAACATAGTCGGCCAACTCGTTTATCGGGATCTCCTCGGCCTCACCCGACAGCCGGCGAACAACGACCCGATTGCTGGACCCGTACCCGACCCGGGTAATCACCGCTGTGGCCGGAAGGACGTTCACCGGTATAATTTCATTCCCGATGAGGCCGTTCAGAAAGGAGCTTTTTCCAGCCTTGAACTGCCCAAGCACGGCGATGTCGACGACTCCACCGCCCCGAAGCGTCTCCAAGCAGGCGTTCATCTGTGGCAACAGGTTGTGGAGGTGAAATTGCTCGCAGGTTCCTGCGAGACCGTCGACACATGCGGCCCAATCCTTCATGATACAGCCTCCTACCGAGAGAATTGGCTGATGAGATCGAGCTTGATGGCGGTAAGACTGGGGTTCGACGACGCCATATCAGCCTCCTGCGATGAATCAACCATCTTGATTTGCTGTAATAGCGTCAGGAGGGCAGGCACAACATCGGCCGTGCTGCGGCGGGTTCGATCAGGAGCTCCCACCGCATTCCCTGACACGGTAGGAGTTATTAGCCACCTGGCGGTTCCGGGGAACTCCATCCCCTCTATGCATTATTCTACCACTTTGCTTGAAAGGCATCAACGCAGCAACGCCACCTCAACCCCGAACCGTGGTGCATTTCTCCGCGATCCCCATTTTCGTCCTTTCTGTTCCTTTCGTCCTTCAAGACGCGAGGATTCCGCACCAAGGGTACGCGCAGCGGTTTCTTCATGATAAGATAAACCGCACGTCAGCGTTCAGAAGAGCCAAGCACCCGTTTTTCACTTTCGGAGGATGCCGTGATCATGAGTCAGGCAACGCGTAGGTCGTTTGTAGCGCTGCTGTTGTTCTCAGCGTTGAGTTCCCTCGCGGAAGGTGGCGAAGCTCGGGAGTTGAAGAGCATCATCGACATCTCGCAAACGGGGGAGAACCTCCTCCAGCCCACGGCTTGGACGGGATGGCATCAAGGATTCGAGCGGCAGGATGAAACCTTCGTCTGCGACAACGGATTGGATGCCGAAGTCCGGCGGGGTGTCTTCCAACAGGTCGACCTGAACCAGACAACGCCCGCACCCATTGTCGCCATTGCGTGGACCAAGGCCGAGGCCGTGGGCGGAAGCGCCGATGCGGACTACTCGTTGTACCTCGACTTGGTTTACATGGATGGAACGCCGCTGTGGGGTCAGGTGGCGCCGTTCAGCGTCGGTACGCACGACTGGGAGCGCCGCGAAGTCGTCCTCTATCCCGAAAAACCTGTCAAGACGGTGTTCCTCTATATGCTCCTGCGCAAACATACCGGCAAGGCATGGTTCAAGGACCCTGAACTGCGCGTCGTGAAGACGCCGGAAGGCGCAGCCTTCTTCGATGGCCGCGTGGTCGTGCAGAACGCCGGGCCAAGCGAAGGGCTTCAGACATGCGACGTCGCTGTGAAAACAGGTTTCGTCCGCATCGAACACGAAGCCCTCAGCCTTCGTCTCGAATGCAGGAAGACGGAAGAAAAGGGCGGCGCCTTCTTTGACGTCACGCTCACCGACACAACGGGAAAGGACCGCGCGGTCACTCTCGTCTACACGGTTCCCATCCAAGGCCAGGGTTGGCGCTGGCTGCACGACCCCGTGACAGTGTACGAGGTAGAACCGGGCCGCGAATACATGAATGCGGGACATTTCGCGGTGGCCGGCAACGGCCGGATCTCACGATATCCCTTCGGCGCCATGGCGTGCGGCGCACGAGGCGTCGGCCTCGCCATCGATATGGACTATCCCGCGTTCTATCGAGTCGGCTATGGCGCCGGTACCGGCGAGTTCTTCCTCGCGTACGACATCGGCCTCGTTCCGGAAAAGCCCTCGGCGCACGTCCGCTTCTGCCGGTTCGAGTTCGACGCCGGATGGGAGTTCCGGGCCGCGCTTGCCAGCTTCTACGGCCTCTTTCCCGAACACTTCAAGCGGCGCGTGGCCGAACAGGGAAACTGGATGCCGTTCGCTAAGATCAGCGCCGTCGAGGGCTGGGAGGATTTCGGGTTCAAGTTCAAAGAAGGCCACGACGAAACGCCATGGGACGACGCGCACGGCATCATCACCTTCCGCTACACCGAGCCTATGACCTGGTGGATGCCCATGCCGAAGGAACTGCCGCGAACCCTTGAAGCGGCCCTTGCGGAAGCGGCTCGGCTCGTGAAGGAAAAGGATGATCCTTCCGCCAAGGCGCTCTTCACCAGCGGCTACCATGATCAAGCGGGCCAAATCCCGGCCTTGTTCCAGGACACGCCTTGGTGCAACGGCGCCGTGTGGAGCATTAATTCCTCGCCGGACATCCCCGGCGACGTCACCGACTTTAAGAACAAATGGAACCCCGCCCTTCGAGCATCACTCTACGGACCCGCCAGGCAAGGCGATCTTGACGGCGAGTACATCGATTCGAGCGAAGGCTACGTAACCGGCGAACTCGATTTCCGCCGCGAGCATCTCGCCGTCGCGGCCACACCGCTCACGTTTTCGCGCGAGACGCACGGCCCCGCCATTTTCCGCGGCCTGATCGCCTTTGAATACGTCCGCGTGATTGCGCAAGACGTGCACGGCATGAACAAGCTCATGATGGCCAACGCCACGCCAATCAACCTCTGCTGGCTGGCGCCGCTCCTCGACGTAATGGGGACCGAGACCAACTGGAACCCTGGCGGCAAATGGCAGCCGATGTCCATCAGCGAACTGATGTATCGACGGGCGCTGTGCAAAGGCAAGCCCTTCTGCTTCCTCATGAACACCAACTTCGACCAATGGCCCTACGAACTCACCGAGAAATACATGAAACGCTGTCTGGCCTTCGGCATGTTCCCCGGCTTTTTCAGCCACAACGCGTCCGAAGGCCACTACTTCACACGCCCGGAGCTGTACAACCGAGATCGCCCCCTCTTCAAACGCTATCTGCCGCTCTGCAAGCGCGTCGCCGAAGCCGGTTGGGAACCCGTCCCCTTCGCACGCTCCAGCGACCCCGCCGTCACAATCGAGCGCTTCGGCAACCGCCTCTGGACCGTGTTCAACCCAACCCCAGAAGCCAAGACCGTGACCCTCACGTTCGACAACCCCGTCCCCGCATCCTTCAAAGAACTCCTAACCGGAAAAACACACACACCAAATGGCCAAGAAGTCTCCATCACCCTCCCCAGTGAAGACGTGGCCGTCCTTGAAGCCCAGTAGGGCGGGTTTCTCCGAAACCGCGCCCGATTTTCGGATCAGTTCTGTTGCATGGGGCCGGGCGCGGTTTCGGAGAAACCCGCCCTACGCAGTCGCCGCGGATGACGGAGTCGAGCCGCCTTGACATGGAATGAAAACGTTGTGCACTATCCCGTAACATATTCGGCAGACGATTGAAACATTGAAAAGGGACGTACATGAAGCGAAAACGCGGTTGCCTGTTCCGAGTTGTGCAGGGCGTCGTGGCTCTGCTGCTTCTTCTTGTGGTGCTTGTGTACTTCTACTGGATCCTCCCGTTCTGGGGTATGCCGTTCAACGGCCAGCGCCACACGCGGACGCCTATCACGCCGCCATGGGCGCTCGAGTGCTGGCTTTGGGAGGACGATGTCAACACGGCGGACGTCGTAAAGGAATTGCTCGACGGGTACGCCGAGCACGATATCCCCGTGCGCACGATCCTGATTGACAGCCCGTGGAGCACGCGCTACAACGATTTCAACGTGGATGAGACGCGCTATCCGAAGCCCGCCGAATTCTTCCGAAACCTGCAGGACCGCGGCTATCGCGTCGTGCTATGGATGACCTGCATGGTCAACAGCGAGAGCGACGACACGGCGATCAAGGACTCGAAGGATTGGTTTGAGGAAGCCAGGAACAAGGGCTATCTCGCCGGCGACGGTTCTCAATACAAATGGTGGAAGGGACACGGCGGGTTCATCGACTACACGAACCCGGACGCGATGAAGTGGTGGCAGGGCATGCAGCAGCGCCTGTTCGACTGGGGCATCGACGGCTGGAAGCTCGATGGAACGGACACGTTCTTCAGCAGCAGGCTGTTCGGCAAGATTCCGTTGGCGTATCAGCGGACGCACGCAGGCTGGATGACCACGCGCGGCTACATGGACTATTACTCGCGGGTCGAATACCTTCACGGCCTCACGCAGAACCCAGAGTTCATCACGCTCGTCCGCGCGATTGACATGCCTTATATTCACCCGGAGGGCTTCGCGCCGCTCGACGCCGCGCCCGTCACCTGGGTCGGCGACCGCACGCACACGTGGCAGACGGACGAGCCTCAGGGGAAGGACACGACCCCGGACAAAGACCTGATGATGAGGACCTTCGGCGGCAAGGGCTTTGAGGGGGCCTTGCGCGACATCCTGCTCAGCGCCAAGCGAGGCTACTGCGTCGTCGGAGATGACATCCCCGGCTACCACGGCCCCAGCTACATTCCGCCGAGGCTGTACATCCGCTGGGCGGAGTTTGGCGCTTTCACGGGGCTGTTCCTGAACGGCGGACACGGTGACCGGCGCATCTGGAAACGGTCGGAGGAGGAACTGAACGTCATCCGCAAGTTCTCCTGGCTCCACACCGAGCTGGTTCCCTACATGTACACGCACGTCGTGCTCTGCCACGGCGGCGGAAAGCCGCTCATGCGCCCCACGAAGGGGAAGTATCACTATTTCTTCGGAGATGACTTTCTTGTCGCGCCGATCTACAAGGACAGTCTTGCGAACACCGTCTCGCTGCCTGCGGGCCGCTGGCGGTATCTTTTCAATGACCATGAGATGATTCAAGGACCCGCGGAGGTCACGCGCGAATTTCCCCTCGACCAGTTCTCGGTATACGTCCGCGACGGCGCGATCATCCCCATGAACGTGACACGCGCCTACACCGGTTTTGGCGATGCGAACTCCGCAGGGTATCTCACGTTCAACATCTATCCGTATGAGTCCAGCTCATTCGCCGTCCAACACACCGACGGCAGCGGCCAGACCACCGTGCGCGTCAATCAGCGCGACGACCTCGATATCACGCTCTCAGACATCCAGAAACCGCATATCCTCCGCATCCTCTCGCCCAACAAGCCGCAAGAGATCACGCTCGACGAGAAGCCGCTGGTCGAGGGTGCCGATTGGCGCTATGACGATCAGGACCAGCGCCTCTGGATCACCACCAAGAGCTACGCCGAAGGCCGCTACCACGTCGCGTATACGAAGTAGCGTGGGACTTTGGGATTGCCGGCACTCTTCCGGCCTGACAGCGCGGACCGTGGGCACACGGCAACACGGAGCACCCACGCGCTGGCTCGGCCATGCCTAAGAGACGTGAATGTGGGAAAGGGATCCCCGAACCGCTAGCGGGACTCTTATAGGAACGAAGAGATCGAGAGAGTAAAGGTAGTCCTCTCCACTTTCGTCCACGACCCTGATGTCTCCGTCTGCCTCAGCTTCCGTGTCGGGTACCGCTTGGTAGATTTTGTGCAGTTCGAGCGAGGCGGGGTAGTCAGTGTTGTCAATGCATACCACGAACCGTACCGCGGCTTGTCGGGATGTGCTCGTATTCAGTCCAAGTATCGCTTTCGCTTAATCTCACGCCGGCCAACGCCGTGCGCCTCATACCAATGCAACTCCCGCTCGATGAATTGCCTCCTCGGAAGGAATCTCCGCCACCACGCCCTGCTCCAGCTCATCCAGACGACGCTCCGCCTCTTCAGCCCATAGAGCCTCGATCTCGGCTTCGGACAGGTCGTCCAGACTCCGGACTATCCACTTCGCCAAGGCGGCCCTTTCTCTCAGGCCCAGTTTCCTAATCTCGGTTTCCAGTTCTTCCAGACTCACGTGTGGCTCCTTCTGTGGAGGATTCCAGACAAATTGTACCTTATCCTCTGGCCCGAGCAGAAGCTCGCTGCACCCACCCTACAACTTCAGCGCGACGAGAGAATGTCGTTGATGATGACTCCTGCGGCTGTCAATCCCACGATCCCTGGAACATAGGAAATCGTGCCGTTGATCCGCTTTCCTTGATACATTCCCGGCGGTCCTTCTGTCGACTGAATGGGCGTATCCTCGGCGTACACGCACCGCACGCCCTGCGTAATCCCGAGCTTCCTCAACTGCTGTCGCACCGCGCGCGCCAACGGGCAGCCTTTCGTTTGATTGATGTCGGCGATGCGGACACCCGTCGCGGCGAGCCGGCTTCCCGCCCCCATGCAGGACACAAAGGTGATTCCGCGTTTTAGGAGGTTGTTCAACAGGGCGACTTTCGACACTACGGAATCGATCGCGTCCACCGCATAGCGGATATCCTCCGGCAATAACGATTCAACATTGTCCGGGGATATGAAAACGCGTGACGTTTCCACCCGCGCTTCCGGATTGATTCTCAGGACCCGCTCGCGCGCAACATCCACTTTCGGGCGGCCCACGGTATCATCGAGCGCGAGGATCTGCCGGTTCATGTTCGTGATATCGATCACCTCGGCATCGGCCAGGAAAAGCGAACCCACGGCCGCCCGCGCAAGCGCCTCGAGTGCATATCCTCCAACACCGCCCAAACCGATCACGGCCACGCGCGCGCTCTGAAGCCGCCGCAGCCCGTCTTCGCCTACAAGCAGCCGCGTTCGCGCATGCCGATCCGACATCTACATCTCCAATCCAAAGATCCGAACCGCGTTTTCCGTGGTCCGGTCCGCGATTCGCTCTTCGGGTTCGCCCAACACTTCCGCCGCCGCGCGCAGATTATACAAGATGTTGGCCGGGACATTCGGCCGGCCCCGCACTTCAACCGGCGGTATGTCCGGGCTGTCCGTCTCGAGCAGGAAATGCTCCGGATAGATGGCCGCGAGAACCTCGCGTTTCTTGCGGCTGTTCCGATAGGTCAAGGTCCCCCCGAGCGAGAAGCTCAAACCATACCGCGACAACTGGCCCGCGAGTTCCGCGCTCCCCGAGAAGTTGTGCGCAACGCCTCCGCTGGACGATAGCCCCACCTTCTTCACGAACTCCAGCAGCAAGTCAAACGCGCCCCGGCAATGGATGACCACCGGCAAGCCGAGGTCCTTCGCAATCCCCAATTGTATCTCAAAAAACCGGCACTGCAAGTCCACGGGCGCCGAGTCCGACTTCCTGTCCAATCCGATCTCTCCGATGGCGCATGCGCCGCGAGATCGCGCTTCAGCAAGACGAGGCAGATCCGCCTCATACTCTGGCCTGATGTACCACGGATGCACGCCCAACGCGAATTCCACTTCCGGATACTGCTCCGCCAATCCCGCCGAGACATCCCATTGCTCCGGCACGATCGACGCCGTGATCAGCCGAACGACGCCCGCGCGCCGCGCATCCCCGATGATCCCATCGAGCTTCCCAGTAAACTCCTCGCTCTCAAGATGACAATGTACGTCAACAAGGCGCATGCCAGAAGATTCGCAGATCCCCCGGCAAGAATCCAACAGGTACAGACCGATACGGTTGATCGTTCGCGGGCGCCGGACGTGAGCCGGCATGGCGGCCTCTCAACTACGACAATCGGGAGGGCGAGGCTCCTGCCGAGTCGGGAGGTGTCTCTGGCCGGTTGACTTCCTGAAGCGTGTATATCATACTCGACAGGTATGGGGAGCAGGAATTCGACCCTTCCAGCGCGGACGGGCGCGGGAGGCGCGTCGAGTCTCGTCTTCCAAGGAGAAAGGCCATGCGTGCAGTTGCCGGTTGTCTGTTGTCGTGTGTGTTATTTGTTTTCGCTTTTCTTTCGCTCTGTGCCGCAACGGATGTAGACGCCTCGGCTGATCGCGCGAATGCAGGCGCCGGCGTACAGATTGGCCCAGACGGCAATGCCCTCAATCTGCGCGTGCTGCGTCACGATATGGCCACATTACAGGCGCGCGGGACTGACGTCCAGGTTGCAGGCTCTTCCGCCAGCGGACGTGAACAGGCCGGTGAGAGCAAAGGTTTGGGTGAAGGCGAAGGGGAAGGTGAAGGCGAAGGGGAAGATGAGAGCGGGCCTGTGGTCGAGTCGGTTGAACCGAACACCGTGTGGGTCTTTGGCGGAGTTGTCGCTAGGATCAACGGCCTGAATCTCGATACCGTCACGTCCATCACATTTGCGGGCATGCCGGCCGACGTGATTGCACAGACCATCACATTCGTGGACGTGATCGTACCCGAATACCACGCGCCGTTCTCTGGACCTTCGATCAACGTGCCTGTTACCGTGACGAGCCCGAATGGCGAGGCCACGCTGCCTGCGCCGGCCGAGAACGCCTTCACGTACGTGCACTATCAACTCATTGGTGACACTATCACCACGGCATTCAAAATGACTGATGAGGACCCGACGAAGCCGATCGCCCTTGATACTGGCGGCAGCTTCGATCTCACCAAGGCGACTTTGACACTGCCGCTCGCGGATATGAGCACGCCTCCGATGTCGAGCGTGTACGTCTTGGTGCGCGCGACGCAGGACCCTGCGGCTGTCGGCACGACTACGGAAAACGTGCCGGGCACACCCGTGGCGGGCGCTTGGGACTTTTCGATTCACGTGTATGATCCGCTGGTGACGAATACTGGGGCGGCTCCTGGTGAGGCGGTTCATCCGGAAGTCCATTTGGCGTTCGAGAGGGGTGCCGGAGGGGACTCCGCCAAGCTCATGATGCCGGTGGAAAACGTCTCGCCGCGGTTGACCTCCAATGACATCAAGAACATTGTTTCCGCCTGGGCTGTGGAGACCGACGACTATGACTACGGGCTCAATCCGGAAAATGAAACGGTGTCTATGCCGCCTGTAGTGGCGTATGAGTCGTCCGTCCTGGCGGGCGAGTTTGCGCCACCCCGCGACCCGGAAGGCGAATCGGCGGTCGAGTCGGTAACCGTGCGTCTCTATGACCTTGGCTCGTTCACACTCCGGAAGAACTCTGCCGATATGATCCTGATGAACATTCGACCTGGCGGTTTGACGGTCACGCCCAACATAGGCCCGGCCTCGGGCAGCACACAGGTCGTGATCACCGCGGTGGAAGGAGGTCTCGGCTACATAGACCGGGTGATGTTTGGGAACAAGGAGGTTCGGAGGATCCTGACGCCGCCGGGTACTGACGAGTACACGCTTGAGGTCGTCCCGCCCACCTCCTTGTGTCCTGGCGTGGTGGACATCAGCGTCTTCCTCGGCAGTGACGCCCTGAACCGGGTGACGATCCCTGCTGCCTTCTGTTATGAATCCGAGTGGGGCTGCTTCGGCGGTCTCGCGGACAGCTCGGGCATCAGGCCACCTTTGTCCTTTGCCGGGGATTTGCTCCTCGTGATGGCCGCTATCATGCTGCTTGCGGCCGGCGGCATCCGCAGGGCTGGATCGGGACGCTCTTCCCCGTCTGACAGAGGTTAGGACGGACCCGTCTTCACCCACGCAGCCAGCCTGAGCACGGTCGACAGGGCAAACGCGGAAGCGCCTATGGGGTGTACTCTTCCACGACTTCAGCCCCCTTCGGCTGGAGGTTCGGAGCAGTACGGGTCTCCGGCACTCTCATCAAGGTGGGATTCCCTACGGTCCAGGGTCTCCGATCTCCGCTCTTGGCGGGAGTGTATTGCATGAAACCGAGACAAGACTTATAATCGCGAAGCGGAACACGAGGGATCGAACTGTGTCCGGGTCTATTTTACCATTGGCATTTCCGGAAGCCAATCAGCATGTCTTGTTGTGGCTGGGGGTCATTCTATGCCTTCTCGTTCTGGTGGCCGTCCTCATCGAGCTTGTCCGCCGAAGGATTTACCGGCAGCAGTTGATCGAGATTGAATGGGATACGATCCGTCGCATCATCCATGAGAAGGAGTTCTCCAAACAGGAGGAAGATCTCCTCACCCATCTGATACGCCGCCACGCGCCGGACTCGCCCCTCCAAGTGGTGACCGCCCGGCGAGACTTTGACAGGTGCGTCGAGGCCGAGATGAAGGCCCTGCGCGACGCCGGCGATGACGACCGATTTCGCGAGGCCGGCATCGTCCTGCGCGAGATCCGTGTTAGGCTGGAACTGGACTACGCTCCTTTCGGACAGCGGATCCACTCCTCGAGAGCACTCCACCCGCCCCAGGAAGTCTGGATCGCGCCGGGTTCGTCTGGAAACGTCCAGTGGATCAGAGCCAGCGTGCTGGCGGTCGATGAGGCGTATCTGCATGTGGCGGCGCGCGGCGACAGGAGCGCCAGACTTCCCGCGGGAGGCGAGATCCGCTGCCACTTCTGGCGGGACGACGATGCTCGGTATGAATTCAGGACGACCGTCGCTCACACAGAAGGGGCCCCGCCAACGTGGTCGTTTTTCCATGTCGATGACCTGCGCCGAATTCAGGCGCGGGAATACTACCGAATCCACTGCAACCGGGAAACGAGCATCGGCGTACTCTCAGCGTTTATGGACCGCGCCGAGGACATCGGCCATCGACGCGTCGTCACCCGAATGCGCGG
>Ga0315274_10003061_pt1 | contig 24927 bp, 21 predicted proteins | sample YL17G02_20_MG_FD_203700 | JGI IMG/M metagenome (GOLD analysis project Ga0315274, IMG submission 203700) | Sediment microbial communities from Yellowstone Lake, YNP, Wyoming, USA - YL17G02_20 | ecosystem: Environmental > Aquatic > Freshwater > Lake > Sediment | place: USA: Wyoming | collected...
GTGCCCTCAAGCATTCCCGCGTGCAGGTATGCACGCCCTACTCGAGCTTCGGGCCTGCGATGCGCTCGCCGCGGAGCTGGCGGGCCTGGTCGGCGGGGTCGAAGGTGCCGTAGAAGAGGCCGTTGGCGTCCATCCACGTCACCACGCGCTCGAGGTCGGCGGGGCTGAGGGCGACCTTGTAGTGGGCCTCGGTGAAGCACTTGGTGGCAGGGCTGCCGCGGGCGCCGAAGTAGCCAGGGACGGCCAGCGGCTCGCAGTTGCCCCGTGGCGCGCCCCAGGCGGCATACGACACGCGGGGGCCGAGGGCGTTGTAGGAGGCGGTGTAGTGCCCCTGCGGCTCGCCGGTGAGGATGACCTTGCCCTCGGGCTTCTCCTTGCTGTGGCAGGAGACGCAGTGCTTGTCGAGCACGGGCTGGACGAGGATGGGGTAGCTCAGGGGCTTCGAGCCGTCCGGCCCCGGCTCGATGGCTGAGGGTGGACGCGAGAGCGCCTTGGCCGCGCCGGTCTCCCGCAGGTGTGCCACTGCTGGCTTGTCCAGCAGTGGGTCCGGTGGGGCTTGCACGGCTGGGCGAGCCAGCCGTGGCACAACGTGCGGGGGGGCAGTGCGCGGCTCGTGGCAGCCCACGCAGGCGGCATTCTCGCCGGGCTGGAGATAGGTGACGCTGCGCATCACCTGGACGGCCATTCCCCGCTCGTCGAGGGCCTGGAACGAGAGCGGGAGGCCGGCCGGGGCACGGAAGTAGGCGGAGCCGTCGGCCTCCACGGGCACGGTGCCGAGCACCTGCTTGCCCGGCGAGGCATTGGCCACACCGAGGGGCGGGTTGTTGGCGTGAGGCGTGGTCTTGGGGAGCACCTGGACGATTCGCAGGCGCTTCACGCTGTCCCTCGGCAGCGGCGGGAAGCTGGCGTAGACGTCCTGGAGGAAGTAGGTTCCCTGCCGTCTGGGCGCCTGGTTGGCGGCAGAGGCGGCTGGCGACGGCCCTGAGGGGGATGCAGTGCCAATTTCGGAGTTGATCAACTCCGAAATCGCCGTCGGGATCGTGGGCGCCTTCAGGCGCGGCCTCAGCGGCATGGGCCACAGGCTCGCGATGTTCATATCTCGGTAGAGGAGCTCCTTGTTGCCGAAGGCGTCCACCAGGTAGATGCCGAACATGTTGGGCGGGTTCCAGTGGGGCTCGCCGATGAGGGCGTCGAAGCTGTATGCCGCGAGGAAGTACTTCTCGGAGAGTGGCCAGGGGCTTCGGTAGCAGTGGCCCGGCCACCGCTCCTGTTCGGGCGGCGTGGGGAATCGCTGCGTGACGCCCGCGGGCGCGTGCCAGAAGCCCTTGGCGCCGTTGGAGACGGGTGCCTCGCTCTCGGAGAACAGCGCGTCGGGGGTCAGCCGCGTGATCGGCCCCAGGCCATCTATCCCCTTCGCCACGTCGAGGAGGATGATGGAGCCGGCGGTCATCGCGTGGTGGGCGGCGGCGGTGGCCATGACGCGGGGCGAGCCGGGCACGGCCTGCGGCTCCCACACGCCCACGGGGTGCAACGTGTTGTTCCCGTAGAATGCCCTCGGGTCGCTGCCGTCTGGGCGCACCGTCCAGAGCTGCTGGTAATGGACGGCGTTGCGGTCCACGTAGTCCCAGCGGGTGTAGATGACGCGGCCGTCGCCCAGCACGGCGGGGTCCCATTCGTGGGTCTCGTGGTAGGAGACGGGGTGCGGGTCGGAGCCGTCGGGATTGGCGATGGCGAGGGTGTAGACGGGGCACGGCCCGGCCCCGCAGCGGTGGAACCCGCCGCGGCGGGTGGAGATGAAGATGATGCGGCCGTCGGGCAGGTAGCGGGGCGAGAAGTCGTCGTAGGGGCCGCTGGTGAGCTGCCGCAGCCCGGAGCCATCGGCGTTCATCTCATACAGGTGGTAGAAGCGGTCGAGGTGCGTCGTGCGGTTCGGCGGGGCGGACGGGGTGGCGCAGAAGGAGAAGAGCACCCGCTTGCCATCGCAGGCTAGCTCTGGGTGCTGATAGCTGCCGACGGGCAACTGCCCCGCCGCAAGCTGGCGGGCGGCCATGGATTCGCCGGGCTTGTCGAGGACGAAGACCCCGCCGCCTGGCTTCGCGCAGGCGCCGTAGTACTGCGTGAGTTGGTGGCTGAAGACGCTCGGCACCTGCTTCACGAAGAGCAGCGGCCCGGTCTTCGCCAGGGGATTGGCAAAGGCCATGCGGCGGCGGGCCTCGTGCACTCGCCGCCACAGGCTCTCCCACTTCGCTTCATCCGCCTTGGGATCGCCCGTGAGCTGCGTCCACTCCTCGTGGAGCTTCTGCCATTGGCTGGCCTGTTGGGCGAGGCCGGCGCCTGCGGCCTGGAGGTCGCGGGTCAGCTCGTCGCCGCGCTTCAGGGTCTTCTCGATGGCCGCGGCGTAGGGGGCGGGGTTTCGCTCCGTGCCGATGCCGTCCTGCATGCGCCAGTCCCACTCGATGAGCGCCTGCTCGACGGCCGGCCGCAACGGGGGGAGCTCGGGGGCAGGGAGCGGCCAGTCCTTCCTTGCGGGCGGCGCGATGGGGACGTCGAACGATTGTTGCCCGACGGTGACCCGCAGGTTGCGCCACAGCACCGCGCTGTCGCCGCCCGTAACGGCCTCGGCCCTGAGGCGGACGTGAGGATTCCCACGGCCGCGCAGGCCGTCAATCCTCCATCTCTCGCCCCGGGGAAGCTGGACCATCTTGCCGCCCGTGCGACCGAGGACTCCGACACGCACTTCGCCGCCGGCGAAGTGCAACACCTCGACCTCGGCGCCGCAGTCCTCTTCCCCGCACTCGATAGAGACGATGACCTCGGCTTGCTCGCCGGGGCCAAGGGCGAACAAGACCGCTTTCGACCCGAGGATGGCCACTTGGGGGCCAGTGGCTTCGGCGACGAGGGCAAAGCCGCTGGAAGATGAGCTGGGAGGCGGCGCCGGCTTGTCCCCCAGCCGTATCTCCGGTTGGCCGAACCCCGGTGCAGCGGCAGGCGCAGGCACTGGGGTGAAGCCACCGAGGGTGGATGCCAGGAAGGCGAGCAGCGTGGTTGCGCGTCGTGTCATGGAGTCGACCCTATGGGCATTTGCCCTAGTGTAACCCGTTGGGCTTGTGGCTGCAAGCATTTTGGGGGCCGCTGCCGCGTGTCGAGGGCGGCGGGGGGGAGAGATAGGACCGATGGGACGGATAGGACCGATAGGAGGGACGGGCGCGACCCACGGGTCCTATCTGTCCTATCGGTCCTATCTCTCTCATCCGGGGCCGTGGCGCCGTCCGGACGCAGCGCCGGCTGGGGGCATGAAAAAGCGCGCCCCGGAATGGGGCGCGCTCGAGTGCTCCACCAGTTGCCCGCCGCGGGCTACTTTGCGGGGGTCTCCTTCGCCTTCTCCGCCTGCGGCAGGACAGGGACGCGAGTGGCCTTGGGCTGCTCGACCACGACGAGGTAGCCGTCGTGGTAGCTGACGGAGACCTTGGCGTCCTTGCCCAGCTTCTCCTGGAATGTCTTCGCGATCACCTCGCCGATGTGGTCGGGCGGGTACTTGTCAACCAGTTCCAGCTCCCAGAAGGGGTCGCGGTTGATGCCCGCCCCGGAGACGGGGCCGAGCTGGGTGCGAATCCAGTAGTAGTAGAGCGGGTCGATCTGGCTGCCGAAGAGCATGGCGGGGACTCGGGTGCTGCGGGCCACCTCGGTGATGTCGCGAATGTCGTAGATGGTGACCTGAGGGTCGGGCTGGGCATCCTCAGCGGTCGTGACGACGAGCGCCTCCTCGGCGTAGGCGGTCACCAGGTCGATCTGTCGGAGGATGTGGTGGAGGGCGGAGAGCGCGGAGGCGCCCTTGAGCTTCAGCGAGACGGTCTTGCCCTCCCAGAGCTTGCGCGCGGCGCCCTCCACGATGATGTTGACGTTGGCCTTCGTGCGGATCTCGTCGAGCGCCTTGTCGGGCTCCTGCTTGTCGATCTCCCAGTCGGCCTTGGTGGTGGCAAGCCGCTGGGTGATCGCCTCGAGGGAGTTCTCCTGCGCCGCCGCCTGGGCGGACGTCGCGGGTAACATCGCTGCAACGACAAGGAACGCCACGAGTGCCAATCGCTCTCTCATCTCGCGCCTCCTTCCCGCCGCTGGTGAGCAACGCGGGCCTGGCCACGCGCAGGCCCGGTGCGCTCATTAGTATACCTTGGCGCGCACGAGGTGTCAATGGGTAAAAGGCCGCGCGGTGCGCGATTCCCTCAACGGGGCGGCGAATGTGCCACGGCTGGCTTGCCCAGCCGTGGTGGGCCGATCACGGTCGGACGAGCCGACCGTGGCACTTTGCACTTTGCGACACGGGGGGGCGCACTTGGGCTTGACCTTTGGGCTTCCGGGGCGTACAGTAGAGCCGGTCGCATTGAGGAGGTCCTGCGATGAAGACTCTGCGGTGGCTGGTTGTGGGGCTGGCGGCGGCCTCGTGTGCGGCGGGGGCCGACGAAGAGATGAAGCCCGGGGACCTGGCGACGGTGAAGGCCGGGTTTGCCGTGGTCTTTGAGGGAGGGGAGGTGGTGGGCCGCCTGGCCAATGGCGAGCGCGTGAGCGTGGTGGCCCTCAAGACGGTCAGGACGCAGGAGGGCGGGGAGGCGACGTTTGCCCAGGTGAGGTACGGCGCGGGGGCCGAGGCGCGCGAGGGCCTGATGTGTCCGGAGGATCTCGATGGGGCCGCGCCGGGCGCCACGGCCACCGTGAAGACCCAGCGGGCCGCCATCACCCAGGGAAGAATGCTCCTGGGGTGGTACAAGGACGGCCAGAGGGTGAAGGTCCACTATGTTCAGGGGGGCTTCGTGCGCGTGTGGTTCAAGCCGAAGGACAAGGACGGGAAGGATGCGGGGGATGCCCTGGTGGGCTACATGAGCGCGAAGGAGCTGGTGCCGCCCCAACGCGAGGGGGCCAAGACCGTCCATAACCCGTTCTTTGTGGACGATGAGGTCGAGGTCATCGCCGGGGAGGCGAAGCTGAAGCTCGAGGCCGAGACGCTCGGCGTCATCCCCAAGGGCACCCGTCTCACCGTCAAGAAGATCCAGGGGGAGTGGATCGGGGTCTACGCGGATGTGAACGGCAAGAAGACGTTTGGCTGGGTGCAGTCCCGCGAAGTGGACTATCACCAGAAGGGGAAAACGACGGACCCCAAGAAGGAAGGGGAGCAGAAGCCGAAGCCGGGCGGGGGCAGCACGAAAGAGTAGCCGGCCCGCTCCCCGCGGCGGCGAGGCGAAAGAAAGCAAGCCCAGCCAGGCTGGGCTTGCGTCGTTTCCGTTCCGCCGGTGCGCTCTGGGCGAGCGGCGGCTAGAAGCGCTTCTCGATCGTGGCCTTCGACTTCAGTTGGTCGAGGAGCGCCTTCACGCGTCGTCGGGTGAGCTCCTGGATGACGTTGGGCTTGGCGCCGAAGAACGTGAGCCGCGCCGGCTCGCGGTCGAGCACCTTCAGAATGTGCCAGCCTCTGGGGCCTTGGATGGGCTTGCTGAACTCGCCGACCTTCATGGCCCACGCCGCAGCGATGAGGGGCTCGTCTTCCTCCGGGAGGGGTTGCTGCGGGAGGCCCTTGCGGGTGACCCAGCCCTCGTCGCCGCCCTGGCGGCCACTCGGCCTGTCCGAGAAGTCCTGCGCCAGGCGCGCGAAGTCCTTGCCCGCAACCAGGTCGGCGTGAACCTTCTCGATCTTCTCCTTGGCCTTCTTGAGCTTCTCGGGGTCGTTGCCGAGGTCGGCCGTCTCGATGAAGATCTGGGCGAGGTGGATGCGGCTGCCGTCGTACCATTCCTGGTGCGCCTCGAACTCGGCCTTGACCTCCTCGTCCGTGATGTCCTTCTGTATCCGGTCGATCAAGCGGGCTTGGGAGAGCTGAAAGCCGAGCTGCACCGCGTGCTCCTCGGCGGTGATCCCGAGGCGAGCGATCAGCCGCTGGTAGGTGCCGCCCTGCTCGCGCAGTTTCGCGTCGATCTGCTGGATGGCGCGCTGAATGTCGGCTCCCGAGGCCCGGAGGCTCTCCTTGTCGAAATACCGCTGTAGGAGCGCCCGCTCGATGAGCCGGTCCACAAGCTGCTCCGTGTTCGGCATGGCGATGCGAGGGTCCATGGCAATCTGCTTGCGGACCGTCGCAACGTCCGCACGCGTGATCACCATGTTATCCACCTTCGCTACCGCGTCCTCCGGGAGCTCCGTCTTGGGTTCCTCCTTGGCCGGCTTGGGTTCCTCCTTCTTGGGAGCCTCCCCGGCGCGAACCCATGCCGCGAGAGCCAGGAGGGCAAAGAACAGCGTGACCCGCCGCACGTGCATCGCAAACCGCATGCCGCTTACCTCCGACAAGGGCCTGGACCTCCCAGAGGGGCGCGGCCAAACCCGCCCCCAACCCGATCTATCATAGTCTACCACACCTCTCTCCCCTACGCAAGCGCCGTTCTGGCGTTGCTCGGCCCCACTTGACATCCCGTGCGGGGCGGGGTAGAATCCGAGCCGGTGGGAGTTCATCGCCGCCGGACCCGGCGGCGTGCAGTTGGAGGGGCCAGTGCGATGCGCTCGATCAAGTGTCCCCACTGCGGCCAGGTGATGAAGGCTCCGGAGGAGGCTGCGGGGAAGCGGGTCAACTGCCCCGCCTGCAAGAAAGCCTTCCTCGCGCCCAGCGCCCTCGCCACCCCCGCCAAGCCGAAAGGCCCCCCGCCGGTCGCGGGGTCCGGCAGAATCTGGCACCTCCACGTGGATGGACGCAACGAAGGGCCGTACACCGCCGACGCGATCATCGAGCAGATGAAGACCGGCAAGATCGGCTCCCACACCCTCGTCTGGAAGGAGGGCATGGACGACTGGGAGCAGATGGCGCACGTGCCGGAGTTCCGAGGGGCGCTCAGCACCCCGCCCCCTGCGACCCGTGCGGCCTCTCACGCCCCTCACAGGCCCGGTGCCGACGAGGAGGAGGAGCATCCCCGCCGCCATGTGCGGGGCAGGGACAAGCACGATGCCATGATCGGAATGTGGGTTGCGGTCGGGATTGCAGTCGTCCTCATTGCCTCCATTCCCATCATCGTGAACATGTCCAACAAGCCGAAGTCCGAGGATGAGGAGGAGATCATCGTTCGGCGGATCAGGAAGCCGCAGGAGTCCCCGCCCTCCGTCGAGCCGAGCACTCCCACGCCGAGCGGCCCCATCGTTCAGCCCGGCCCCCGGCCGGTTCATCCGCCGGTCGTCACCGTCAAGACCGAGGTCAGCAACGAGAAGCTCCTCACCAACCTGGCTGCCGACGTCGCGGAAGGGTTCAAGGCCGCGATCGCGGGCCACAAGAAGGGCGACGCCAAGCCCATCGGCAGCCTGATCCTCAAGCTCAAGAAGCACGCCGAACAGCTCGGTAGCCGCCAGTGGAAGGGCTACGAGAGCGTGGTCGAGACCCTGGCCAAGCGGCTTCAGGATGCGTCCGCGGGCATGCACACCGAGCTCAAGCCCATCGCCGAGCGCTGGGACCTCGGGGGCGAGGGCCTCCCCGACGAGACGAGGGCCAAGGTCCTCGAGCTCGACAAGTACCAATGGATCGAGCGCTGGCAGAAGATCCTCGACGACGACCTCAAGCGCCTCCGCGACAAGGGCCTCCAGTTCTGACCCACCCAGCCCCGGCTCTGATCGTCGCCCCCATCTTGCAGGCTTGCCCTTGGGAATCGAGGCCTTCGCCTGTTTCCCCGCTCCGCTGGCATTGAAAGCGGTGACAACTCACCGCACTCCACACTCCTCCCCTTTCTGGAGCGGGCCGCGTTTCTCCGTGCGCCAGCCTGCGAACAGGGAGGATTATGGAGTGCGGCGAGGCGTCGCCGCTTTGGCTTTCCCGCGGAGCGGGGAGACAGGCCCAACGCCCCGTTCAGCACGGCGCCCCCTCAAGATCCGGGGAAAGACCAGCTCTGGCTGTAGGGCGTGCACACCTGCACGCGGGATGTCTTACCCCAGGTAATCCAGCAGGTGCCTCTCCGCCTCGAACAGGCGATCGCACACTTGGCGGATCTCCGCCAGCGAGCAGACCGCCGCGGTGAGCGGGTCGAGCATACAGGCGTGGACCGCCTTCTCCCTGTCGCCTTCCAGCACCGCCTGCACCGTGAGGTCCTGCACGACGACGTTCGAGTGATTCAGCGCAGCAAGCTGCGTCGGCAACTCGCCCACCGCGCAGGGGTGCACCCCGCCCTTGTCCACGTAGCACGGCACTTCGACGACGCATTCGGGGGGCAGGTTCGTGATGAGGCCGCCGTTGGGCACGTTGCCGTTGAAGCGGAACGGCTCGCCCGTCTCGCAGGCGTTCATGATGCCCGACGCATACTCGCGCGATGCCCGCACCTCGATCGGCTTCTCGCCCTGGACCTGGGCGATGAAGTCGGGCTCCTGCCAGTTCCAGCGGGAGCCTGAGGCGTCCTTGGCCGGGCGCCGCTCGCGGATGCCGAACTTCTCCCACAGGTCGCGCCGCTTGCGGAAATAGGGCACGTATTCCGACATGTGGGTGGACGATTCGGTGACGAAGTAGCCGAACTGCCTGAAGACCTCGAAGCGGACAGGATCCTTCGCGCAAATCTCCGGCTTCTCCGCGGCCTCGCGGAGCAGGGGATAGGCATCCTCGCCCCGCCACGTCAGCTCCAGGAACCAGCCCATGTGGTTGAGGCCCGCGACCCAGAAGCTCATCTCGGGGTACGGCTTGCCGATGTAGCCGGCGAGCTGCTCGGAGGTGCCCTGGACGCTGTGGCAGAGGCCGACGACGTTGACGCTCGTCGCCTCGTTCATCGCCCAGCAGAGCATGGCCATCGGGTTCGTGTAGTTGAGCAGGAGCGCGTCGGGGCAGAGCTCCTCCATGTCGTGGCCGATGCGGATCATCTCGGGCGCGGTGCGGAGCGTGCGGAAGACGCCGCCCACGCCCAGCGTGTCGGCCACCGACTGCTCGACCCCGTACTCCGCAGGGATCATCATCTCATCATAGTAGGGCGAGCCGGCGTAGGCCCGCCCCCCGACCGCGATGGCCACGACCACGTAGTCGGCCCCCTCCAGCACCTCGCGGCGCTGGGTCGTCCAGCGGACGTCCACGGGCGCGCCGAGCTGGCGGACGAGCGCCTTCACCCACTCGGCCACGTTGCGCGCGCTCTCCTCGTTGATGTCCACGAGCGAGATGCTGCCGTGCCGCAGCCCTTCGCGCGCCAGGATGTCCAGGCTCAGCGTCTTCCCGAAGCCGCTGCCGGCTCCAATGATCACGATGTTGGCCATCTTCTCTCTCCTTGGATGTCGCTCGCCGGTGGCACACTCTAGCGGGTTACAGGGAGCGGGTCAAGCGCTTGACACCCTGCGCGGGTTGCGCTACCATGCGGCTGCGGTTGGCGGGGCCGTTTCCCGTGAGACGTTGGAGCGTTTCAATGCCCGATGAGGACAAGCCCCAGGAGCGAGAGGGCGGCGAGAAGGCGGACCGTGGCAAGGAGTCGGCCTCTTCCGATGCCGAGCAGGAGTTGGATTTCGACAAGCTGGCGGAGACGGCCGAAGCGAAGTTCACCATCCTCGTCTCGAGCATCGCCACGCAGGTGCTGGTGAGCCTGGGGCAGATCGAGAACCCGCTGACGAAGAGGAAGGACGTCGATCTGAGGGGCGCGAAGTTCTCCATCGATCTGCTCCAACTGCTCGCCGACAAGACCCGCGGGAATCTCAGCGACGTGGAGAAGCGATACCTCGAGGGCGTCCTCTACAGGCTCCGCATGAGCTACGTCGAGGCAGCGAAGGGAGCGTGAAGCCATGGACTTCCGCACGGGCCAGGCGATCAAGGACATCATTGCGTCGCTCATGGGCCGGTTGCCTCCGGCCGACTACGAGAAGGTGGCGCCCCTGCTGAGCGAGCTCGTCTCGCTCCTCCAGCGCGCCCACGAGGAGGAGCGGAGGCAGCTCCGCGCCGAGCGCGCCGCGCTCGACAAGGAGCGAGAGGCCATGAATCTCGCCCGGCGAAGCCTCGACACCGAGCGCGAGGCCCTCGCCAAGGAGGCCGAGATCATCGAGCGGGAGAAGAAGGTCGCCCAACGCTGGCGGGAAGCCGACCAGGCTCTGACCGATGCCAAGGACGCCATCTCACCAGACAAATCCTCCTGAGCCTCCCGGTTGCCTCAGCCCTGGCCCGCCAATCTTGCCAATAGCGTGCCGCCCTGCGAACGGAGGGGAGGGGAATGTCAGATCACAGATTCCAAATCCCAGATTGGGTGGAGACAATGGCCAGGTCCCCCCTGGCCTTGACCTGGCCCCTCTTCAATCTGGAATCTCGAATGTGGAATCTGGGATTGCCCTGAGCGAGAGCGGCCACCTCAGTCGCCGCTTCGGCCGGCTCGCGCCTTTTCCCTCTCCCTGGCTTGGCGGACGATCTCCGCCACCTTCGTGTCGAATTCCTCCCGCTGTCGGTCTGCCTCCTTCTTCGCCTTTTCCTTCGTCCCGAAGTGCCGCTGCCCCTTCAGCTCGCTGTCGCGCAGATAGCCCGCAAATGCCCCCAGTTGCCTCGAAACGCTGAGGCAGAGCTCTCGGAGCTGCTCATACATGCTCGCGGCGATCAGCTTCCGGCGATGGCAGAAGGCGAGTTGGGAGCGAAGCTCCCCACACGAGCCCCTGGCGATATAGAGGAACGCCAGGAACTCCTCGCGGGTCCCCCGCTCGAAGCCTTCTGCGATGTTGCTCGAGACCGAGAGAGCCGCGCGCTCCATCTGGTCGCGCAGGCTGAAGCGATGGTGAAACGCCTCGGTCTCTGTCGCATCAAACAGCGCATCCGCCAAGTCCATGGCCTTCTGCCACACAGGCAAGTCTTCAAAGCTCTTGTACGTTGCCACGCGCGCTCCTCCTGACAAGGGGCTTGAGGAAACACATCCCAGATTCCAGATTCCACATTCCAGAAGCACCGGATCCCCAGAAGCCACGACGAGCATATGGGGGGCGCCTCCGGCTGTCAAGTGGGGGGCGGTATGCGCGCCAGGGGCGGTCCAGGGATTCCTCTTCTGTCTGGAATCTGGAATCTGGGATATGGAATCTGGGATTCCGCTCCGGGACAAACGAAAGCGACCCGCCCGGCTTGCGTTCCGGGCGGGTCGCGGCGTCTCTGAAGACAAGTGCCTGGGCTAGATGTACTCGTTCAGGATGTTCTCGAGCATCTCCTGCCGCCCGCTCTGGATCTTCGGCTCCCCATTCTTGAGCGTGAAGGCCTCGAGCTCCTTGAAGCCCACTTTCCCCTGCTCGATCTTCTTGCCCAGCGGGCCATCCCAGCCCTTGTAGCGCCTGGCGATGAACTTCTCGAACTTCCCGCCCTTCAGCATCTTCGCCGCGGCCTTCAGCCCGCGGGCGAAGGTGTCCATCCCGCCGATATGGGCGTAGAAGAGGTCCTCGGGGTCGATCGACTGCCGGCGGACCTTCGCATCGAAGTTCAGCCCGCCGGTCTTGAACCCGCCGCCCTTGAGGATTATGTACATCGCCAGCGTGGTGTCGTAGAGGTCGGTGGGGAACTGATCGGTGTCCCACCCGAGCATCAGGTCGCCGCGGTTGGCGTCCACCGAGCCGAAGATGCCGTTGGCCACGGCGAAGGCCAGCTCGTGGTGGAAGGTGTGGCCGGCGAGGGTTGCGTGGTTCGCCTCGATGTTGAGCTTGAGGTGATCCACGAGGCCGTATTTCTGGAGGAAGGCGTAGCACGCGCCCGCGTCGGAGTCGTACTGGTGCTTCGTCGGCTCCTTCGGCTTCGGCTCGATGTAGAACTGCCCCTTGAAGCCGATCTTGTCCTTGTAGTCCACGGCCATGTGGAGGAACCGGGCGAGGTGGTCGAGCTCGCGGCCCATGTCGGTGTTGAGCAGGGTATCGTAGCCCTCGCGTCCGCCCCAGAAGACATAGCCCGCCCCCCCGAGCCTCTTCGTCGCGTCCATCGCGCGCTTCACCTGGCTGGCGGCATAGGCGAAGACCTCGGGCGACGGATTCGTCGCCGCGCCCGCCATGAAGCGGCGATTCGAGAACATGTTGGAGGTGCCCCAGAGGAGCTTCACGCCCGTCGCCCTCTGGAGCTTCGCAGCCAGGCTCACCATCTTCTCGAAACGCTTGTTCGTCTCGGCCAGCGTGTCGGCCTCGGGCGCGATGTCGAGATCGTGGAAGCACCAGAAGCCCACGCCCAGCTTCGTGAAGAACTCGAAGGCGGCCCGCAGCGTGTTCTCCGCCTCCGTCATCGGATCGCCGCCCTGAAAGGACCGGCGAATCGTCCCCGGGCCGAACGGGTCGGCTCCTGTGCCCTTGAACGTGTGCCAGTAGCACACGCTGAAGCGCAGGTGCTCGGCCATCGTCTTCCCCATGACCTTCTCTTTCGGATTGTAGTGCTTGAAGGCCAGGGGATTCTTCGACTTTGGCCCTTCGTACTTGACCTTGCCGATCCCCGGGAAGAACTCGCCCATCGCCATCTCCTTTCCGATTGATTCACCGTCACGCACGGAAGTATAGGATAGCGGCGCAGCACACGCCTGTCAAGCACCCATCGACGCAAGGTTGCGCGCTGCTGTTGACACCGTGGGAAACGCTGGTATATTGGGGGATGAGTAGACGGTGCCGTTCACGTCGAGAGGCTCATCCGGTGAAGAAGCAGACACGTGCACTTGCTTGTGCTCTCGTTCTGGTGCTTGGTGCTATCGGCGCTGGGGGCGAGGTCCCGCTGCGGATGCCCCCTGTTCGAGCGGGGCTCCAGTGGCTTGCCAAAGCGCAGGAGCCGGACGGGAGTTGGAGCTGCAAGAGGTGGGGCGGAAACGCGGATTGGGACCTCGGTGTGACCGGCCTCTCTCTGCTCGCTTTTGAGGGCGCCGGGTACACCCACATAACGGGCACGTTCAAGGAAACCGTAGCCAAGGGCATCCAGTGGCTCAGAGCCAAGCAGAAGGCTGACGGGAGCTTTGGCTGGAAGACCTTCGATGAACAGGGCATAGCCACCCTTGCCATCGCGGAAGCCTACGGTCTCACCGAGTCCCGCGAGCTTCGCAGCCCGGTTCAGAAGGCAATTGACTACATCGTCAAGGTTCAGCCTGTCCACGGCGGCTTCGGGCCCCAGGGACCTGTGCCCAAAGACAACGGCGACATGCTCACTACAACTTGGCAGATCCTGGCCATCAGGGGAGCCATCCTGGCGGGAATTGCTGTTCCACAGGAGGCGGTTGACCGCTCGAAGGCTTTCCTCAAGAGCACTTACCGCGGCTCTGGCGCCAGCGCGCGGGTCGTAGCCAGCAAAGACCCTGAGCCGTTGGCCACGGCGCTAGGGTTGTTTTGCCGCATGTTCCTATATGATGCGGGGTGCGAGGACGAGACCCGCGCCGCCGCGGACTGGCTGCGAGCGTACCACCAGAAGAGCGGAAGCGCGGCACAGGGACAGGGCCGCCTCGTCGGCGACCTGGACTACACGTACTTCTCCGCTGCCAGCATGTTCATGATGGGGTTGGAGCGGTCGGAGGAATGGATGAGAGCCTACCGCGCTCCACTGATCGCGGCACAGGTCGAAGAGGAATTCGACGCCGTAGGACGCTTCATCCGTGGGAGTTGGGACCCAACCAAGCACCACCCGGGCGACAGGTACGGGCGCGTCTACACGACCGCGATGGCCGTGCTGCCTCTCGAGGGCGGCTCTGGCCCCCGATCGCCCTGCCGGAAGTAACCACACAAGAAGCTGGGGGAACAGCAGTGGCGCCGACAATGTCATCCCGCGAGCGGATGCTGTGTGCGATTGAGTGCCGCACAACGGACTACGTGCCGCTATCGTTCATGATCTTCTCGGCGTTGGAGCGGCGGTGCACCAGCCCGTTCCAGTTCTTCGAGCGGCAGATGGAGATGGGGCTTGACACCGTCGTCGAGATGTTCCGCCTCAACGCCAATGAGATGGCCGACACGGGCGATGCCCCCGGCGTGCCCGTGCGCTTCGGGCCAGAGGTAGTCGTGAGCGAATGGCGCGAGGTGCCCGCCGACGACCGCTATCCGCTGCTCCACAAGGAGTACGCCACCCCAAAGGGGACGCTCACCTGCGTGGTGAAGCAGACGGAAGACTGGCCCTTCGGCGACCACGTGCCGTTCCTCGACGACTACATCGAGGCCCGCGCGGTGAAGCCGCTGGTGACCTGTCTCGAAGACCTGCCTGCCCTCCGGCATCTCCTTGGCCCGTCGAAACGCCAGGACCTCGATCGCTCGCGGCAGCTCTGGGCCGAGGGGCGGCGTTTCGCGGAGCGACATGGCCTGCTCACCGCCGGCGGCTGGGGCGTGGGCGCCGACGCGCTTGCCTGGCTCTGCGGACTCCAGGACTCCGTCCTTATGGCCATGGACAAGCCCGACCTGCTCGCCTCCATCCTCGACATCGTGGGCGAATGGAACCGCTGGCGCATGGAGGTCATTCTCGATGCGGGCCTGGACCTCTTCATTCGCCGGGCGTGGTACGAGGGGACCGACTTCTGGTCGCCGACGCTCTATCGCCGCTTCCTGCTGCCGCGTCTGAAGGCCGAGGCGGCGATGGCCCACCAGGCGGGGGCGAGGTTCGGCTACATCCTCACGAGCGGCACAATGCCGCTCCTCGAGATGATCATTGAGGCGGGGGTGGACGTGTTGATCGGCGTGGACCCGATTCAGGGCAAAGGCACGGACATGGCGGAGATGAAGCGCCGCACCGCGGGCAAGATGGCCCTTTGGGGCGGCGTCAACGCCTTCATCACGGTCGAGCGCGGCACCGAGGAAGGCATTCGCGAGGCGGTGCAGACGGCCCTCGACACCCTCGGCCCCGACGGCTTCATCCTCAGCCCCGTGGACAACATCCGCGACACCTCCGATGAGGTGTGGCAGAACACGATGGCGCTGATCGAAGCATGGCGGGAAATGCGATGACGGCGCGTCAGGAGTAATGCGGCTTCAGCCTCGGCAGGAGCGCCTTGTAGTTGTCATAGACCTGCTGATAGACGGCTCGCCGCTTCGACGGGCGGAACGTGGTCTCGCGCAGTTTCATCGCTTTCTGCGCGGCGGGGACGGATGAGTAGATGCCGGTGCCGACGAAGGCGCAGATGGCGGCGCCAAGGACCGTGGCCTCCTTCTGCTCGATGGTGGTGACGGGGAGGCCGGTGACGTCGGCGCGGATCTGGTTCCAGAGGTCGTTTTTCGAGCCGCCGCCGACGACGCGGATGCCCTTCGGCAGGAAGCCCGTCGCCGCCTCGAGCATCTCAATCGCCAGTTGGAGCTGGCAGGAGAGCCCTTCGAGCGCGGCGCGGTAGACCTGGCCGCGCTGGGTCGCGATGGTGAGGCCGAGGATCGTGCCGAGGGTGCCGTAGCGCTTCGTGGGGCCAGTGCCGGCGACGAAGCTGGGGATGACCATGATCCCATCCGAGCCGGGGCCGAACCCCTGCGCTTCTCCGATCATCGTTGGGTAGAGCTTCGGGGTGTCGAGCACGTCGGCGTAAAAGTGCCTGGCGAGCCATTCGAGGACGCCGGAGCCCATCATCAGGAGCTGCGGGTCGTAGAGGCCGGGGAGGGCGTCGGCCTCGATGATCACGCCGCCGTCGAAGCCGGCCTTGTTCGGCTTGAACTTCGGGACGCGGGCCATGAGGATTTCCCAGGTGCCCGTGCTCAGGATAGCCTCGCCGGGCCGGGCGCCCGAGCCGACGGGGGCGAACTGGGTGTCGTGGCCCGCGGCGGTGACGGGCGTGCCGGGCGGGATGCCCGTGGCCTTGCTCGCCTTGGGCGTGACGCCGCCGATGGTCTCGCCCGATTCGACGAACCGGGGGAAGAAGCTGGCATCGAGGCCCGCGAGCTTCAGGAGCTTAGGCGACCAGGCGCGCCCGCCGAGGTCCATCGCCATCATGGTCGAGGCGCCTGTGTAGTCCATGGACATTTCGCCGCAGAGCCTGTGGCTCAGCAGGCCGGCCATCATCATCCAGCAGTCCGCCTCGTCGATGGCCTTGGGGGCATTCTCGCGGAGCCACAGGAGGCGCAGCAGCGTGTTGAAGGAGATGATCTGGTAGCCCGTCGTGCGGAAGAGCTCCAAGGCGGAGACGCTCCTCGTAATGGCCTGGGCGGTCGGCTGGGTGCGGGGGCACTGCCAGCAGATGGGGGGGTAGGTGAGGCGGCCGTCGGCAGCGATGGGCGCTCCGTCGGCCCCCCACGTGGTGATCGTGACGGCGACGATGTCCTTTGGGCGGATCTGGGCGCAGACCTGTTGCGAGAGGCGCCCGAGCCGCTTCCAGAGCGCGTCGAGGTCCCAGACGAGCCAGCCCTTCTCGCCATCGGCTTGGGGCGACGGGCCGCTGCGCGCCCCGGCCTGCGCGACGAGCCGCCCATTCTGGTCCACCGCGACCACCCGCGTGGTCGTGGAACCACAGTCCATCACGATGGCGATGCGATGCGCCATGTCTGGCCTCCTGGAGACACAAGTCCAATCCTCAATATCCAACACCCAATGCTCAATGACCAAGTGCGGAGCACCGGGACGGGAAGCTCTCTCTTCCTCCTACTTGGCCATTGAGGATTGAGTATTGGATATTGATGATTGGGCTTCTCCTTCTATCCACCCAGCCGCTCGCGAGCGTCCTCGTCGGCAAGCACGCCGAGGATCTGGCCGAAGTAGAGGGTGTGGAAGTTGCCCTTGGGGTAGCAGTCCTGGACGACCTCTTCAGCCAGGGCCGCGGGGATGACGTTGTTCTTGTGGATCGTGCGGCATTCGTAGGCGATGGCGCATTGCTCGATGGTGGGCGCGTTGACGCTCTGGGAGGGGACGGGCTTGAGGCCGGTCGCGGCGAACTTGTCGAGATCGCGGCCCGACTTCGTGCCGCAGAGCATGACGGCCTTCTTGAGGTCGGGCGTGGGCACGTTCACGGTGAAGTCGCCGTTCTCCTCCAGCAGCTTCCAGGTGTAGCGGGACGGCCTCACGAGGACGACGAAGACCGGGCGGCCCCAGACGACGCCAATCGTGCCCCAGCCGATCGCCATCGCGTTGGGCTTGCCGTCCGTGCCCTGCGAGACGAGGAGGCAGCCGGGGTCGGCCAATGCGGCGAGGGTTTCCTTCAGGCAATCGGTGTACTCAACGGTGACTCTTGCCATTCTCTGATCCTCCATGCGGGTCATCGGGCTTCTCTTGGCCCAGGCCGTCCAGGTCGAAGGCCATTCCATCTCGTGCGGCGATGACCTGGATGCCCGTGGCATCAGCCATGCGGGCGGCGACCTCCCACGGCTTGGCCTGAAGGACGTTCATGCCGAAGTGGGTGATGATCGCGACGCGGGGCCGCACCTCGCCAATGAGCCGGGTCGCGTCGGCGACATCCAGGTGCATGATCCGTCTCTTCCGCTCCTCGTCCACTTCGTAGAGGACGACGTGGACGATGAGCACGTCGCAGGGCGAGTACGCCTCCACGAGGCCGGGGCAGTACAGGGTGTCGGTGATGTGACTGACGCGAACAGTCGGCGTAGCGATGCGGAAGCCGTAGGTCTCCGCGCCGTGGACGTGGCGGATGGGGGTGGAGAGTCTGAGGCTGGGGGCAAGCTCCCACGACTTGCCGGCCGCGAGCACCTGGATGTCGCCGAGGTAGCTGCGGACGTAGCGGAGGACCATCGGGTCGCCCTCGAGCGCGTCGTTGGGAGCGAAGAGGGTGCCGCGCCGATTGTGGCCGCCCTCGGTCATCGCCTCGATCATCACGTTGGCGTCGCCGGCGTGGTCGAGGTGGCTATGGGTGAGGAGGATGGCGTCGAACTTCGCGGGATCGAGCTTCGGGCGGCTGGCAAAGCATCGGACCAGGCACCCCGGCCCAGGATCGACCAGGAGCTGGAAGCCCTGGAGCGAATAGAGGACGCCGGCCGAGCTGCGCAGTTGGCGGATCATGACGAAGCGCGCGCCCGCCGTGCCGAGGAACTTGATGAAGTTGCCGCTTGCTTTGCCCATAGCTCTCCTCTGCCACACGAGCCGGTATTGTAGGATCGCGTCGCGCCGTGTCAAGCGCCGGCCCCGCTGACCTTCCGATGTCGCCAGAGATCGTTGGAACTGGGGATGGCTCGGCTGCGTCAAACAAATGGGGATCCAAGGACTCTCGATCTGAAGGGTCCGCGAACCCATGGCGAGGGTTCGCCCTGCCGCTTTATGTTCCAGCCCTCCTCCCGCTTTCCCTGAGCTGCGCATTTTCATCTGACGAATGAGGCCGGTGAAGCGATCGGTTGCGGGTCGTGTTACAGAAGCGTTACATTCCGCCGGAACCTCGAGCGCTCCCTTTCGTCTAACAGGGTGAAGCTCAGCCTGTTTCTCGAAAGGAGAGAGCGATGAAAGGGGCGAAGCTGCGATGGGGTGTGGTCGCGTGTGCGGTGGTGCTGGTGGCCCTGGGGGGGCGGCCGGCCCTCGCGCGGATCAAGCTCACCACGCTCCCCGTGCGGGAGCGGGTCGAGATTCAGCTCGACAACGCGCAGGCCACCCTGGTTGAGGAAGAGCGGATTGTGACGCTGCTCCAAGGCACAAACCACATCGATTTCTCGTGGTCGAACACGGCCATCGATAAGGGCACGATCCAGTTCCGGGTCGTGGACATGCCGCTGCGAGCGAAAGCCAAGGAAGATCCTCCGTCCGTGGTCCGGCCCGACGGCAAGGTGGAGATGATCCAGGTGATCTATGTGGCCTACCCGCCGAACGAGAATGCGCTGGTGTGGGAGGTCTTCTCGGAGCGTCCCGCGGCGGCGCGGATTCGCATCAGCTATCTCGTGGGCAACCTGAAGCGCTCGTTCAACTACCGCGCCGTGGCCGAGCAGGACGAATCGACCCTGGTCCTGCGGAAGTACCTTCGCCTCGACAACGTCTCGGGCGAAGAGTTCGGCACCTCGGGCCTCTGGGCGGGGTTCGGCACCTACTTCCACCGCGAGGTGGGCCTCAACGAGGCCAAGGAGATGCTGCTGTGGCGGTATGCGACCGTCCCCATCAAGAAGACCTACACCTTCGACTGGTGGACCGGGGCGACGGTGCCGAACGAGCCCGAGCAGCGCTACGTCGAGATGCGCTACGTGCTCAAGAACGACGAGGCGAACCGCATGGGACGCTTCCCCCTCCAGTTCGGCAAGGCCCGCATCTTCCAGAAGGATGGCCACGCCGGCGAGGCATTCCTCGGCGAGGACTGGGGGCAATTCACGCCGATCGGCGATGAGATGAAGCTCTACCTCGGCCTCGCCCGTGACGTCGTGGTCAAGCGGAAAGTCATGAGGAGCCAGGTCCACGGCGTGAAAGGGAGCCTCTATCACCGAGAGCTCCTGCTGCACTACACCGTCGAGAACTTCAAGAACACGCCAGTCACCCTCGATGTGCGGGAGGACATGAATCGCCTGCGGGACGAGTTCTGCGGCCACAAGGACCACGATGCCCAATGGGAGATCATCCGCGACGAAACCACGCTCCCCGAGGGCCAGATCGAGCGGGCGGACTCGCATGCCGCAATGCTCCACATTCCTCTGGAGGCCGCACCGAAAGGGGAGGGCAAGGTCAAAGCCCTTACCGTTACCGTGCACGTCTTCCTCAGGAACGAATGGTAAAGGAGGCCCAAACGATGAAGACTCGCGGGTGCGTCGCTCTGCTGGTTTCTGCTCTCGTGGCCTTTGCCGGGGCGGCCCGGGCTCGGAATGTGGACCTGGCCACTGTCCCGCCCCGAGAGGGCGTGCAGCTCACCATCTACAACTCCGAGGACCTCACGCTCGTCCGCGAGACCCGGAGCCTCACCCTCAAGAAGGGCCTCAACCGCATCCAGTACGCCTGGGCCAACACGCTGATCGACCCGACCTCGGTCGAGATCCGCGCCCTCGAAGAAGAGGACCAGATCGAGATCCTCGACACCACGTTCCTCCACGACAAGCCGTCCCACTGCATCTGGAACATCGACTCGAAGATCGAGGGGCAGGTGAAGTTCCGGGTCACCTACTTCACCAGCGGCATCTCCTGGGCGGCTGACTACGTGGCGATCTCGAACCACCCGGAGACGGCGATGGCGTTCGACGGCTTCGTGCAGGTCTACAACAACTCGGGCGAGGAATACGAGAACGCCGAGGTCCGCCTGATCGTCGGCGTGGTGAATCTCGTCGAGAAGATCCAGGAGCTCGCGCGCAAGGGCGTCAAGGTGCCTGGGCCTGGGGAGCCGGTGCCGCCCGCCCTGAGGGCCGATGCCATGCGCGGCGCGGTTGCCCGAGCGGAACAGGCGAAGGCCGCTGACGCCACCAGGCCTCCAGAGATCGTCAAGGAGGGGCTCTCGGAGTACTTCCTCTACACCGTCGAGGGACGCTGGACGATCCCCAACGGGTGGTCGAAGCGCCTGGCGAGCTTCCGTGCGAGGGACGTGCAGTTCGACATCCTCTATCGTCTGCGGGTTCACCAGTATGGGCCTCGCCCGATGCGCTTCTTCCTGTTCAAGAACGACCCGGAGCACAAGCTCGGCGCCTCGCCGCTGCCGGACGGCATCGTGCGGACGTTCCGCGACAACGCGCGCGACGGCCTCAGCTACCTCGGCGAGACCAAGATCATCTACGTGCCGATCAAGGAGGACATCGAGCTCAACGTCGGCACCGACGACGAAGTCGTCCATAAGCGGACGAACATGGGCGTCGAGCGGTCGAACTTCGCTTTCTCGGACGGCCACGTCGTGGGCTGGGACGAGACGCGGACCTGGAAGGAAGAGATCCGAAACTTCAAGTCGAAGCCCATCCGGATGGAAATCCGCCACGTGATCCAGGGGGACATTGATCTCCAGGCCGAAGATGCCAGGCTCCACGATTACCACACCGTCGAGTTCACCTACACCGTGAAGGCCCAGCAGACCTTCTCCTGGCAGTACAAGTACACCCAGCACTGCGGCGTGAACGCCAAGCAGGACCGCATCAAGCTGAACTGAGAGAGGAAGCTGCGAGCGGCGAGCCATGAGCCACGAGCTTCTGACCCGAACACCCGGCACCCAACACCGAACACCCAACACCGAGAACCGGAAACCGAAAACGGGAAACCGAGCCTCGGCCGGCGCCCCTCTTGCCCCCCGGCGTAGTCATGGTGTAGAATACGCGCCAGGGGAGAGGAGGGCCTTGATGGCCGAGAAGCAGCCGAGGGAAGTCATCAAGCGGGATGGGCGGGTCGAGGCGTTCGACGCGCAGAGGATCACGGATGCCATCCTGAAGGCGCAGCGCGCCATTGGCGAGGCCGATGCCGGCCTCGCGCAGCGCTGCACGGAGCGCGTCGTCGCGCAACTGGGCGAGCGCCCGGGCGTCGAAGAGATCCAGGACCTCGTCGAGCGGGTGCTCATGGCGGAGGGCCGCGCCGACCTCGCCAAGGCCTATATTCTTTACCGGCAGCGGCGCACCGATCTGCGCCGGGCCAAGCAGCTCCTCGGCGTGGCCGACGACCTGAAGCTCTCGGTCAATGCCAGCCAGGTTCTCGAACGCCGCTACCTCCTGCGGGACGAGCACGGCCGGGTGGTCGAGACGCCCCGCGAGATGCTCGTGCGCGTGGCTCGTGCCGTGGCGGCTCCTGACGCGAACTATCCGGATAGCGACATCGAGCGCACCGAACGGGAATTCCTCGAGATGATGGTGCGCCTGGAGCTCCTCCCCAACTCGCCGACCCTGATGAACGCGGGGACGGAGCTGGGCCAGCTCGCCGCCTGCTTCGTGCTCCCCGTGGGCGATTCGCTCCGCGAGATTTTCGACACCGTCCGCGACATGGCCCTCATCCACCAGTCGGGCGGCGGCACGGGCTTCTCCTTCTCGCGGCTGAGGCCGAAGGGCGACATCGTCCGCTCGACCGGCGGCATCGCCTCGGGCCCCGTCTCCTTCATGCAGGTCTTCGACGCGACGACGAACACCATCAAGCAGGGCGGGCGGCGCCGGGGCGCCAACATGGGCATCCTCCGCGTTGACCATCCCGACATCGCCGAGTTCGTCACCGCCAAGCTCGATGGCCAGACCCTGCGGAACTTCAACCTCTCCGTGGCGGTCACCGACGCTTTCATGGAGGCCGCCGCGAAGGGTGAGAGCTACGGCCTCATCAACCCGCGCTCGGGCCAGAGCGCTGGCCGCCGCAACGCGCGCGAAGTCCTCGACCTGATCGCCACCTCCGCGTGGCGCAGCGGCGATCCGGGGCTTGTCTTCCTCGACGAGATCAACCGCCACAACCCCACGCCCGCCCTCGGCGCCATCGAAGCCACCAATCCCTGCGGCGAGCAGCCGCTCCTCCCCCACGAGGCCTGCAACCTCGCCTCCATCAACCTGTCCGCGATGATCGGCGAAGGCCAGGTGGACTGGGAGCACCTTGCGGACGTCGTCCGCAAAGGGGTCCACTTCCTCGACAACGTCGTGGATGCCTCGCGCTATCCGATCGGAGTCATCGCCGAGATGGCCCGCGGCAACCGCAGGATCGGCCTGGGCGTCATGGGCTTTGCCGACGCGCTCATCAAGCTCGGCATCCCGTACGACTCGGATGAGGCCGTCGCCATGGCAGACCGGCTGATGGCCTTCGTTGCGTCCGAGGCCTGGAAGGCATCTCAACGGCTGGCCGAGGTCCGCGGCTCGTTCCCGAACTTCTCCGCAAGCGTCTGGCCGGAGCGCGGCTTCCGCGCCCTGCGCAACGTCACGTGCACCACCGTCGCGCCCACCGGCACCCTCAGCATCATCGCCGGCTGCTCCAGCGGGATTGAGCCCTTGTTCGCGCTCTCCTACCTTCGCGACGTCCTCGATGGCACCCGGATGGTGGAGCAGAACGCCCTCTTCCGCCAGGCCGCGATCCGCCGAGGCTTCTACAGCGGCCAGCTCTTCGCGGAGATCGCTCGGCGCGGCTCTTGCCGGGGGCTGGCCGCGGTGCCGGAGGACGTGCAGCGGCTCTTCCCCACGGCCTTCGACATCGCGCCCGAATGGCACGTGCGGCTCCAGGCCGCCTTCCAGAAGCACACCGACAGCGCGGTCTCGAAGACCTGCAACCTCCCCGAGAGCGCCACCCCTGCCGATGTCCGCCGCATCTACGAGCTCGCCTGGCGCCTCCGCTGCAAGGGCATCACCGTCTACCGCTACGGCTCTGCCGCCGGCCAGGTCCTCTCCCTCGACGAGGACGCCTGCTCGCGCTGCCAGCGTCCGGGCGAGGATGTAGTGGACCTTGGCGACAGGTAGGTAACGCGAGAGCGGCGGTCATCTCCCCCGGTTGCGAATCCTGTCGAGCTCGAGATCGGGGCGCTCGTCTTTGGCCTCCTTCTCGGCCCGCTGCTTCTGGTCCTCCATCTGGCTGACGCGGTGTTCGAGCTTCGCATCGTGAGCCGCAATATCCCCAAAGAAGCCGACGGCGGGCCGCCACAGCGACGTCACGATCACGATGGCGAGGGTGAGCACGGTAGCGAGGACCAGCAGGACGATGAGGCGCTTCAGAATGCGGTGGCCGGGGAGGAAGTAGCCGCAGCCAGGGCAGGCCTCAACTGACCGCGAGACATAGCCTCCGCATTGCGGGCACTTGACATGCGCCATGGCCTTTCCCCCTTCCCTGGGCCAAGGGTGGACTGCGCCAAGCGTTCTCCGAGGTGCACAGCCACAGATGCGGAGCCAACCCGTTGCCTGCCATTATCGCGCCAATTGCCCGGTCTAGACGAATCGTCCACGTCGTGCCTCGGCATCTCGGTGAGCGCGCGTCAGGCTCTCGTTGAGTTCCTTGTTGCCGCGGATCTCTTCCATCTCGAACTCATCCACAAACTGCTCGCGCTCGATGAAGCGCAGCGCCGCCGTCTCGATGAAGTTCGACAGCGGTCGGTTGTCCCGCATCGCGAGCCTGCGGAAGAGGCGACAGACGCTCTCGTCCAGCCTAAGCGTCACGGTCTTCGACATGATCACCTCCTTGCTCTTCGCCCCCAATAGAGTACAAGAGAATACAGGCAAGTGCAACCGACCGGTGCCCCTCTCCTCGTCCCGACGCTCCTGTCGCCGCAGCAAGATTCTGCGGGTTCGTAGCACAGGGCCGTCGGGAGGAGAGCAGGCGGGGGCGGCGCCTCAGCCGCCTGCCGTGAGGATCCCACCTATCCCTTCTTGATGTGAGCATGATGGCCGCCCGCAAAGCCCGACAGGACGGCCAGGAAAAGGGCGACCTTTGCGGCGGCCAGCCAAGAGATCTCTTTCGCAACCAGCCCCTGCTCCACAGCCCCGGGGAAGAGATCGGGGACGGTCCACGCCCAGAGCGACTTGAGCAGGAGGAGAACGATGACGAACGCGACGCATGCTGCGGCGATCCCGGCCGCGAGCAAGCCGGCGACCCTCGACTTGTCCATTCTCTCGCTCCTTTCCTGAATGTCTTACGCCTTTGCTTTCCTGTAGGCGCCGTGCTTGCGCACAAGCTCGATCACGCGCTGGTAGCTCGCGAAGCTGACGTTGTCAGGGACCGAGTGGTCGGAGTGGTAGATGTAGCCGCCGCCCTTCCTGGCTAAGCGGACCTTCGTGCGGATCTCCTCCTCGAGGGCCTCGGGGTGCTCCTCCGCCGCGGCCATCTTGCGCACGTCAATCCCGCCCATGAACGCCAGCACGTCGCCGTACTTTTTCTTCAGGCCGATGAGGTCCATGCCCGCCTTCACCTCAAGCGGCTGGAGACAGGTCCAGCCGGAATCGAGCAGGTCTGGGACAAGCTCCGTGACGTTTCCGCACGAGTGGAGGATGCAGGGGAGGCCGCGGCGCTTGAACGGCTCCAGGTAGCGGCGATGCGCGGGCTGGAGCACCTCGCGGAAGGCCCGCGGCGAGAAGAAGAGGCCGTTGCGGTAGCCCAGGTCGTCGTAGTAGAACGCCGCGTCGAAATCAAGGCCACGAGCGAATAGCTCCTCGACGATCTGCACCGTGAGGTCCGCCTGCATCATGAAGATCTCCTTCACCCAGTCGGGCTCCTCGACGATGGCCGTGAGGAGGCGGACGGGCCCGAGGAGGCCGGCGGAGTTGTGGTCG
>Ga0315274_10003064_pt1 | contig 24921 bp, 25 predicted proteins | sample YL17G02_20_MG_FD_203700 | JGI IMG/M metagenome (GOLD analysis project Ga0315274, IMG submission 203700) | Sediment microbial communities from Yellowstone Lake, YNP, Wyoming, USA - YL17G02_20 | ecosystem: Environmental > Aquatic > Freshwater > Lake > Sediment | place: USA: Wyoming | collected...
ACGATGCATTGAAGAAATCGACTGGATCAGCGCAGGGAGGCGATGACGCGCTCGAACTAGTCGAGAAAGCTAGACAGATTTTCTTGTCATCAATGGATGACGATTTCAACTCAAGAGCTGCAATATCTGTCATCTTCGATCTGGCCAGGGAGACAAATCGGTTATTGACGGATGGGGGCTTGAGTTCAAAGGGCGTAAAGAATATTGTCGACTTCCTTGAAGAGATCGATCAAGTCCTCGGAATTCTACCAGGAAAGCAGGCACGACACGACGTTTCCTCTGAGATAATCCAGGTTCTGATGGAATTGAGACAGGAATTGAGGAACCGAAGACTCTTCGATCTTGCGGACGATATTCGGAAGAAGCTCCTCCAGAAGGGCATCGAGTTGGAGGACACAACTGAGGGCACGAAATGGAAGCGGATTTGAAGGATCTAGCTATCAAGAAAGCGATTCTCATCACGGGTGGACCGGTCAGGATACCGGGCGACATGATTCTTCCGTTCCATCCAAGTCGGTCAACTGCTGGACCCGGAGCAGGGTCAGTCTCGATAGTCCTGACGTTCGGGGGCATGAGAGTCAAGAAGGCAATATCAAGGAAGGAAGGGGAGTTCGAACTCGTCCAGAAGCATGGAAGTTATGAGCTCCTCAGAAATGGACGCCCGTTCATCCCTGTAATCGAGATAAGACCGACGATATTCCATTCACCTGAGCAAGCCTTCTTTAACCTTGATACAGAGTGCATCTATGACTGCAAGTTCTGCGCCTCAAGGAAGCTGGATAAGAGGATTACGAAGAACCTCGATCTGGATAAAATAGTGAGCATGGTGTTGAATGCGTCCAAGAGGGACGATTTCAAGGCGGTGGCGTTCACGAGCGCAGTTCTCGACTCGCCCTCAGAGACCGTGAAAAGACTGGCATACGTGATATGTAGGGTCAGGGAGCAGTTGGATCCAAACGTCCCCATCGGCGTCGAACCTTACGTCGAATGCTTCGATGACATCGACCGTCTGAGGGCAGCGGGGGCTGATGAAATCAAGATCAATATCGAGACCTATGATGAAGGAATATTCAAGAAAGTCTGCGGAAAGCAGGATTTCCGATGGATACTGAAGGCGATAAGATATGCGGTCCAAATCTTCGGCCGGGGCAAAGTCTGCACGAACATCATTGTCGGCCTAGGTGAGACCGATGAGAATGTGCTTGAAGGTGTAGATCACATGGCAAAGATTGGATGTGTCACAACTCTCAGACCATTGAAGCTCAATGACCTGAACGTCAATGACCTGGAGAATTCCCTCGGTCACCTTGAACCCGTGACGCCTGATCGTATGATCCGTCTGGCAGAGGAACAGAAGGAAATATTCGAGCTCTATGGCATCAATCCTCTCTCGTTCAGAACGATGTGTCATATGTGCACATGTTGCGACATAGTCCCATTCAGAGACATCTGAGGACAGGCTTCGCTCATCAATCGAATTCCAAGATGAACGTTCGATGGCTTTCTTCGAAGAATCGTCAGTTCTGAGTGAACACTGCTTTGAGAATCGGCTGTGTTTCCTCGATCTTCACGAAACCGAATCTCTCGAACTGAACTATCCTACCGATCTCTGAATCTGGGATGGGTTCGACATATCCTTCCTTCTTCTGGCCATCAGGCATCATCACAATGGCCTTCCTGGAGCACTCTGGCACCCAATGAACTATTCGAACCTTCTCCTTCAATATCGAGAGGTCATTTCCTATGAATGATGCCTTCCCATTCTCCAATTCGAGGTTGCACATGTCCTTCAGCCTGATCTTACCCCTCTCCTTGAACGAATCAAGATCATCCTGGTTCATCATGATTCTTATAGGATTGCCAACGAGCGTAAGGTTCCTAACGCCTCTCGCAGGATGGTCGGGATGTAATGGGGCATATGATCTCAGCTCGTTCGTCCCGAATATCTCGACTAGAACCGGATCCCAAACGAAAAAGTACCTGTCAGCTTCAGGATCTATCCGTCTCTTGTTGAAAGCATACAGAGTCTCCCATGAAAACTGAATGTCAACATCCTTCATCCCGACGTCTACCCAGTATTCTCGAATAGCCTCAGGAGCAATGCCTCTCCTTCTTATGGCTCTAACCGTGCCCAATCGGACGTCATCCCAACCAGAGTATTCGCCGTTCTTGATGCCTTTGCCAACAAGCGAAGTCTTGAGTATTGTTTCTGGTATCGTGACAAGGCCATAATGGTGGTACCAGGGCTTTGTCCAACCGAAGTAATCAAAAATGTACGCCTGCCTAAGAGTATTGTTTAGATGGTCCTTTCCCCTGAGTACGTGGGTCAGACCAAGGAAATGGTCATCGACCGCCACGCTGAAGTTCATCATCGGGTAGACGCTGTATCTCGATCCAGTCCTCGGATGTGGAATGGAGGTCACAATCCTCAAACCGATGAAATCCCTAATGGCGGGATTCGGATGTGCGAGATCAGTTTTTATTACGAGCACAGCCTCCTCTTCAGAGTAGCCACCTGACAGCATTCGGTCGAAATCGTCGAGCTGTCCCTCCTTGGGTCTATCGCGATGCTGGCAAGCTCGACCTTCCTCCTTCAGTCTCCTCCAGTCATCTACCGGACACTTACATACATACGCATGACCCATATCGAGCAATTCTCGGGCTGCGTCATAGTAGATCTGGAGACGATCCGTCTGAATTACTGTCTTCTGAACCTCCACGCCTAACCAGGAAAGATCTTCTGGGATTGTATGATATGCATCCGGGTCGATTTTCTCCGGGTTCGTGTCTTCGATTCTGTTTATGAACTCGCCGTGGTACCTTTTTACGTATTCGTCGTTCAGTATTGCCACCCTGGTGTGTCCTATGTGTAGTGGGCCAGATGGTCCAGGAGCAAACCGCATGACCACCTTTCCATCCATCGCCTCCGGTAAGTCAGGAAGTAAATGGATCCGTTCCACCTTGTTTCTCTTTAGAAGGGACGCATCGATGCTCTCGAGCATCTTCCGCTGATCCTCTTCAGGAATACCGTTGACTCGATTGACGATGTCCTCGGTCATGGAATTGATTTCTCTGGCCTTGGACCTCATTTCGGGATGTTCTGCCAGCACTTTGCCTACGACAGCCTTGGGATTCGCTTTTCCCCCGTATAAAACAGCGTTCTGGAGAGCGTATTTCCTGATGGTGTCTTCGATGCTCCCATTGGACATTGCATGCCCATCGCCTACCTGGTTATATTAGCTTTCGTCTTGACCAGAGCCCGTATCGAATGCCTCTCACCATTTCAAGATCAATCTGTGCAGGGTTAATATATCCGTCTCGGTGATTACATTCGCATGTCCATGAGGAGCATCGTCATAAGTATGGATGGCGTCTCCACGATAAACTATGAAGTACCGCTGGAGTACGGCGCAGCACGAATCCTTTCCTCGAATCCCTCGGTCCCTGTCCGATTCATGAACCTGAACGGTCACGAGGCAGTCGGAAATCTCTGGAGCGACAGAGAAAGGATCGCCGCATATTTCCACATAAGAAAGGAGGAGATCATCAAGAAGATGCTGCATGCGATCTCCCATCCCACTCGACCGATAGAGGTCGACAGACCTCAGTTCTTTGACAATATCAAAGAGAGCTTCGATTTGAGAGAGCTCCCGATCCCGAAATTATTCCCTGGAGATGCCGGCAGATACGTCACGGCTGCGGTTGCGGTGGCTGAGTTCGGAGGGAAGAGAAACCTTTCCTTTCATCGATTGATGTTGCTTGACGATCGAAGGTTCGCGATTCGCCTCGTTCCAAGACACTTATATACGATGTACAAGTCCAGCATCTCCGAAGGAAAGGATCTCCCTGTTGCATTCTGTATCGGCGTGTGTCCATCGATTCTGCTTGCTGCGGCGACTTCTCTCGAATACGGCCAGGATGAGATGGAGATCGCCAGTTCACTAAGACAATCGACGCTCGGCGATCCCGTTCATGTCGCGAGCACGAAATCTGGAATTATCGTACCAGCCTATTCAGAGTTCGTGCTTGAAGGAAGAATAACGGCGGAGACAGCGGAAGAAGGTCCATTCGTAGACATCACCGGGACCTATGACAAGAAAAGAATGCAGCCAGTAGTGGAAATCGATACGATCTACAGCGTAGACAGTCCAATGTTCCACATTGTGCTTCCTGGAAGCATCGAACATTACATGTTGATGGGTCTTCCGAGAGAGCCGCTGATTTACAGAACGGTCAATCAGGTTGTTCCCTACGTCCACAACGTCAGGTTGACGGAGGGCGGATGCTGCTGGTTGCACGGGATCGTGTCCATAACGAAGAATAAAGAGGGCGACGGAGTAAACGCGATTATGGCCGCCTTCACGGGTCACCCTTCGATGAAGAAAGTGACGATCGTTGACAATGACATCGACGTATATGATGACCGGGAGGTGGAATGGGCGGTAGCAACGAGATTCCAGGCGAAGAAGGGCCTAATCGTGATCGATGATGCAGCCGGCTCAACCCTGGATCCTAGTTCTGATGGATTGACCTCGAAGGTGGGAATAGACGCGACGAAACCTATGGGGGGGGAAGACTTCGACAGGGTGAAGGCACCTTAATTCTCCCATTTCATGTTCCTGAGATATATCGTCTCCTCTCTCTTCGGCCCGAGACTTACTATGCCAATCGACACGCCAACGTTCGATGATATGAATCTCAGGTATCTCCTCATCTCAATAGGAAGGGTTTTGTAGCCGTTACTGATGATCTTCTCAGTCTCATCTTTTGTCCAGTCCTTCCAACCATCAAACTCCTGATAGATGGGTCTCGCCCTCACTAGCTTCGATATGCTCGACGGGAAATCTTTGACGATTTGACCTTCGATTTCATAGTCCGTTGCGATTTTCAGTTCCTCCATACCGCTCAACACATCGATTTTGGTAATCGCGAGGGATGTGATTCCGTTGATGCGGACAGCATGTCTTACAATGACGAGGTCCAGCCAACCACATCTCCTGGCCCTTCCCGTGGTAGTTCCGAATTCGCAACCTCTCTTCTGAAGATATTCTCCAAGTCCACCGGTAAGCTCGGTCACGAAAGGACCGCGGCCCACTCTTGTGGTGTAGGCTTTAACGACGCCTACTACTTCCTTTATGCTGGAAGGCGGCACTCCGGCGCCCGTGCAGATTCCTCCAGCGACACAGCTGGACGAGGTAACATATGGATAGGTTCCGTGATCGATGTCTAACATAGTTCCTTGAGCCCCCTCAAAAAGCACGTTCTTTCCATTCCGAATCGCATCGTTGATTAAGACAGAAGTATCGGTCACGTATTTGCCTAATGCAGATCCATAGGACGAGTAAGTGTTGATGATATTTTTGACAGTATCCTGGGTGGGAGCACCAAAGACCGTCATCATTCCTTCCTTTATGGGGTATATCATGTTGATCTTCTCTTCTAATGTGGCTTTATCCATGAGGTCTCCGATTCGCACCCCATATCTTGAGATCTTGTCGGAGTAGCAGGGGCCTATCCCACGACCTGTTGTCCCTACTCCATTGGGTCCTCGGGATTTCTCTTCGGCCCCGTCAAGAATCTTGTGATATGGCATTATCACGTTCGCTCTATCTGAGATCCTTAGTCCTTCGACCGTTATTCCCCTCGATTCCACCATTCGGATCTCTTCTAGAAGTTCTTCGGGATCGACAACCACTCCGTTCCCTATTATCGCCATGACACCTCTTCGGAGAATTCCAGATGGCAAGAGGTGAAGTTTGAATATTTCGCCGCCGATACCAATTGTGTGACCCGCATTGGTCCCGCCCTGGAATCTAACTACCAAATCCGCATATTCCGCGAGACAGTCAGTAATTTTCCCCTTGCCTTCGTCTCCCCACTGGGTGCCAATGATTGCATTTGTAGGCAAATTCACACCAATCCTTTGGATGATATGAGAAATAAATAAACTGTTTGGTCGTTGCCTAGACGATTTCCGATACGATTGCAATCAGATCGGTGAGACCGATATCAGTCTTGAAAGCGGTCGGTGAGAAGTGCGTCCGTGAAACCTTTCCGACTTCCCCAAGCTTCTCGAGCAACCTGTTCATGGGTGGAGGTGATGCATGAAGCATCGAGGCGATCTCGTCATTGTCATAGAAATATGGAATGTCCAACTCCGCTTTCCAGATCGATAAGTATTTGATGCATCTTGTTCTGTCAGCTAGTCCATCACGAACCTCCATCGACTCGAGAATCGTTCGATCATACAAAGGGCCGCCCCAGAGGGGGCCATAGGATTCTGCGCAATCATACTCTCGCGAAAAGCTGCGAAATCCATCCTCCGGTCTGTATCGAATGTATCCCAACTGGTCGAGGGATTTGTCGGCTTCCTGGGCGCTGGCTCGCATGCGCATATGTAGACGAAAATAATGATCAGCGTAGAAGCAGAGAATCGGTTTGGCGCCCATGTCCAACTCGGCAGACTTTCTTACCAAATACCCAACAAGTATCCTGAGGCCGAGTTCATGTCCGAAAGTACATCGAATCGACCTCGCACCGTATCTCCTCGCACATTTCTTGGGATGGGTGCCAGCCAACGGCGCAGTGTCCGTTGCTGTGATGCCAAGGATTCCATTTCTCTTGCATCCCTGGATGGCTGCGGTGACATACGGAACGGGAGTGCCGAATGGGTCCACGTCAACATAATCAAAAGGGCGATCAGACAACAGACATCTCATATCGAAATTCGATGCCCTGCAGTTGTCCAGGTTGTTCAGCTCGATATTCCTCTCGATATACTGCAAAGCTTCTTCATTACTGTCATTGACGTAAATCATGAAGTCCCGCGCGACCTCGTTCGCCACTCTTATTCCCCTAGCCCCTGTTCCCGCCATGCTATCGAGCACCTCCTTGCCAGTAAAATCGATAGCATCGAACAACATTACGGAAATGTCTCGGTTGAAAGCCATCTGTTCGTTGTAGAATACCCCACCCTGTCTTTTCCCCGGACCTCTCGAAGAGTGGAGAATTGGCACAAGAAGTTCTGTTTGACCTTCCACGATTCCTAAGGAGCCTTCAATCTCACTCACAAGAGCTCTCCCTTCATGAGCTTCATTATCTTATATGGCAGAAGATTCCTGTTGATCGGGGTGACTTCAAGAATGCGGATGTCATCTCTGCGTCTTATGTCTTGGAGCAATGGATTTCGGGACTTCTTATGAAGGGTCAAGATGATTGGTTTGTTGACATCGAGCGCAGCCTTCACGGCAGCAACGAACTTCTCGCTCTCCACCTCCATCTTCCCTACCTCATCGATTACGACCACGTCAGCCTCTTCGCAACCCTTGGTGAGGGCTGTCACACCGACGTCCTCCAGGGCACTGAGGTCCACGCCAAACTTTCCCACCATGAATTTGCTGTGAATATCCACGTTTGCGAGAACTGCCTTTTTCTTCGTCTGCCAATCGATGACGTAAAAGCCTACCCGCTTATTATCCTCGATGATGGGTTCCGTAATCATCCCACCGACTTTCAAGTCGTCGGATTCCAGCATCTCGATGACCTTAAGAAGTGCATGAGTCTTCCCAGCCCCAGGAAGACCAGTTATGCCAATCTTGATTCCCCTATTCATTCTCGCCACCAGAGCACAAACAAATTCCTAAATGACCCCCACCGTGCAAAGTAACGGTGGATATGGTGTTTCTGTTTAATTATCTTTGTGGCCTTTTAAAAAACACCCAGTCAAGATTCCACAATCCTTTCTACGAACATTAGTGGGTACTTAAGTTCCTCAATATATCTCATGTGCGCAAAGACTCGGATCTCGGTGATTCTAATTGTGACCCGAACATCCATCATCGGGCCAGTTAATGACTGATAGTCGAACTCGTTCCTCTTCTTCCTAAGAGACTTTCGGTCAATCTTGACAGTGACTTCCTCGACAAATGGCTGCACCTTGACTCCTTCCTCGATTGCTCGTTCAAGACTATCCACGTTCGAAGCACTTACTGGGGTGCCGATGAATTGATGGTAGACCGTACCTAGCTTTATGCCTGCTTCAAAGACCGCTCTCTCTCTTTTCGTGCACTGAAAATACTTGATTGCCAGCTCATCCCGATCTGCCATAACCTAGCACCTTTTCCGTCGAATTCGATATAATCTCATTGCTCCTCAACATAATTAAGCGCTTGTTTTGAATTGGACTACAAAGTCTCCAATACTAGCTTGGCGTCAACAACAATACAATCTCTCTCCCTGACGAATACGGGATTCAGATCCAACTGGCCTATATGTTCTTTCAATTCATTTCCCATAAGTGAGACACTTACCAACAATTCGATTAGAGCATCGCGGTTGGCCACTATGTTCCTAAAACCTCGGAACACCTTCTCAGCCTTGATTTCGCTTACCATTTCGTCTGCATCATCGTTGTTGATAGGCACGAGTCGAAACGATACATCTTTGTACAACTCGGTCAGCACGCCACCCAGACCGAACATAATGCTGAGTCCAAAGTTCGGGTCCTTGAAAAGACCAATGATGACCTCTATGCCTGGTTTCTCCATCGGTTCGATGAGGACGGAAGCTCCTGGAAACTTCGATTTGATCGCATCGAATTTCTCGACCATCTCCGCCCTGCTTTGGACATTTAGGAAAACGCCTCCGACATCGGTCTTATGAAGGATATCAGGTGAACACACCTTGACTGCTACTGGGAATCTTATGTCAAGATCCTGAAGTTCCTCCCTCCTGGGCACCCTGAAAGCCGTTGTCTTGATCCCATAGCTCTTGAGCAAGTTCTTCACTTCGCTCTCCGAGAGCCCGAATCTCCCCTGCTCCCTGATTGCACCTAGGTCCAATGCTATCCCTCTACCCGGAGGCATTGGCATTATTGGATTAATTCTTTCTCCCTCTTCGACACAGTCTTTGAATGGTGATTCAAGAAAAAGTCACGCTCTTGGCTTCTTCGTTATGAATATATGGAATCCACTAGTCCGCGTTGATAGCGTCTTTGCCGAGTGCAGTGCCGAGCTCGAATGCCTTTTTGTTGAGAGGCTCAGTACCCTTTGGCGCCACATCGCATAAAGCCTTTAGAATGGATCTCTTGCTCACGATTCCGCTGATCTCAACAAAAGCGCCGAGCATGACAACATTGGCCACAATCCGCTTTCCCATTTCCTCAGCCTTCCTAGTCGCTGCGATATCATAGTATCTAATATCTGGCCTGGATTCCACAGCGTCCTCATCTAGGACGACCACTGTGTCTTCGTTCGTGACATCGATGAACCTCTCGTAAGCCGGTTGGGACATTAGAATAAGATAGTTCGGTATTTCAACAAAGGGGTAGAAGTTCTCACTCTCAGATATTTTCACGTCGCATTTCGACGATCCCCCTCTAGCTTCTGGACCGTAAGACTGCGTCTGAATGGCATAAAGATCCTTTCCTCCTCTTTTCTCATAAAGCGAAATGCCACGGGCCAAGGCTATGCCGGAGAATATGATACCTTGGCCTCCCATGCCAGCAAACCGCACGGAGATGGTCATCGAGCATCCCTGATGCGACTCTTATCCAGATTCTACTAAATCTCCTTTTCTGTTGTAGTTTTGCGGGATGATACTAGGGGAATCATTATCATGAATAATCCAGAATTTTCGAGTCTCGGAGCGAATTGAAACGACCTGCCACCAATCTACAACCTAACAACAATATTCGAGGCGGCTGATGTCAATTCCTGATTATGTCGATTGCCAGAGAAGGGAATGACTATTAGATGAAGACACTTGAAGGTCAGATTATAAATCATTCTCACTCTTCTTTTCATTGTCCAGCATCGACTTGAGCATAGATCCGAGTGAGGGTCTATTCCTGTCTACGAACTCCCCTATGGTTATCTGACCACTAATGTTCAAATCGACCGGGTCCATATTCCACAACTCTGATTTCTCTTTCCTGACTGACTTGATCTTCAGCCACTCATACATCTGCTTTGGGTCTCCCATTTTGTTCCTCCGACCAAAGCCAGTCGGGCAAGGAGATGCGACCTCCACGAAACTGAAACCATTCTTGACAAGTGCTCTCTTCATGGATCCGATCAGTTCCTTCACATTCCTTACGGTCCAACGAGCAACGTAATTCGCACCGGCAGTGACCGCAAGCTCTGCCAGGTCGAATGGAAACTCCATATTGCCATAGGGTGTTGTGGTACTGAAGGCTCTATGCGGAGTGGTTGTCGATGCTTGACCTCCAGTCATCCCATAAATGTTATTGTTTAAGCAGAACACAGTCATATCAGCGTTCCTTCTGCTCGAGTGGATGAAGTGGTTGCCGCCGATAGCTCCTAGGTCTCCGTCTCCAGTGAATACTATGACTTTCAGATCTGGGTTCGATAGGCTGAGTCCCGTCGCTACCGCAAGGGCTCTACCGTGAGTCGTATGGATTGAATCGGCACGGATGTATCCAGGAATCCTTGAGCTGCATCCGACCCCCGACACGAAAACGACTCTATCTTGATCGAGGTCGAGTTCAGAGAACGCCCTGTGGAAGCAGTTCATCACCGTTCCAACACCGCATCCGGGGCAGAATATCGTTGGCCATCGGTCTTTCCTGTAGAGATCGAAGAAGGTTTCCATTTCAACATCTCCTCAGAGAATGGAGGATCTCCTGAGGGGTATGAACCTCACCGCCGACCTTGGATAACAGACGCACACTCCTGCACCCCTCCAAGCACGCAATTCTCTGCACTTCTTTGAAAACCTGCCCCATGTTCATCTCGATTACCAGGATATCCTGCACGTTCTTCGCCACACGCCTTATCGCCTCCTCTGGCATTGGCCAGAGTGTCTTGAGTTGAAGCAGTCCTATCGATGGATCGTTTTCTATCACTTCCATGGCTGGAAGAGTCGGGGATCCATAGGTCACAATGAAACGATCCGAGTCTTCATTGTAGATATCGGTCAATGAGATTTTGTCACGATTTCCGATTATCTTCTCACTCAGGCGCCTTACAAGTTCCTCATGAACCTCGGGGTCAGTCCTTGGATAGCCAGCAATATCATGAGATATTCCGGTGACATGGACACGGGAACCCCTGCCAAAAACTGGGAATCGAGGAACCAGGGACTCATCGTATGCAAAGCCGTCATGCCAGACCTTGTCCGTCCGCATTCTCCTTTCCAGTACTTCGAACTTCTTCGGAACAGTGAACTTACCTCTCATATGCCCCACCTCAGCATCAGAGAGGATGATCGTAGGAACTCTGTAGGTCTCGCTGAAATTGAAGGCTTTGATGGTCAGATCGAACATGTCCTGAACAGTTGCGGGCGACAGCGCTATGATCTCATAATCTCCATGAGAACCATACTTGGCCTGCATCACGTCTCCCTGGGAGGGCATTGTGGGAAGACCAGTCGACGGTCCACCTCTCATGACATTCACGATCACAAGTGGCGTCTCAGTCATCGCGGCGTATCCGATGTTCTCCTGCATTAGGCTGAAACCCGGTCCAGAAGTCGCTGTCATCGCCTTTGCGCCAACCCATGAAGAACCAATTGCTGCGGAAATCGAGGCTATCTCATCCTCCATCTGAATGAATATGCCACCTTCCTTAGGCAGTCTTTCCGCCAACCTCTCCGCTATCTCGGTGGATGGCGTGATCGGGTATCCAGCGAAGAAACGAAGACCGGCTGCAATCGCCCCTTCGACGCACGCTTCATTCCCCTGCATGAAGTAAGTGCCTGCCTCCAGTCTCATTCTTGATCGACCCCTTGCTGGCCCACGAGTCTTTCATCCCACTCCAAGGCATGGTCCGGGCATGTAAGTAGACACATCTCGCATACTGCCTTCTTTCTATCGTTTCTTTTCCAGTTTGCGCACTTTTCCGGATGAGAAACAATGGGAGGCACATATCCCCTTTCGCTGAGTTCCTTGCCTTCCTCGATGACGCGGCGGGGACAAACAATGATGCAGAGGTGACATCCTTTGCAGTACTCGGAATCGACTCGGACCTGCATGTTCTCAGCAATCTCGCCTCATCTATCTATTATGATTTATATGTTTACAGCGTCATCCTGACCAGATGTTCGAGAGACTCTCGCGTGCGTCTTCTTAACCGAATCGCACCTCCGCTCGTCGATACTCTTTAGACGAGAAAGTCGATTCTCTCGATTATGGACTACCGCAGACTCGGTAAGAGCGACCTAGTTGTATCCTCTGTGGGACTTGGAACCTGGCAATGGGGCTCTCGGAGATACTGGGGCTATGGTAAATCCTACGGGAAGGAAGACGTTATTCGAATAAAAGACAAAGCAATCGAGCTTGGCATAAATCTCTTTGACACCGCTGAACTCTATGGCAGGGGAATGTCGGAGGAATTGATGGGTGAGATTATGCCTAATGGGAAGGGCATCGTCGTCGCAACGAAATATTGGCCGTTCAGATCGACTTCGAACTCAGTGTTCAAATCGGTAGAGAAGTCTCTGCATCGATTGTCCCTGAAGACGATAGACCTCTATCAAGTGCACTGGCCTAATCCCACAAATCCCTTGAGAAAGTTGATGAGGAATATGGAGCGTTTGATCAGGGACGGGAAGATCAGGTATATTGGATTGAGCAATTTCAGTGTCAAAGGTGTGGAGGAGGCGCAATCATATCTGTCCTTCGCTGACATAGTGTCGAATCAGATCCCGTACAGCCTGATCTCCAGGGAACCTGAAAGGAATGGACTGGTCGACTACTGCTCCAGGAATAGGATTGCTATCATAGCCTGGAGTCCGCTCGAGCAGGGCCTTTTAACGGGAAAATACAGACCCGGTATGAAGTCAAGTGGTCTCAGACGCCTAAGACCAGCATTCTCTCAGAGGAACTTGAGAAAGCTGAAGCCCTTCATGGACACTGTAGAGGCCGTTTCGGTAGGTCATTCGAAGACTCCGGCACAATGTGCTTTGAATTGGCTTCTCAGGAGAGACAATGTGATTGTCATTCCTGGCGCTAGCAGCCCCAAGCAGGTGGAGGAGAATTGCGGAGCTGTAGGATGGAGTATGACCGACGAAGATGTCGAGAGACTCCAGAGAGCCTATCTGTCCTATCATGGTTAGTAGAGATCATTCGAGATTTGCCTTCATCAGATTTTTATATGGGTCCAGTCATCCTGGGGTCAGATGTCGGAGAGCGAAAGGATATCAGATCTTAAGAAGGAGAAAAACGCCGTCATATTGGCGCACAACTATCAGCGCCCCGAGATACAGGACATCGCAGACTTTGTTGGGGATTCTTTGGGTTTATCATTGCAGGCCACCAGGGTAGCCGCGGACGTCATCATATTCTGCGGAGTAGATTTCATGGCCGAAAGCGCGAAAATACTCAATCCGAATAAGAAGGTAGTTCACCCAGAGCCTGGGGCGAAGTGCCCAATGGCGGCAATGTGCGATGTCGATGGGCTTGTGGAGTTGAAGAAAGAACACACTGACGCCAAGGTCGTCGGATATGTCAATACGACCGCGGCGTGCAAGGCCCAGATGGATATTTGTTGTACGTCATCCAATGCAGTAAAGGTGGTACGATCCCTCGACTCGAGGAGAATAATATTCGTTCCCGACGAGAACCTAGGCAAATATGTCCAGAGGTTTGTGAAGGACAAAGAGATAATTCTTTGGCCGGGCTATTGTCCAACCCATGACCAGATCGACCCTGAGAAGGTCACTAAGTTGAAGTCTGAGCATCCTGGAGCCGTCGTCATAGTCCATCCAGAATGTAGACCAGAGGTAATAGACCTGGCCGATGCAGTCAAATCTACCGAGGGAATGATCAAATTCGTGAGGACCTCCGATAGACACGAATTCATAATCGGGACAGAGAAGGAGCTGATCTACCGCCTGAAGAAGGAGAATCCCATCAAGTCGTTTTATGCAATACCAGGTGCCGTCTGTCCTACCATGAAGATGATAACTATGAAATCGGTCATCAGGGCGCTGGAGACTCTCCAACCGACTGTCGAAATCGATCCCGAGATCATGGAAAAAGCGAGGATCCCTTTGGAAAGAATGATGGATATAGGCAGAGGGGATTGAGACCCTTATTGCCAAGCAGAATTCACTACGATCAGGAACAGAATGAAAGTAAAATAGAAGGAAAAGGTTTCAGAAGCGACCTCAGTACCTGCGGTACTCCGGAGGCACATTGTATTGGAGATGGTATTTCTTCCTCCTGTTCTTTAGCGTTATCATCGCTAGAACGGATGATTCACATGAGATCAATCCGATTGCCAGAGCAGCAAAGAGCGCTCCGCCGTTGTCTGGACGTATTGAGAACAAGAAGCTCGAAGCCTCGAACATTGGGTCGTGATAGATGCTCGATCCAGCGGGGTAGACGTATTTGCCAAGAATGACGATCGTTTTCACGACACCATCGTCGTTCTCGCCTCTGAAATCACTGGCAGAGCCAGCGTAGATTTGGTAATACATCTCCTTTTCCTCCCCGTCTACAATCACGCCACTGACCCACGTTAGCGTACCACATCTCACCCAGTTGTCCTTGAACTCGATTTTGTTCTTTGCGATCTTCTCGGAGGCTTGGGGAATGTCGTTGCTATTCCTGGCGATATATTGATCGTCTGGCGTCTCGTACTGTGCAACACCTGTTCCGCCCTCTATTCCCTTGTCGACGAACTGTGCGTCAATCCACTCTTGTACCTTGTCAGGAATGAATGTGGCAAAGAAAACCAGATTCTCGAGCATCAGGCGGAAGTCGTTTGACCTGGCCGTAAAGTCCCAGCCTTGAATCAGATGATCATACTTGAAAGCGGCATTCACACTCGTTCCAGTGTATGTTCTTGTGCCAACTTGATCAGAAAAGACCGATCAACGACGTAGCGATGAAGTATAACGAAAAGAAAAGCATAATGGCTCCAGAGATTGCGAACAGGTAATGATGCCTCTTCTCACTCCAGAGCGTCCTTGATCTATTGACAGTCGCAGAAATGAAAAAATCCCACCCGAAATCGCATGATATATGGACTACGGCGAACACCGGCAACATCAATAGACCAAATTGAACAGCACCAGTGATCAGCGCTGCTCCAACCGTCGCCCACCAAAGAAAGAAATAGGGATTCGCCGCGGTCGTCAGAATTCCAGCCGTGAAGGAGTTGTATTTGGTTTCGCCTCTTGTCTGCACGAGTCTCTCCCTGGAACGAACCATCCCGACTCCCATAACGAACAGTAGAATGCCTCCTACAATGCCAACAGTGGCGAATACCCACCTATCATTAAGGACGGTATCGAATCCGAGGAAGATTGCCGCGATCAACGGTATCTCAACAATTGCATGTCCTGTTGCGATTTTCAATCCCGCCTTAACATCGTCGTATCCCTTGGCGACGGTAGCCGCAAAGACAGGACCGGGCATGATCACCCCCGAGAGAGAGATGATAGCCACCATCGCGAGGAACAGCAAGGGAGAGTCAGGGATGGTCATGTTACAAAGAGCCAACGATTAACCAGTATATGGATTTTCATCTCACTTCTCGCGATGGATTCTTCGCAGGAAGTAAGATATTTTGATTGCAGATCTAATCGGAAATTCGTGTTTCCTATCGTTGACGTCGCGCCTGTGGCGTCCCCATCGCGGATTCTGGGATTGAACATAGGCCAAAACCCGGAGAATCAACATATCCTGGAAGTGGCGGGTGCATCTTTACGGAACGGTCGGCAGGGAAATCCATATGGGCTTACCATTTTGCACAGCGTCTAATGTAGTCCTGCGGATTCGTCTCATTCACCGTCATGTTATCGACGTCGATTATGTGAACGCTGTGTATTCTGGCATTCAGTATTTCTTCTCTCGTAACGGGTGGATTGGAATAGTATTGGTCACAGTACTGTTTGATCGTCTTGATCTCGTCCTCATCTCTGTATCTCGGAGGTTTTGTAAGACTTTCTGGAATCGGCAAGAGATAGTGTGGCGGTGCGCCAAGGGCGAATTTGTGTGAAAAGGTGCTGTATCTCGCGATCTTGCTTGCGATCCTTGCCCGAATGTAGTTCGACGGATCCAATGCATGGGCAGGTGGTACGTAGCCTGTCTCTATTTCGACGATCATGGTTCCCATGCCTTTGGTCGCGAGCACATCGCAAGCGAGATTTTCTCCGACGGTGCATTCCAGATCGACACTGTATCCACGAAGGACCAGATTCTTTGCGGCAATCATCTCGAGAACGGAGTGGTTGATTTTGAGCAGATTCTTTTCCCTGAGCTCCACCAGTCTTCTTGCCAGCGCAGTAATCTTCTCTTCCACTTCGGGATTCGTCCCTATTTTTAACCTGCTTATCAGAGTCTCTATGTCTTCGTCGAATTGGTTCAAAGGTTCATCCTCTTCGTTTGTCTTGGTCCTTTACTAGTTCAGCATATCTGACGAATGTGAATGGAACCCCTCGGGAATTGATCATCGACACTATTTTCCAAGTCTGCTGACTATCAGAGTGAGCGTTGAGCGTATCGAAGGAATCATTCTGATCTTCTGAGTAATGATGGTCTCCAGATCCTCCATGGTCTCTGAATTGATTCTCATTACGATGTCGTATACCCCATATACAAGATAGGTCTCCTCGATTTCCTTGAACTTGGCCAAGGCGTCGATTATCTCAGATTCCTTTCCGATTTCCGAGTTGGCGAGTACGATCGCACTAGGCATATGTACTAAATCGTTTTTGACAGCTATAATCTCATCGAATCGAGAAAAGCCCAATGATGTCGACTCTATCCCTCTCATTCAGTCTCTCGTCGTTGCGAGACAAACAAGATGCCAGGTCCCTCATCGGGATATGGTAGGCAAGAAGGTTCGGAGACCGCGGAAGTTGACGCCGCAAACCATGCAACAGCTCTATATACACTTCCTAAGATTGTCACGTTGGGTAAGAACAGTCCGAAGGCCGACGGGAATCGAGTTTCGAGCTCCAATGATGAAGATAAAAGGGTCAGCTGATCCGAAAGGAAGTGATGAGCCCTATGAGTGCAGATATCATCGGCCAGGCTCCCCTGTTCTTCCTTTTCGTGAGCGGTGAGGCGATTATCGGACCAGCTCATTTCACCGTTGCGGAAGAGAGTTCTTATATATCTTCTTCCAAAGTTCAAGACGATGACGGTCATTGGGGTGTGCGGCAAGCTCTGCGACAAGTGTCCGCTCTACGGATCCGAGTGCGAAGGCTGCCTTCAGGAGATGAAGATGTCTTCCAGGTACAAATGCGAGGTCTACCGGTGCGCAGTTGCGAAAGGCCTCGAGAGCTGCGCTGGCTGCGACGAGTACGACTGCCTCATCACGCATGAACACCGTTCTTTATGTCCTCTCCTGGTGGAAAAAGGAATGCAACCCGTCGCGAGAAGGACACATACGGCCGACAGCCCAGTACAATGACCTCTAGATTTTCTTGTCGGTCAATGAAGACACATGGCCGACTATTGATATCGACAGATTATCTCAATCTGACGACTCTAACCCAAACACCCGGTGTCTCATCATCTTTAGCATATCGTTTAGCTGCAACGATCGTGACAACTTGAGAGTCATCAGGAATTATGACCTTCGCGAGGCCGTCAAGGACTGTTCGAATCAATTTGTCAAGATCGGGTCTTTTTGTGTTCAGTTGTCTTTTCTTAGGGAGGCTCCTTGGCCTTGGAAGTATGAATGTCGTAGTGACCTCGTATCCGAAGCGAGTATCGCCTGAGTAGAACGACTGAGATCGCTTTTCGTTCGAGCATTGAGCTTCCATCGCAATTCGCAACTGCCACCTCTTCGTGTCCTTGTTGCCGTGGGTCGTGACGACTCTGTCGATCTTCTTTATGTAGAATGATCTTGTGCTTCCCTGGGGTTTGGGGTCGCCCGAGACATAGAACTGGATCACATCCTCCTGTTCACTTCCAGGTTTCTCCTGCTCAGCAATGAACTCAGTGTCATCGATCGGACTAATGTCATACATTCCTGCCTCCAAATGCTTGTCGACCCGTTGTCCCATTGTCATTGCACTCAATCTCAGCGCACATTAACCTTTCGTATGGGCATCTATAGCACTCTGCTCATTATCCTCTTCGTCTTTTTCGTTACTAGCAATGAACGAGGCCTTCTTCAGTGATATTCTTACAGTGTCGACGAGGAGATAGGTACCTATCAGCGTCAGAGTCAGACCACAAATCCATCCCCATGGCACATCGATTAGTGGTGTGCCCAGAATATTGTTCTTGCTGAACGCCAGACTCCCGAAGAACGGCAAATAGATGATGAAACTGCGCACAGCGATTCGTAGATCCTCGACGGCCCATGCCAGGAGCAGGGTGATCGGCAATATGAAGTAGCCCATCGCCGTTCTTGGATAAAAGATCAGAACTGCGATGAGGACGACCAGTGTTCCCTCCCAAAAGCCCAATCGTTTCTTATGAGCGTACCATATAGCCAATAGGAAGGAGACCGCCGTCATCAAAAGAAGGACGACCCCTGGGATTCTCAAACCACCCATGGATAGGAAATCCCATATGCTTATGCCGCCTGTTGGCCCGGATTCCCCACCAAGGAAGTAGTAACTGGGGAAAGAGATGAACTCCGTCGGCGCGACTGCTAGGAAAGGTGCGACGATTATTACTGAGACCACAGCCATTATTCCAAGATGGATCAGCCTTTCTCTCCATGATTTCGTTTTTATCAGGAGCATCGGGTAGAAAAGGAGATTGAAAATCTTTGTCCAGAAACCCACCGCTATGGCTAATGCCGAAACTCTCAATCGATCGTGAATGGCAAGTATCAATGGGACAATGAAAAGAAGGACTACGATGGATTCGTCTTGGACGCCAAAAGTCGATTCTATCGTCCCGTAGGGCAAGAATATGAAGAGGATTCCGACTATGAATGCGTTGAAGTCGTCCCATCTTCTCAGACCGAGATATAGGACGACGGCCGTCAAGATCGTGAATGCCGAGAAGTACATCTCATACATCCAATCCTGCCCCCCCAACAATTCTGGAGGTAGCATGAAATACACGATCAGTGGGGGGGACTCGCAGTTGATATCTCTGTATAGCCAGCCTCCGTGCAGCACCGTTTCCGTTCTGTTCCTATAGTATGGTACATCTGGTGTCGGACCAAGAGCATCGTCGAGATACGGTCTTATTACCATTCGGTCCAAAACGATAAGTGATCCCAGAAAGACAATTCCTATCAATAGGATCGTGAGCGCCCTTCTCTTGGGTGGTATCCTTCTCAATCTAGCCTCTGAGTCCTTGAGACATTTGTTCAATTCTGCGAAAAAGGGTCCCTTAATCAGTAATCCCCCTATAGCTCGGCATGGCACACCTCTTCGACTCGTCCGCTGCGATCAGTGTGCTCGGAATCGTGACGGGATAATCCATGAGTATCCAACCAACTCTTGAGATGATGTCAAGGGGTTAGCCTATTTCGGTCGCGAGGGAACAGTATCGCTTCTCGAATGTTCGGAAGACCCAGCATCTTTTGGACAAGGCGCTCAACCCCGAGCCCCCATCCCCCATGCGGAGGCATGCCATAGGCGAATGCGTCCAGGTAGAATTTGAAGGAAGATATGTCGAGACCTTTCTTCTCCATTCTTCGAACAAGCAAGTCGTATCGATGTTCTCTCTGGCCACCCGATGCGATCTCCTGTCCCAAGTAGTCTAGATCAAAGGAATGCGAGAAGAGAGTACCCTCCTTCTCCATGATGTAGAAAGGTTTGGAACCCTCAGGATATTCAACTATCCAATACATGTCGTATCCCTTCGATTTCATTATCTCTCCGAGGGTTCTCTCGTCCTCGGTACCCAGGTCCTCCCCTTCTCTAATCTGTGTGCCCTCGGAGGCAAGTAGTTCGATGACACTGGAATACGTTAAGATGGGAAAAGGGGTCTTCGGAACGTCGATATGTATTCCTAGAGTCTCAAGCTGCTTTGTTCCATTTTGCAGGACACCTTTGATGACGTGGAGCACGCATCCTTCAATCACGTTCATGACGTCCCATTGTGAGGAAATGAATGCCATCTCTCCATCGAAGCTGATGAACTCGGACACATGCCTAACTGTGTCGGATGGTTCGGCCCTGAATGCAGGACCAATCTCGTACACTCTATCGAGACCGGTCGACATTAGTATCTGCTTGTACAACTGGGGACTCTGAGCCAAGTAAGCTGATTTGTCGAAATACTTGACCTCGAACAATGAAGCTCCCCCTTCAGCTCCCGATGCTACTATTTTCGGAGTGAAGACTTCTACAAAACCTTTTTCCCCCAGGTATCTACCTATCAGATCCAAAACGAGAGATTTGACCTCGAAAATTGCCCTTACCTCGGATTTTCTCAAGTCCATGAATCGGTTGTTGAATCTCGTCTCAACTTCCACCCCTACCTTGTCGACTACGCCCAATGGAAGAGGGGAGGCCGCTCTGCTAAGGACCTCCACGGCATTCGGCAAGATCTCAAACCCCATCTTCGCTTGCTTGCTTTCCTTCACGATCCCCGAGATCCCAACCACAGATTCTCTCGGAATAGATGTCAGTATCTCGAATACTTCTGCGGGTACTTTCTTCTTTGGAACGGCAATTTGCAGGACCCCATGATGGTCTCGCAGTATTACGAAGGAAATTCCCCCAAGATTCCTGACATCCTGCACCCAACCCTGGACAGTGACCTCTCTTTCGTAGTCTTCTTTAGTGATCGTAAGGGAATTTCGCATCGGGATGTTCTCACTCATTCGTGCACCACCGTCCAGAATTGACAGAGTACGTATTTAAGTCATAGTGATATTGGACTTGAAGTCCGACCTACTAGGAATTCATTTCGCAAATGATGCCGCTAGTCGCATCGATTTCCAAGTTCGACCTTCCGTATGTTAGCTGTCAGTTACCGAAAGAAATAAGATAGAATTGCTAGATAGCGGGACTTATGTCTCCAATGGTCGACATAGATAGAGAGGAGTGTACTGGATGTGGCTTATGTTATAATGATGAATGTCCAGAGGTTTTCATGGAGGGCGAATCGGGCATCTCTGATGTCAAAGAGGAATTCAGAGAAGGAGAACCCGGACAAGGTAAGATACCTGAGAACTTGAGAGGTTGCGCGGAAAAGGCGGCTGATGCCTGTCCCGTAAGCGCGATAGCGGTGCTTGGGGATTGAGCGGAGTCCTTCTGGCTGAGCACACAGTAGATCCTTTCACTCGCTAGTCTACTGCAGAATACAGAACCACTTGGAATCATGATTAGGACAGCACGGCCCTGTCTGATCGTTTGTTCTCAGAGCGAGAATCCGGATACGCTTGTTCTGTCGTTCTGGATGATATGCCCGCGTCAAATGTTTTATATGGACACTTGCATTTACAGACTGTTCAGGATTGGGGAAATTCATGTCAGAAAGAGTGACTGTCTCTGTAATCAAAGCAGATGTTGGATCGGTTGCTGGACACTCTCGCCCTCATCCGCGAATGCTTGCGAAGTGTGAGGAAGTCCTAAGGGATGGTGCCAGGAGCGGTACGATCTTGGACTTCTACGTCACGAGGGTCGGAGACGATGTCAACCTCTATATGACGCACAGTCTTGGCGAGAACAACAAGGACGTTCATGGTCTCGCTTGGGAAGCATTCATGGCCGCGACAAAAATCGCCAAGGAGATGAAGCTTTATGCCGCCGGTCAGGACATACTCACTGATGCGTTCAGTGGGAACGTCAGGGGCGCAGGTCCAGGTGCCGCAGAGATGGAGTTCAAGGAAAGGGGCGCGGAACCGGTCCTTTTCTTCATGGCCGACAAGACCGAGCCTTCATCGTTCTCGCTTCCACTGTCTCGAATCTTCATGGACCCATTCACTACAACGGGATTGGTCATTGACCCTAGGGCACATGAAGGCTTCAAGTTCGAGATAGTTGATGTCCGCGATTCAAAAAGGATAATAATGTCCGCCCCGGAAGAGAGCTACGATATGCTCAGCCTATTGGGCGATACGACAAGATATGCGATAAAGAGGATATTCAGCAAGAACGACGACCTTGGACAGGCATCTGTCGTCAGCACAGAGAAGTTGAACATTTCGGCAGGAAAGTATGTCGGAAAAGACGATCCCGTCATGATTGTAAGGTGCCAGAGCGGATTTCCAGCGGTCGGCGAGGTTCTTCAACCTTTCATGTTCCCACAACTTGTTGCAGGATGGATGCGAGGGTCCCATAATGGTGCCTTCTATCCGTGCTCGGTGGATGATTCCGATCCATCTTATTTCGACGGCCCGCCTCGAATTGTATGCCTAGGATTCCAGATCAGCCACGGGAAATTCCAGGGTCTGGAGGATCCTGGTTCTCCGTCAGGTGTGCATCGACCGATAGACTACTTTGCTGGGAGCGTCTGGGACGAAGCAAGGAGAAGATCCGCGAAGGTGAACATATATATCAGAGGTCATGGTCCTTTCATGCCTGCCATACTATCTCCGGAAGAAATGGAGTACACGACGAGACCGGCAGTCTTGAAGAAGCTCCGTGAAAGGATGGAAGACATTGAGTAAGATCTCTACCCCGGTCGTGATTGTCAACTTCAAATCGTATCCTGAGGTGGAAGGTCAAAGAGCTCTTGCCTTGGCGATATCCTGTGAAGAAGTTTCGAGAGAATCGGGGGTGTGCATTGCAGCGTGTCCGCCACTCGTGGAACTTTCAAGAGTGGCATCCTCGGTGAACATTCCGGTTCTTGCTCAGCACACAGATCCCATGAGGCCGGGATCCTGGACTGGCTGGACGACTCCGGAAGCGGCGAAGGCCGCTGGTGCTGTAGGCACCCTCCTCAATCATTCGGAGCACAAAATGATGATATCAGAGATCTCGATCGCTGTGAATCTCTGCCGATCCGTGGGCCTCCAGACCGTGGTTTGTGCCGATTCGGTCGAAACCGCAGAAGCTTGCGCATTGTTGAAGCCAGATTTCATTGCGATCGAGCCACCGGAGCTGATTGGAGGAGAGGTTTCCGTCACGAATGCGAAACCGGAGATCGTTGAAAGGACGGTCCGTGCGGTCCGCCAAATTGATGATGGCATTCCTGTGCTATGCGGAGCTGGAGTCAAGACGGGCGCAGATGTGAAACGGGCGATCGAACTTGGTACGAGAGGGGTCTTGCTTGCTTCGGGGATAGTCAAATCGATGGATGTCAAGAAAAGCCTGATTTCTCTTGTCGGCAATATCTAGTCGTCCGGACGACAAAGGTCTCTGGCAGCATCGTTGCAGAAGTCCAGTGTCACATCCCAATAGACTCACTGTACACTGCCTCCTTAATTGCACAATGCTGTCTTCTGGGATCGATGAGAGGCCAGTGTCGCCTTCTAATCATTGCTCTCCTCCCCTTTATCCAAATGGGCCTCTCATCACCCTTCGATCTCTGCGAATCTATTGATATTCGGGACGTTGCGATTCCCGTTGATCTGGAATTAGCTGGACCAAGAATAATGGAGTCCATAATGGTTCAAGACTCGAGTAACAAATCTCAAAACACGTCAGTGTCTGAACCGCAGGACCTTCTTCGAATAGCTAGTCTGTGTCCTTCTTTCGGAGTCGAATACGTTGTCCTGAGAAACGCGGGTGGGAAAATCGTGGAAATCAAAGGCTGCAGTATATCGGATGGAGAAGGAGAAGTGACCATCACCGCAAACCATTCATTGCAGCCTGGTCAGGAATTGTACCTGTGTTCCAATCTCTCTCTCCTTCGGAAGGTCTATCCTAATGAATCCGCTTACTCGATTCACTCGAATGCTACGAGCATTTCTGGACGATACGTTTTGGCGGACGAGGGAGATGAGGTCATTCTTACCGGATTGGATGGAGAAGTGATTGATGTCGTGGTCTACGGCGACTCGGACTACTCAGGCGTAGGATGGACTGGAAAGTCGATCAAGAAACCCACAAAGGGGCACGAGATTCACAGAAAATCGAACGACATCACGTTAGATACGAATAGTTCGCTCGACTGGTACATCACGAAACCTGCAAGGTCTGAATTCACATCTATCGGAGCATTTGCCTTAGTCGAACCCTTTCTTGCTCCGGGCGAAGCACGTTCCAGGCTGATCAGAGAGTTCCAACATGCTTCTTCGTCGATAAAAGCTTCGGTATATGAACTGGACGATCCTGAGATAGTCTCTGTCCTATCTTCACGGGCAAGAAATGCTGTTGATGTATCAATCCTTCTTGAGGGGCAACCAGTCGGGGGCCTGTCCGAGATGGGGAAATCCTCCGCTTGGGAATTGGAAGATGCCGGGGCGACTATGTCTTTCCTCAAATCGAGAGATGGATTCAAACGTTACGATTATCTCCATTGCAAGTATGCCATAATGGATGGGCATCGCTCAGTCATAATGTCGGAGAATTGGGTAAAGAACGGGATAGACCATAACCGAGGTTGGGGGGTTGTGGTCGAGAGCCGAGATGTTGCATCATTCTTGACCGACGTCTTCGAGCGGGATTCGTTCAATGGAAGCCTAGATATTCAGCCGATCGGGCAGGTCCTAGATAGGGATGACAACCAGATGATCGACCTTCCATTTGTGGACGATCAGGATTCGATGGACTTGCCGCAATTCCAGGCGTACGTTCGACCATTGCTAGCACCGGACTTTGCAAGAGATAGGATTGCTGACTTGATGCAGAACGCAAGCTCGAGGATTCTTGTAGAGCAATTCTATTGCAGCCCTTCTTGGCTGAGCTCCGATGGTCTAGTTTCCAGCCTTTTCTCCGCCGCATCAAGAGGGGTCAGTGTAAGGGTATTGCTCGATTCGTCTTGGTTCAGTTCGGGAGAGACCAGGAACAATACGGAGATGGTGGAAGGTTTGAATCGGAAAGCCCAGGAGCTTTCAGTGGACCTTCGCGCAAGACTCGTATCCCAATATCACCCATTTCAGATAATTCACAACAAAGGAATAATCATTGACAATACGACCA
>Ga0315274_10003065_pt1 | contig 24921 bp, 23 predicted proteins | sample YL17G02_20_MG_FD_203700 | JGI IMG/M metagenome (GOLD analysis project Ga0315274, IMG submission 203700) | Sediment microbial communities from Yellowstone Lake, YNP, Wyoming, USA - YL17G02_20 | ecosystem: Environmental > Aquatic > Freshwater > Lake > Sediment | place: USA: Wyoming | collected...
CCAATAGCTTACCTGACAGCATTCCTGCCCGGGTCTACACAGCCCAGGCCGCCACAGGTGCCGTGAGCATCGCCGCTGATATCGTCAACTTCGTCAGGCATAAAATATCTAAATCTCGATCCTAATCTAGACGGTGATGCTGAGTGGCGGTTTGATTTCCGTGGCGAAGATGTTTAAGCATATTGGCTCCGATGAGTCCTGAGTAAAGACACAGTCATCGTTACTGGCGGAGACTCTCCTTTCCGTCACTGTGAGCCTTTCCTGTTTTGTCATTGCGGGCATAATACTCTGAAATGTGTGCTGATTGAGGACAATTCCAGGCGTGACTTGAGCGTGGTATTTGATTTAATTACTAAAACGGTTTAATAATCGACATACCATGATTAGAAAAACGGTGTCCTAGTTGTCGCGGAAACGATGTACATTACGTAAGAAAAAGCTTAACAGCTACTTCAATTGGTACTTCTTTTATAAGCCAAAATAGCACACATTTTGTGGTATTATCCCCATTGCGAGTGAAGCGTGGCAATTTCATTGCCCCCACAAAGATTGCTTCGGCTGCCTTCGTCAGCCTCGCAACGACAGGCGAAACGTGTCATTGCGAGTGAAGCGTGGCAATCCCATGGCTGTCCCCGAGATTGCTTCGGCACTGTCGTGCCTCGCAATGACAGGGGGGAATGTGTCATTCTGAGCCCTGAGCATTCGGCTGAACTCACGCCGAAGCCTTGTCGGGGCGAAGAATCTCCTCTCTGCTCAGGCCTGTCCCGAGCGAAGTCGAAGGAGTAAACTCCGCGTGCAAGCCCGTACTCCTCTATGAGATTGCTTCGTCCCGATAAATCGGGACTCGTAATGACAGCGGTTGGTTGAACGGGGACAAGTGTGATAAAATCGATAAATATATAAGAGAGAGCTTCAAATGGTCTAAGAGGTCTTCGAAATTCCTTTGAAGTCTCGTTTTGCATGAGTAGCAAGCTCGAATCACAAGAAACAATGAGAGAGAGTAGCACAAGGCAAGTAACAAATATAAATTCGGCTCCCACTATTGTAATCCGCCCCCCGAGGGGATGGATGCCCATCAACCTGCGCGAACTTTGGGCATATCGGGAACTCCTCTACTTTTTCACCTGGCGCGACATCAAAGTGCGCTACAAACAAACGGTATTGGGCTTCGCCTGGGCCGTCATCCAGCCCGTCCTTATGATGATAGTATTCAGTCTCTTCTTCGGCACACTGGCCAAGATTCCCTCAGAAAATATCCCTTACCCTCTTTTCAGTTATGCAGGTGTGCTTCCCTGGACCCTGTTCGCTGAGGGATTGACGCGCTCGAGTAACAGCCTGGTGCAGGATGCCAACCTTCTGCAGAAGGTATATTTCCCCCGGCTGCTTATGCCAATCTCGGGCATTCTCTCTCCCGTGGTGGACTTTGCTATTGCCTTTGTGGTCCTGATCGGCTTGATGCTCTACTACGGGTACTATCCCAGCGTAATGATGTTCTTGATATTGCCCTTCTTCATATTGGAGTTGATGCTTGCCACAGGTGTAGGGTTGTGGCTTTCAGCAATCAATGTTGAGTATCGCGATGTCCGCTATGCCATACCGTTCCTAATTCAGCTCTGGTTATTTGCCTCACCGGTAGTGTATCCGGTGACATTCGTGCCCGAGCGTTTTCAGGCCGCATACGGATTAATAAATCCTATGGCGGGCGTAATCGAGGGTTTTCGCTGGGCTATTTTGGGTACCGAGCCGCCCAGCTACTTATTGATTGCCTCGGTGGCGATAATTCTAGTCATACTGATTTCCGGCGCCTTCTACTTCCGCCGCCGCGAGAAGGCATTCGCGGATGTGGTGTGAGAATCATGAACGACGTTGCTGTTCGAGTGGAAAATCTGGGCAAGCTCTACCGCATAGGGCAGATCGTGGGCTACAAGACCCTCCGGGAGAGCCTGACCTACGTCATGACGGCGCCCTTCCGCAGGCTGAAGCAGGTCGGAGATAGGAGACGCAAGACAGTGGCCTCCGGTCATCCGTCCTCTGTCCCCGGTCACCCAAATGCCATCTGGGCATTGAAAGACGTCTCCTTTGAGGTCAAGCGTGGGGAAGCGGTTGGTATCATCGGCAGAAACGGCTCCGGCAAAACCACTTCACTCAAAATCCTCTCCCGCATCACCGCACCGACAGAGGGCTATGCCGAAGTTCATGGTCGCATTGGCTCACTTCTGGAGGTAGGCACCGGCTTCCATCCCGAGCTTACCGGCAGGGAGAATATCTATCTCAATGGTGCTGTTATAGGAATGAAGAAAGCTGAAGTGGAGCGCAAGTTTGATGAGATTGTCTCGTTTGCCGAAATAGAGAAGTTCCTGGATACGCCGGTGAAGCGCTATTCGAGCGGGATGTATGTTCGCCTTGCCTTCTCAGTGGCAGCCCACCTTGAGCCGGAGATTTTGCTGATAGACGAGGTACTAGCGGTGGGCGATGCCGAATTTCAGAAGAAGTGCCTTGGCAAGATGGAAAGTGCCACTGGAGAGGGGCGAACTGTCCTGTTCGTATCTCACAACATGGCTGCCGTTCAACGTCTCTGTCAGCGGACGATACTTTTGGATCAGGGCAAGGTTGTGGATGATGGAGCAACAGAAAAGGTTGTCCAGCATTATCTCGGCTCAGGCTTAAATACCTGTGCTGAGAGAGTGTGGGATAGCATTGAGAGTGCTCCCGGCGGAAATGTTGTTCGTTTGCGCGCGATCCGAGCCAGGAATGGAAAGGGTGAGATAACGGCAGAGTTCAATATTCAGGAAGCTATTCATGTTGAAATGGAGTACTGGGTTCTGCAGGATGGTGTCGCTTTTGAGGAGTTCTTTCGTTTCTATAACGAATCTGGAGTTTTCCTCTTTTCATCGTATAATAATTTGAACCCAGCGTGGAGGAATCGCAAACGCGAGGCCGGGCTCTATCGTAGTGCGTGTCGCATACCGGGCAATTTGCTCAGTGAGGGGCGTGTTAACGTTTTGGCAGCTGCCGCGACAATACCGCATACTGTGCATGCAAGCCAAATCGACGCCGTAACTTTCCACGTATTTGACCCGGGGTCCGGCGGTGTAAGAGGTGATTACACAGGAGAATGGACCAAGAGAGGCCTTCTCAGACCTATGTTAGAATGGGAAACTGAGTATCTGTCGCAAAAAGCTGGTTCGTAGATTAGTGCAAGAGGTGATATGAATGGGAGAAGTTGCCTTAATAACTGGCGCAACCGACCAGGATGCGCCGCTCTCGCGGCGTTAAGAGGTCAAGGACTTTCCGCAATATGCTCATCACAATACCCCCCGGGGCGTTCTGCGTACACGCCGAAACTTAAACAGATCAATTGACACCGCACTACCATTAGTATAACTGGTATAGCATAGAAGGGAAATCACATGTGCCGCGGGCGCGGCCAGCGATTACTGATTGCCCGCCTGCCCATGGCCATGATAATGAAGGGCTCCTCGGTAAGCTGCTAATATTCTCGTGGTGACTTATGGCGTGAGACAAAGTGTTTGGGGACTGCTGCTATCGATACGGAACAGGATTCTCGTCACTGTATCCGGTATTGCCCTAGCGATGGATCTGGATCGCACGGGTGCTGGCCAGGATTTACACGTGCGATAGTGGCGACAGCCGTCCGGCTCATAGATTCCTCAGTATACTGCCCACAAAGAAATGGTCACTGGGAGGTGATGGTAACGTAGGAGTGCCACCTGGGCTGTGCACACACTTGTCTCTCGGAAAACGACTTGACTGTTAGGACGGTTGATGGTAGTGTTTGAGCTAGGCGTAGTCATAAGTGCCTCTGTAGAAGCGTTATTTGTATTCAGCAGGGGGACAGCAGGCTATGGGAGAAGAAAGAAGGTTGATTATCAGCGACCGTACCATCTCCGACTCAAGCTACTGCTTTGTGATCGCGGAGATAGGCCACAATCACCAGGGCAGTCTTGATAAGGCCAAAGAGATGTTTCGTGCGGCCAAGGAATGCGGTGTTGATGCAGTTAAGCTGCAGAAACGTGATAACCGTTCGCTTTACACCCAAACTCTGTACAACCATCCCTACGACCACGAGAATAGCTTTGGAGCCACGTATGGCCAGCATCGCGAGGCACTGGAGTTTGGCAAGAAGGAGTATATTGAACTCAAACACCTCGCTAGTGAATTGGGCCTTGTCTTCTTTGCCACAGCCTTTGACTTGGCCAGCGTTGATTTTCTTGAGGATCTCGACATGCCAGCGTATAAGATTGCCTCGGGTGACTTACTGAACACACCTCTACTGAAGTATGTTGCAGGAACGGGCAAGCCGATGTTTGTGAGTACGGGCGGCGGCTTTCTGGCCGATGTTCAACGTGCCTACGACACAGTTATGCCCAGTAACCCCAATCTCTGTCTGCTGCAGTGTACCGCCAGTTACCCGTGTGAGCCCGATGAGATGAACTTGAAGGTAATAGAAACGTACAGGAGGTCTTTTCCAGACGTAGTGATTGGGTTATCGGACCATCAGAACGGGATCGCTATGGCTGAGATGGCGTATGTTCTGGGTGCGCGTGTCATAGAGAAGCACTTCACTCTGAGTCATGCCTGGAAGGGTACCGATCATGGCTTCTCGTTGGAACCGATCGGCATGAAAAAGATGGTCCGTGATCTGCGGCGTGCCAGAGCAGCGATGGGAGAGGGCGTGAAGATTCCGTTTGAGAGTGAGAAGAAGGGTTTGCATAGATTGGGCAAGAAACTGGTCGCAGCTCGAGCTATCGAGGCCGGCCAAGTGTTGTCGATCAACGATATCGCCATCAAGTCGCCGAACGACGGATTGCCGCCCTACCAGATTGATAAAGTCGTTGGTAAGATAGCGTGCCGTGATCTTAAGGAAGATGAGAACATTTCGCTCGAGGATTTAGGGGAAGCATGAGCAGTAGAGCTTTCCGAGGCACTGACAAGTCCGGATTGGAGGAATGCATTCGCAAGATACGGCTAGTTGCATTCGATTTCGATGGGGTATTAACCGATAACATGGTTTACGTACACGGAGATGGAAGCGAGACAGTCCGGTGTTACCGGGGGGATGGTATCGGACTACGCAAGCTTGAGCGCCTCGGCATTGAAGCCGTGATCGTATCCTCAGAACTAACCCCGGTAGTATCCGCAAGGAGTTGCAAGTTGGGTATTCGTTGTTTTCAGACTTCCGGGGATAAATATGATGAGCTGCGGACCATCGCTGTGGAACAACTGGGGTTAGCAATGGACCGGGTAGCCTTTGTGGGCAACGATCTAAATGATCTGACCTGTCTTAAAGCCGTAGGCTTACCCATAGTTGTCCAGGATGCGCATCCCGATGTCATACCGTATGCAAAGTATCGGACCCGGCTACAAGGCGGGCACGGCGCGGTCAGAGAAATATGCGATATGTTCGAGCGAATTCTGCTTGAGCGGCATACTGAGGGGAACGGCGTAGATGGACAAAGATCTATTCAGCTTAAAAGATAGAGTCGTTGTTGTCACGGGAGGTATGGGGCAGTTGGGGCAGCAGTATGCGGGTGTGCTGCTGGACTATGGCGCGAGGGTAGCCATATTGGACCTTGAACCAAGGAAGTCACGCCTGAATGATAGGGTGGCCGGACATGCAGAAGGTGCCTTGCTCTTGCTCAGAGCCGACGTCACCAGCAAGGGTTCTTTGGAAGCTGCTCTCAGGGAAATAAGACACCAGTGGGGTGTTCCGCATGCCTTGGTGAATAATGCCGCATTGGACTCATCACCGGACGCTCCTGCCCAGGAAAACGGCCCTTTCGAGAGTTACCCCGAAAGCTCCTGGGATGCAGTAATGAACGTCAACGTTAAAGGAGTGTTTTTGTGCTGCCAGACATTCGGGGCGCAAATGGCTGAAGCCGGACGGGGCTCGATTGTCAATATATGCTCTATTTACGGGCTTGTTTCACCCGATCAACGTATTTACACGTATCGACGGAAAGAGGGCCAAGGCTTTTATAAGCCAGGTGCTTATTCAGCATCAAAGTCGGCTTTGCTGAACCTGACACGATATCTGGCGACGTACTGGGCCGACCGGAACGTAAGGGTCAATACCCTTACGCTGGGCGGTGTTTTCAATTATCAGGACAAGCAATTTCTCAAAGGCTATTGTGCCAGGGTGCCTCTGGGTCGCATGGCACGCGAAGACGAATACAATGGTGCATTAATTTTCCTACTCTCTGATGCCTCTTCTTACATGACCGGTTCTAATTTGGTCATTGATGGCGGGTGGACGGCTTGGTAAGGAGGGAGAAAACGGACGCGTCACATATTCTTCCGGATTACATCCCTAACTGGATTGGCGGTGAAGAGACTTCTGCCCAGGAAGATGGAGTGTTTGAGAAACGCTCTCCTCATAACGGTGAGATCATGTTCACGGTGGCGAGATCATCCGCCGCAGATGTTGACAGAGCTGTTATGGCGGCCAAGAGGGCTCAGTTTTCATGGGCACAAACACCACCTGTTCAGCGGGGCAACATCCTCCACAAGGTGTGTAATGCCTTGGAAGAACACCAGGAGGCAATGGCGCGGGTTGTGGCGCGAGAAACCGGGAAATCCTTCAGGGAAGCCCTGGGGGAAACGTCTGGTGCGATCGCTTTGGGCAGGTTTTTTGCAGGCGAAGGCCAACGGCTATACGGGCGCACCACCACGAGCGGAATACCCAACAGGTACTCCATGACAGTGCGACAACCTTGCGGTGTCGCTGCATTGATCACTGCTGCTAACACGCCCATTGCGAACGTTGCCTGGAAGGTTTTCCCGGCCCTCATCTGCGGTAACGGTGTTGTGCTGAAGGCAGCTGAGGACGCACCAGCCACCGCTTGGTTATTCACAAAGATAGCTCACGAGTCCGGCATGTACCCCGGGGCACTGAACGTAATCCAGGGTTTAGGTCCGGAAGCGGGAGCGCCATTAGTCCTTCATCCTGGAGTGGACGTTATTAGTTTTACAGGCTCGACCACTACGGGTAGATGGGTTGGCGAACAAGCTGCCAAGCGTATGGCTAAGGTCTCACTCGAACTGGGTGGCAAGAACCCGTTCGTTGTCTGCGACGATGCGGATCTTGCCCTTGCCGTTAAATGGGCGTGTTTGTCGGCTTTCAGCAATGCGGGACAGCGTTGCGCTGCGGGAAGCCGTATTATAGTTTTCGAGAGTGTCTACGAGCAATTTCGAGAGATGTTTGTTGCGGCGACAGCCAAGCTTGAAGTCGGACCTAGCGATGATGATGACCTGGGGCCGGTTATCAATGAGCGGCAGCTTAAGAACATGCTGGCGGTAATCGAACGGGCTCAGGAACAGGGTGCACGTATTCTGATTGGCGGCGGGCGGATGACCGATGAGGCACACGTTAGAGGATATTACATGTCTCCCACCCTGGTCGAAGGAGCAACTCCCCAGGCCGAGATCTCCACATGTGAACTCTTCGGACCGATAGCCAACCTGTATCAGGCGAGGGATTTCGAGGAGGCGCTAAAGCTTGCTAACGATTCACCCTATGGTCTAACTGCCTGCATTCATACCAGGAACCTCGACCGTGCCATAGAGTTTGTTCACAGGGTTCAGGCGGGAGTTGCAGTAGTGAATGCCGGTACTTACGGCAGCGAACCTCATGTGCCTTTCGGGGGCCTTAAACAGTCTGGGAACGGAACACGTGAACCAGGGACCGAGGCCCTCGACGTGTATACGGAGTTGAAAACCATCTATTTGAACACCGATAAAGATGATAATGTATGAAGGTATGCCGGCAGAAACGGCGCGTCATTTGATCTGCCTACTGATCGCGCAGTACTAAATCCGTGGAGCAATAGTTGTGTGATGCAGTGACCAATCTTATGGCAAAATCCGCTTATACAGAAGGAGCGGTTCAGCCATGATGTCCGGAGCACCTTCCATTGTAGCTCTTATCCCGGCTCGCTCAGGTTCGAGGCGCATTACTGACAAGAATGTCCGCGTTCTTTGTGGTCATCCGTTGTTAGCCTATTCCATCGCTTCTGCAAAGGCTAGTGGACTATTCGGCGAGGTCATAGTTTCGACTGATTCTCATGAATATGCGGGCATAGCTGAAGAATACGGTGGGAAAGTCCCGTTTCTTCGGCCTTCGGAGTTTGCACAGGAGCACTCTACAGACATCGGCTGGGTTTCCTATACACTTAGGGAGTTAAGGACTGGAGGCAGCGCATTTGAGTGTTTTGCCATCCTTCGTCCCACTAGCCCGTTCCGCACAGAGGGTACTATTCGGAGGGCCTGGCAGGCGTTCAGGGAGGCAAGAGACGTTGATTCTCTTCGCGCAGTGGAACCGTGTAGGCAACATCCAGGGAAGATGTGGGTTATCCGCAGAAATCTCCTCATTCCGATCTTGCCCTATGAGAACGATGGAATACCTTGGCATAGTAGTCCTTATCAATCGCTTCCGCAGGTGTACATTCAAAACGCAAGCCTGGAGATTGCATGGAGCAGGGTGGCGTTGGAAGGCAATAGCATTTCAGGTGTCAAGATAGTACCGTTCATAACGGAAGGCTATGAGGGTTTTGACATAAACGAACCTATGGATTTCGATTTTGCTGAGTACCTTGTTCAGCGGGGAGTGGCTGTTCTTCCCACTTGCAGAACTATGCGGTGATTCAGCAGGGATGAGATGATGCAGCATGTGATCGACGAGGACCTCGAGAGATACTCCAAATACCTGACACGGTATCGCACCTGTATCGTCTGCGGCGGCGGGGGAAACACTACTTGGGCGCGTTACGGGTCTTACACAGCGGTCAAGTGCCCCGAGTGTGGTTTCATCTGGATCAACCCGTTTCTTAATAGTAAGGGTCTCGACGAGTATTATCAGGATTATATTGGAATGCGATTCAGGGACAAAGTCAAAACGGATCAGCGTGCTGTCCAGTACGAGATAGACAAGGCCTTCCTGAAGCTATTTGCCTTGTCGGGCAGGGTGCTTGATGTCGGCTGCTCGGGAGGATTCTTCCTCGCAGCTCTAGGCGAATCTTTCCATAGGTTCGGGATAGACATAGATGCCCAGGCAGTGAAGTATGCTCGGGAGAATTATGCTTTCGGGCCCAATGTAACGTGTGAGGCATTGGAAGATAGCAAATATGCAGATGGAAGCTTCGACGTTATCATCATGCGAGGTGTGGTCGAGCATCTTCCGGATCCAGAGAAAGCAGTGGAGAAGGCGGCAGTGCTACTTAAGCACGGGGGTATCTTCTTTGTTGCCGCCACGCCGGATGTGAGTAGTTTCTGCGCAGATCTCTACAGGGAAAAGTGGAATCAGTTTCATCCGGTCCGGCATCTGACCTACTTCAGCCTCGAGACTTTAAGCCGTTTTCTTAAGAGGTGGCGACTGGATTACATTGCTCATCAACACCCCTATCTGGAAACACCTTATGCGGATCTGGAACTGGACTACATGGCGGTAAGGCAAGCGTGTGTGGCAAAGGCCGCGGGGCACTTCGACACGATTGGCCGTAGCAGAGCTTTCTGGGGGAACATGCTGAATTGCGTCTTCCGTAAGACTGGCGAGGTACATAAGTTGTATGGTTAAGATACAAGTCATTCCTGAACAGGAGTTTGCAGGGGTCGTCAGACTGCAAGCAGATAAGCATTCGAAGTTGGCTCTGATTGCTGACATGTGTCGGGCCAATACGCTGGCCTCGGTGAAAAGAGCCGGTTCAGGGCACCTGGGTTCAAGCCTTAGCTCGCTGGATATAGTAACTTATCTCTATTACTCGGAAATGGATGTTGCTGGAATAAGGGCAGGCGATCCAAACAGAGACATATATTTCTCGTCGAAGGGTCATGACGTGCCCGGCCAGTATGCGGTCCTGTTCTCGTTGGGACTGCTTCCCAAAGAGAAGTTCTTGCGTTTGCGGAGAATAGACGGGACCTTTGGACATCCAGATGTGAGCACACCGGGAATAGAGGCAAACTCCGGCTCCCTGGGTATGGGGGTTTCGAAGGCCAAGGGGATGGCCTGGGCAAAGCTCCGTCGCGGGTTGCAGGGCCGGGTCTTCGTGATGACGGGTGACGGGGAACTACAGGAAGGGCAGATCTGGGAAGCTCTTCAAACCGCGGTCCATCAGCGGATAAACAACCTGTACGTCATTGTTGATCATAATAAGGTTCAGTCAGATAAGCTCGTTCAGGAGATTGTGGACCTGGGTGATCTGGAACTGAAGTTCAGAGCTTTTGGGTGGCATGTAGTTCGCTGTGACGGGCATGATTTCAGCATGCTGGAAGACTCATTCCGAAAGCTGAGTGCCGTTACAGATAAACCCAAGATACTCATTGCTGACACGATTAAGGGTCGCGGGGTATCGTTTATGGAACATCCCCGAGCCTTGAGCACCAACCGGGGCCTCTACCCCTGGCATGCGGGTGCGCCGAACGATGGTGACTTTTCGTCTGCTTTTGCTGAGATTAGTGCACGCATTAACCTGTGTGCCGAGAGAATAGGTGCAGCACCGATTCTATCAGAAGAGGTGGGGCCAGACGACACTGAAGTGAGAGCGACAGTTTCTCGCGAGTACGTCTCCCGGGCTTACGGAGAGGCGTTATTAAGCATCGCTGCCACCCGGGAAGACCTTGTCGTCTTAAGCGCCGACCTGTCGGCAGATTGTCAGATCCGTGAGTTCGAGACTAGATACCCGCTGCGCTTCATTGAGAATGGAATCGCCGAACAGGACATGGTTTCCATGGCTGGCAGTCTAGCCCGACAGGGGCTGTTGCCGGTCGTAAATTCATTCGCCAGCTTTCTGGTATCGCGTGCCAATGAGCAGATATACAATAATGCTACCGAAGGCAACAAGGTCATCTACGCCTGCCATTATGCGGGCCTGATACCCGCTGGGCCGGGAAAATCCCATCAAAGCCTGCGCGATATCTCGCTCCTCGGCGCACTACCCAATATGGTAATACTCCAGCCCTGTAATTCAGTTGAAACACATCAGGCAGTTGAGTTTGCGGTAGAGGAGGCGCGTGAAAACGTAGCATTACGCCTGGCGATTGGACCTTCACCACGAAGAATAGAGTTGCCAGAGGAGTACCGCTTGACACTTGGACGAGGTATTGCGCTTACCAACGGAGATGATGCGGTTCTATTTGCTTATGGACCGGTCATGCTACATGAGGCATTGCTCGCGAGCGAGCTACTGAACGCGCGAGGCTTCGGCCTGCAGGTAATAAACATGCCTTGGTTGAATCGGGTCAATCCTAGTTGGCTTTCTGAAACCATCTCACCGTTCCAGAGGATGTTCGTATTGGATGACCACGCACCGGTTGGAGGGCTGGGCGACTTCCTGCTGGACAGTTTAGTGAGACAAAATCATCTGGGTGGCAGACGATATGTCAAATTTGGTATTGAGGGCTATCCGGCGTGTGGCAGGCCGTTTGAAGTACTGGATTACCATGGAATCAGCGGAAGTTGTCTTGCCGAACGCATCCTTCAGGTTAGGAAATAAAGAGCGGGTCATCTTAAAGATGACAAAGAATGTTTCAGGACGCAGAGTGCATTTATGGGTAAAATACTAGTTGTTATTTCTGATGACCTCTTTATTCGAAACTATTTGACAACAGATGCTCTAGCTGATGTGGAAAGGGAAAACGATTGTTATTATCTAGCATCAGACAGGGTTAAAGGCAGAGAGCATCTTGAGAACAAGAAGCACTTTCTGGGGTACTATCATTTCCCGAAGAGCCTGGAAAAGAAACACTATACATTGTTCAATATTCTGATGTGGAGGTTTCGCAGCCGTTCAACTTCATTTCGGTTCAGATTCAGGCGTCTTATGCGTTTGGATAACCTGAAGTACGGCGGGAATCTAAGGAGCTATGTTAGTGCCCTCGTGGGCTTCGTTTACGGAAACCTTTTTGATAGTGGATCGCCTCTTCGCAGTATACTGCTGGGGAACAGAGTGGTGTACGGCGTACTGGGGCGCATCTACCAGAATCGCATTCCTGTCAATGAGGATCTCAAGCGTTACATCACCAATCTGAAGCCGGATCTGATCTTATTCCCATCTGCTGCATATGATCCAGATGGTAACGATGTGGCCCGTATCGGCAAGCTATGCGGCGTGCAGACCCTCTTCTTAATCGATAACTGGGATAATCTCTCCAGCAAATCGATTTTCTGGGCCTTTCCGGACCATTTGGGTGTATGGGGGCAGCAAAGCAAGGAACACGCAATGCAGATACATGGTTTTTCGCCGGACCGGGTAACACCAATCGGCACCCCTCGATTCGATAGTTATTTCATATTACGAGACCAGGCACTCACAAGGCATTTCGATTTCGAGTATGTACTGTTTGCAGGCCTGGCGATAGCTTTTGATGAAGTTGCTGCACTGCGGATCATAGAAGATGAGATTGCGGGCAAACGGGATGTGTACGGAGGACTCAAGGTGGTATATCGGCCCCATCCATGGCGTCAGACGCGGATTAGTAAGGACCACTTCGACGAAAAAGAATACTCTCACGTGATCATGGACCCGCAGCTAAGGGATGCATATTATGGTAAGAATACACGGTTTCAGCCCGACTTGGGTTATTATCCTGCCTTGTTGAAGCACGCCAGATTTGTGGTAGCATCGCCGACAACAATGATGATTGAGTCCCTTATCTTCCGCAAACAGGTTCTGGTGCTGGCGTATGACGATGGTGTTCATCTAACAAGTCCGCACAATGCTCTAGCGAACTACATACACTTCAGAGGGATTGAACGTGTGGAGGGCGTCTCCTTGTGTCTGGAAAAGTCTTCTCTAGCAGAGCACTTCCGCCGACTCTGGCTCCATCAAGAAGAGGTCGATGCCGAGAAACAGGCGCGGGGCCTAGACTACTTCTTGTTTGATGATGGCGGTCGTTATCGCGACCGACTTGCTGCACTTGTTAGCAAACTGTCAAAAGACAGAGCGTAGTCGCGAAGGAGCGAGTTGTCTCGCAACTTTCAGATCAACAGAGTACTGCAGCCGGCAGCGGCCTCCGGTCATCCATCCTCCGTGCCCGGTCACCCAAATGCCATCTGGGCATTGAAAGACGTCTCCTTTGAGGTCAAGCGTGGGGAAGCGGTTGGTATCATCGGCAGAAACGGCTCCGGCAAGACCACTTCACTCAAAAATGCTCTCCCGCATCACTGCGCCCACAGAAGGCTACGCCGAAGTTCATGGTCGCGTTGGCTCGCTTCTTGAGGTGGGCACCGGCTTTCACCCCGAACTCACCGGCAGGGAGAATGTCTATCTCAATGGCGCTGTTATAGGAATGAAGAGGGCAGAGATTGACCGCAAGGTTGGCGAAATTGTAGAATTTGCCGAGATTGAGAGATTTCTCGACACCCCGGTGAAGCGCTATTCGAGCGGCATGTATGTGCGCCTCGCCTTCTCTGTCGCGGCCCATCTGGAGCCTGATATCCTGCTAGTGGATGAGGTTCTTGCGGTAGGCGACGCCGCCTTCCAAAAGAAGTGCCTGGGCAAAATGGGGGATGTGACAAAAGGGGGAAGGACAGTGCTGTTTGTGAGCCATAATATGGGGGCAATCAGGGAATTGTGTCCGATGTGTTTATGGATCGACAGCGGCGAGATAAGGCAATCGGGTGCATGTTCTTCGGTAGTGGGTGCTTATCTTGGAGCTGGTGACAAGAGAATGGAGATAGCTGAGCGCATATTCGAGGAGGATCTTGGAAAAGAGTTTCAGCTACTCTCGGCAAGGCTTATGAATGAAGAAGGTGTCTTAACACAAATGTTTGAGTGCGACAGGTCAGTAATTGTTGACCTCGTTTGTCGAGTGCGCCGGCAAGTGCCCGGTCTTTACGGCTACTTGTCAATTTCGAGAAAAGATGGTACAACCGTAACCGTAATGGTTTCTGATAGTTTTGATGTGGTACCCAATCCCCTTGACAACCTGCCCGTCGGGATGCAGTCAATACGGATTACCATCCCCCCCAGGACACTTGGGCCTGGAGATTATGATGTCTATCTCAATTTTACCAGCCGCTTCAGCTCTAAGAATTTCAATGTGGACAGTCCCGGGGTGGTCTGTTCCTTCCACCTTGATGATTTTACCAACCGTAGAAGCGGTGGCTTCTTCAGTACTCGGTTGTCCTGGGATGTTAGCCGTTTGCCGTCGTGACAGCATTAGAGAAAGGTGGTGCATTCGCTAAAAATTCTACCGAAGATAGCAAAATGAATAATGATTCTTTGAGGGAGTTGGCGTCGAACTGAATGAGATAGATTTTCGTTCCTCCCAAAATTGGTTACGGAGGTGCAGGAATGCCCGGATGTTTAAGTGATAAAGTTATTTTGGTTACCGGCGGCACAGGTTCTTTCGGACAGAAATTCACTGCGATACTATTGAAGGAGTATGATCCGAGAGTGGTACGGATCTTCTCCCGTGGCGAGTTACTCCAGCATGAGATGCGCCTCAGGTTTAATGATGACGAGAGACTCAGATTTTTCATTGGCGACGTTAGAGATAGAGAGAGACTGTACAGAGCCATGAATGGGGTTGGTATTGTGGTTCACGCTGCGGCTCTAAAGCAAGTCCCGACCGCCGAATACAACCCCATTGAGGCAGTAAGGACCAATATCGATGGAGCTATCAACATAATCGATGCTGCCATTGATAATGGCGTTGAGAAAGTGATAGCTATAAGCACTGATAAAGCTGTTCATCCGATCAACCTCTACGGGGCTACTAAATTGGTGATGGAGAGGCTTTTTGCTCAGGCCAATGTTTACACCGGGGCACGAGAAAGCAAGTTTAGCTGCGTGCGCTATGGCAATGTTGTCGGCAGCCGAGGTAGTGTTGTCCCGCTTTTCTTAGGGCAGAGGGAAAAGGGCATAGTCACCATCACCGATGAGAAAATGACCCGGTTCTGGATTACCTTGGAACAGGGAGTTCGCTTTGTTATCGATTGTATCGAAAGAATGAAAGGCGGTGAGATATTCGTTCCCAAGATCCCCAGCATGAAAATTACTGACCTGGCAGATGTGATTGCTCCAAAAGCCAAGAGGAAGATTACCGGGATACGACCTGGCGAGAAAATCAACGAGATACTCTTAACTGAGGAAGAGGCCGGACATGCCAGGGAGTTTGATGATTACTTCGTCATCGAGCCAGAACATCCTTTTTGGGAAGAAAAGAACGTCAAAAATGGGAAACCCCTCCCGGAGGGGTTCAGATATACCAGCGACAATAACGACCAGTGGCTGAGTAAGGACGAATTGAGGAGAATGGTAGAGGAACACTAAATGGAGCAGCTTGCCATCAAAGGAGGAAAGCCCGTGAGAAGCAGCCTTCTCCCCTACGGGCATCAGTGGATTGACGAGGAGGATATTGCCTCAGTTGTCGAGGTGCTCAAGAGCGACTGGATTACTCAGGGTTCAAAGGTTAACGAGTTTGAAAGGAAGGTCGCTGAATACTGTGGTACTAACTATGCGGTGGCGGTATCTAGCGGCACAGCTGCTCTGCATGCTGCCTGCTCAATAGTTGGTATTTCAAGGGGAGACGAGGCAATAACCACCCCTATCACTTTCGCGGCTACTGCCAATGCCGTAGTATATTGCGGTGGCAAGCCAGTATTTGCCGATATAAGGGAAGACACATTAAACATTGCTGTAGAGGAAATCAAAAGAAAGTTATCATCCCGAACCAAAGCGATTCTTCCCGTGGATTTTGCTGGTCACCCCGCTGATTTGGATGAGATAATGGCTATAGCCAAAGAGAGAAAGTTGGTAGTAATCGAGGATGCCTGCCACGCTTTGGGAGCTGAATATAAAGGCAAGAGGATCGGCGGTTTGTCCGATATGACGATTCTCAGTTTCCACCCGGTTAAACACATTACCACAGGCGAAGGCGGCATGATCCTGACAAACAGCAAGAACTACTATGATAGACTCAGAGTCTTCAGGCATCATGGTATAGTAAAGGAGGATTCAGGTAAGGGCCCTTGGTACTATGAGATACACAGCCCAGGGCACAACTTCAGGCTCACAGACTTTCAATGTGCCTTGGGTATCAGTCAACTCAAGAAGCTGGATCGCTTTGTTGAGCGTAGAAGGGAAATAGCGTCGAGGTATAACGAGGCCTTCGCCGGGATGGGAGAGATCATAACTCCCGGCGAGAGTAGGGATGCCAAGCCGGTATATCATATCTATGTTATCCAGCTACGGACCGAGTTGTTGAGAGTGACCAGAGGGGAAATATTTGAAGCGCTGAGCGCAGAAAACATCGGAGTGAATGTTCATTATATGCCACTGCATCTTCATCCCTTCTATCAGCAAGAATTTGGGTATCGAAAAGGCGACTATCCCAAGGCAGAGAGATACTATGAAAGGGCGATCACTTTGCCCATTTTCCCCAAGATGAGCGATGAAGATGTCAAAGATGTAATTGAAGCAGTGCGGAAAGTGACACAGCACTACCATAAGGCAAAGGACGTGGTTAACCAGCAGGCCTAGATTAAATCCTGGACCTTTATACGTGGTTGGAAATGTTCGCGTTCCGAGTTACCTCTTGTAGTGCGATTCACAGATTTGTGCCACGTGATGAGTTGTGCTGATAACGAGAGTAGAATTAGGAGTGTAGGAAATGAAGTATTGTAGGAAATGTGTTATGCCTGATACTCGGCCAGGTTCTATTTTTGACGATCAAGGAATATGTCAGGCGTGCCGTAACTATGAGAAAAGTAAAACAGTCGATTGGAAAGAAAGGCAAAAGGAATTAGCGAAGCTTTGTGATAAGTATAGAAGAAGAGATGGCTACTATGATTGTGTTATTCCTGTAAGCGGCGGCAAGGACAGTCATTATCTGGTGTACATCATGAAGGAAAAAATGGGTATGAATCCTCTCTTAATATGCGTGGCCGACCCATTCACGCATACGGATGCAGGAACATACAATCTGAGGAATCTGGGGGAATCTTTCGGTTGCGACATTATTGTGTTCAACATGAGTACTGATCTATTCAGGAGGGTGACCAAGATAGGATTTGAGGGCCGAGGTGAGCCACTTCGTTACATAGAATCAGCAATATATACGGTTCCTCAAAAGTATGCCGTTGCTTTCAATATACCACTGATTGTCTACGGAGAGAATGCAGCCTACCTATATGGAACTGCTACTGAGGATAGCTATAGCGCCAAGAGATATGTTTCAGCTGGACACAGCGCATCAGGCGAAAAGCTTGGGACAAGAATCACCGATTTCTGGTATGAGCATGGCATACCAATGAAAGAGATGAATGCGATTATCCCGCCATCACAAGAGGATTTGGACAGAGTGAAACCGGAAGTGGTTTTTATGAGCTATTTTGTCCCCTGGGATGATGAAACAAATTGGATGATTGCCAAGAGATACGGCTTCAAAGACCTCCATCATGAGTGGAAAAGAGAGGGCTGTATTGAGGATTATGCGCAAATAGATTCGGTGGCGTATATTGTCCATCTTTGGATGAAGTACCCCAAGTTTGGATTTTCGCGAACTACTGACATTGCCAGCAGATGGGTTAGAAAAGGGAAGATAACAAGGGAAGAAGCAAAACGGTTGGTGATGGAATATGATCATAGACTCGACCAAAGATCGCTGGATGACTTCATTACCTTTATGGGTTATAAACCCAGGCAATTCTGGGATATTGTTGAGCAATTTTGGAACCCAGGAATATTCGAGAATGTTGACGGTGTATGGAAATTGAAGAATCCTATTTATAGCGACTTAAGGTGAGTTGAGAGATGAGCCGGACAACCAGACAAATGCGGGAGTGGGAAGAGAAATTTGGCAGGGAATATACCGATCGAAACGCCCTCTCAATACAAGAAATGGAGCTTCTGTATAGGGAGCGATATGGAATTACACGTACAGAAGTAAATTCCAAGTTTATTGGCCAGTTTGATAGAGACATGAAGGTGTTGGAAGTTGGTTCGGGTATTGGGAATCAGCTGCTATGCCTGAAAAAAGCGGGGTTCAAGAGTCTCTACGGCATTGAGCTACAGCCATATGCCGTCGAGTTATCAAAAAACAGAACAACTGGTATAAATATAATCCAAGGTTCTGCCTTTGACATTCCATTCAAAGATGATTTCTTTGATCTCGTCTTTACATCCGGGCTTCTGATCCACATCGCCCCTGAGGACATCACCGCAGTCCTGGACGAAATACACCGCTGTACAGAACAGTATGTCTGGTGTTTTGAATACTACTCAGATATATACACCAAAATCGAGTACCGCGGGCATACGGACCTGCTTTGGAAGACCAACTTCGCTAAGCTATTTCTTGACCGCTTTAGTGACCTGAGATTACTTCAGGAGGAACATTTCAAATACCGGGGTAGTGACAATGTGGATACCATGTTTTTGCTTCAGAAAGTACCATAATGGATAAAAGACCGAATACCAAGGTTATTGCAATTATCCAGGCACGTATGGGCGCAACCAGGTTACCGGGAAAGGTACTGGAAGACATCGCTGGTGAGCCAATGCTTGCACGCGTTGTCAACCGCGTTCGTCGGTCGAGGTCTGTGGATGATGCTGTGATCGCTACAACAACCCAGCCAGCCGACGAGGCTATCATCAGCCTATGCCAGGAACGGAGCTGGTCATTCTTTAGAGGGAGTGAAAACGATGTCCTTGACCGTTATTATCATGCCGCTTCGGCATTTAGAGCAGATGCGGTAGTTCGTGTCACCTCCGACTGCCCGCTCATTGACCCCGAAGTCATTGATGAAGTACTCGGTGAGTTCTTATCCCACCATCCGAAAGTGGAATATGTGAGCAACGTCCTCATACGCACCTTCCCACGAGGACTAGATGTCGAGGCTATGGCCTTTGATACCCTGGAAAAGGCGTGGCGGGAGGGTAGTAACCCATCCTGGCGAGAGCATGTCACCCCGTATATATGGCGCCACCCCGAGAAATTCAGAATTTGCAATGTAGCCAATGACACTGACTACTCATATATGCGCTGGTGTGTTGATACAAGCGAGGATCTAGCTTTCGTTCGGAAAGTGTACGATTGTTTTCAAAACGATGCTTTCACCTGGAGACAAGTCTTGCGGCTGCTAGAGAAGCACCCGGAGTGGCTGGAAATTAACCAGCATGTCCGGCAAAAGGCGGTTCCGTAGGACATGGAGCATTTGGAGGGAAAGTATCTGATCATTCGGGCTGATGCCAGCACAGAAATAGGCACCGGTCATTTGATGCGCTGCCTGGCGCTGGCGCAGGCATGGAAGGATGCCGGAGGTCAGGTTGTTTTCATCACTTCTTGCCAGAACGAGGGATTGCTTCATCAGCTACAGGAAGAGGAATTTGACGTCGACGTGTTGGCTTGCCCATATCCAGATCCTGGGGATTGGGATTACACAAAGGACATTGTAGGTAGCTATCCCAACGCCTGGGCGGTGCTGGACGGCTATCATTTTGATGAAGTCTACCAGCAAATGGTTAAGCAAGCCGGGCACAGGTTGCTTGTGATAGATGATATGGCTCATTTGAAGCACTACTATGCCGACATCATTCTGAACCAGAACCTACACGCCGACCAACTGTGTTATTCTTGTGAGCCCTACACTCGCCTGCTGTTGGGCACGCGTTATGTGCTTCTCAGGCGAGACTTCCTTGGCTGGAGAGACTGGAAACGTGAGGTTCCGGAAATAGCACGGCGGGTGCTGGTAACCTTAGGAGGCAGTGACCCAGAAAATCACACGCTCAAAGTAATCCAGGCTCTTCAAGTGACAGACTCACCTGGATTGGAAGCCACTGTCGTTATTGGTGCTGGTAATCCCCATGCTGAGACACTGAAAGCCTCCATCAGACAGGGCAGTCCGCCTATACGCCTGGTCTCTAAGGTGGAGAATATGCCGGAGCTGATGGCCTGGGCTGATGTGGCGATAGCCTCGGCGGGAACCACAACATGGGAGCTCCTATTCTTGGGAACGCCAGCCCTGTTTTTAATACTGGCAGATAACCAGTCTCTTGTTGCCCAGCAGATAGAGGGCCAGAAAGTAGGGAAGACGGTAGGCTGGGCAGGCAGGATATCTGTTCGATCTCTGGCCGAGTCCATTGTTCGGCTGGCGAAAGATTCCAGACTGCGGGCAGACATGAGCGCCAACGCTCGACGAACGGTAGATGGGAGGGGTACGGAAAGAGTGGTCGCTGCCCTGCACCAAACCAGGACCTGTGGCTTAAAACTCAGGCCCGTGACTCCAGAAGATTGCCGTCTGCTATGGGAATGGGCCAACGACCCCGTGGTACGGGCGACTTCTTTCTCATCAGCGCTCATTGTCTGGGAAGAGCATGTAAATTGGTTCCAACAGAAACTGGCTGATCCCCACTGCCTTATTTATGTCATACTGGATAAACAGGAAACGCCAGTTGGGCAAGTGAGATTTGATACTTCGGGCAATGAGGCGGAAATCAGTACCAGTATCAGCTCTCCGTACCGGGGCTATGGTTATGGTGTGGAGGCAATCGATATCGCTAGTGAGTATCTGTTTCAGGAAACAGCAGTTAGTCGCGTTTACGCTAATATCAAACCAGACAATGTCGTTTCTTATCGCGCCTTTACCGAAGCTGGCTATAGAGAAATTGGTGTTGAAGTGGTCAAAGGAAGCCCGGCATTGAGAATGGTTCTTGACAAAAATGAAGAATTATCAAAGCGCGGGTGTTATTAAGATAGGCGAGAGCCTTGTTGGAGCCGGTCGCCCGGTTTATGTGGTGGCTGAGCTCTCGGCTAACCACCGCCAGCAGTTTGATGAGGCGGTGAAGTTGCTTAAGGCGGCTAAGCAAGCTGGTGCTGATGCCGTCAAACTGCAAACCTACACGCCTGATACCATAACCATCCAATCCGATGCACCAGAATTCCGAATCGGCGGCGGAACCCCCTGGGATGGGAAGAGACTGTATGACCTCTATAGAGAAGCCTACATGCCCTGGGAGTGGCAGCCGAAGTTGAAAAAACTGGCGGATGATCTGGGGATTGATTTATTTTCCACGCCTTACGACAAAACAGCCGTGGATTGTCTGGAAGAGATGGGTATGCCAGCTTATAAGATTGCTTCCTTTGAAATTATAGATATCCCCCTTATTGAATATGTCGCCAGCAAGAATAAGCCAATAATCATCTCAACCGGTGCGGCGACGTTGGGCGAAATCGAAGAGGCAGTGCAAGCCGCCTGCAACGCTGGAGCCACTCAGATTGCTTTGCTCAAATGCACCAGCGCTTACCCTGCCCCGCCCGAAGAGATGAACTTGCGTACCATACCTGAGCTGGCCAGGAAATTCAGAGTACCCGTTGGCCTGTCAGACCATACCATGGGAATTGCCGTGCCAGTGGCAGCGGTGTCGTTGGGAGCCTGCATTGTGGAGAAGCATTTCACGCTCTCGAGAAGCGTCCCAAGTCCCGATAGTGCTTTTTCCGTGGAGCCTCAGGAGTTCAAGGCGATGGTCGAAGCAATCCGAACCGCTGAAAAGGCAGTGGGTGAGGTTAGATATGAAGTAGGCGAGCAAGAAGCTAAAAGTCGTGTCTTCCGCCGCTCACTTTTTGTGGTTAAGAACATGAAAGCTGGTGAATTATTCACTGCGGAAAATGTGCGCTCTATCCGCCCCAGCCATGGCCTACATCCTCGTCACTTGAAAGATGTGCTTGGGCGACATGCTACAGAAGATATTCGGCGGGGAACACCACTCCGATGGGAAATAGTATCTGGAATGCCACAATGAGGGCAATGAAATTGAAGCAAGCATCTCGGAGCTGTCAAAGATGAACACAAGAATGCTGAAGTTGTTGGCAGACTGGTTTATTCCGCCACGATGTCAACGGCTTTACCGCGAAATCACCTTCAGGCAAGCTTCCCGTCTTACCGCGCACGAATCTGTGATGCTATCGCGAAACACCAAATTCCGTAATATGTACTCCGGGAGACGCTGTTTTGTCATTGGGAATGGTCCATCGGTTAACAAGCAGGACCTTACCGCACTCGCTGATGAAGTCACAATTGCGATGAACTGGTTTAACAAGCATCCGATTATTGAAAGGTGGAAACCCACCTTCTTCTGCATGGCAGAGCCACCAGGACCAACGCTGGAAGTCGAGTGGCTTCCACTTATGCTGGATAGGGTTGAAGCCCAAGCATACTTCTTCCGCCTAGATGTCAAGGAAATCTTCGACAATCACAGGTTTATTGATCCGGAAAGGGTATACTACCTAAAGACAGACGGTGCGCCGCCGTACGGCTGGCCGGCCAGTAGACAGTCCGTGGACCTTTCTCGGACGATCCCGGGGTGCCCGACCACAGCCCACATGGCGATTATAATAGCGTTGTATCTGGGATGTTCACCCATATACCTCATTGGCCTCGACCATGACTGGTTAGCTCAACCCATAGTGGCGACACATTTCTACGATAGTGACGCGAACCTTAGCATGTTCAGCTACAAGCAATTGATGGAGATAATGCTTCGTGTTTGGACTACACACGAGTGGATAAAGGATGTGGCCAGCAAACAGGGAGTTGTCATCTATAATGCAACGGATGGAGGGTTTCTGGACGTTTTTGAACGTGCAGACTACGAATCTGTAGTTGGAGGTAAGTGCTAGTCAGCAAGCCTGTCACCATTGACGGCTCAGCCGAAATTCAGACAATGCACTTCTATTGCGGTTCGGTCGACAACAAGTAACACGTATCATGAAACCCACTTATCACTTGAAAAAGCAAACCCATGACAACTAGATGTTTGTATGATGTTCCTTTAGCTCGCTGTTTGTATGATACCGCAAAGTATTTCGACTATAAACGGCTCTACCCGAATTCCCATGTGGCATTCGGAGCTCATCTATGGAACGGCTCAACCGTTGGCAAGGGTGCCAGAATAGGTAGCAAGTCAAACATATCTGGTTCAATCATCTCCGATAATGTGACTGTATCCAGCAATTGCAGCATATGGTATTCGGCAATTCTAGAAGATGCTTTCGTGTACGACGGTTCCTCTCTACATGAGGTTGAAGTGGGCAGATTCAGCTATGTTGGCAGAAACTCTGTATTAAGCCAAACCACAATAGGGCGCTTCTGCTCACTCGGGCCGGAATTATTGTGTGGTCCCGGAGAACACCCCACTGATTTTGTGAGCAGTAGCCCAGTTTTTTACTCCACCAGGAAACAATGCGGGGTATCCTTTTCGGATAAGGACTATTTCAAGGAGAAGAAGGCAATCACCATAGGTCATGATGTTTGGATTGGAGCAAGGGTCTCAATAAGGGACGGCGTGAATATTGGACATGGTGCGATTATAGGGACTGGTACCATAGTTCTTGCGGATGTTCCTGCCTATGCTATTGTTGGAGGTGTCCCAGCAAGACTCATACGCTTCCGTTTCACAGAGGATATCATCAATAAGCTTCTGGAGGTGAAATGGTGGGAATGGAACGACGACATGTTACGGAAAGCGCAGGCTCTATTTGCCCAAGACAATGTTGATCGCTTCCTGGAATGGGCAAATGCAAACCAAGAAATCGCTTAGTTACCTAAATTAAGGAAATACCTCAGGGTACGAAGAAAGAGCAGGAATAAACGACGAATAATGAAAGCGCTAATTAGAGATGGTGCTGCTATGGTACTCGCGTTCATAGGTATCAAAGTAACTCTAACTGGATCAGGCATACTAGGAGGCAAGATCAAATCTGTCATATCCACAAAAGGCAGATTCAAATTTGCCCCTTCTCCGCAAGATAGGTTTAAATGGATTCAAGACATGAACATCAGGACAGTTATTGACGTTGGAGCGCATAAAGGTGAATCGGCTCTACAGTTTCATAAGATGTTTCCAGATGCAAGGATATTCTCTTTCGAACCTATACATGACTGTTTCATAGAATTGAACTCTACTATGAAAAACGTGCCAAATTTCAGATCTTTCAATTTAGCCCTAGCCGAAAACAGGGGTGAGCTCACAATCCATCGTAGCGAATTTTCTCCAAGTTCGTCCTTGCTTAAGATGGCTAAACTCCACAAAGAGGCATTTCCCTTCTCAGTAGATGAGATTATTGAGACTGTTGACATCGACACCCTCGACAACATTGCCAGCGGGCTCGAATTAGTGGATAATATTTTACTTAAGGTGGATGTACAAGGTTACGAAGACAAGGTAATTTTAGGCTCCACAAATGTTCTGAGGAGAATAAAAGTTATTATTATTGAGACATCATTCTGCGAATTATATGAAGGCCAACCACTTTTCTCGGATATATATGAACTGCTGAATAGACATAGTTTCATGTACTCAGGAAGCTGGGGAGATCTAGGAAGTCCGCTTGATGGAACCCCCCTACAGCAAGATAGCATCTTTATCAGGAGGCGGGACTGTATCTCGTCACAAGACGAGATACAGTAGCGAGGAATACCCCTTTTCTTGAGGCTTCTGCCCCAGTAGTTTGGTAGGAGGAGTAATCATGAAGAAAGCACTGATCACAGGCATAACCGGGCAAGATGACTCCCACTTAACTGGGTTTTTGCTCAGTAAAGGAAGAGTTATCAGCGACGAATCTCTACGGGCGGGTCTTGTTGAGAGGGGGCAATTGCAGGTAATGCGGTTTAGTTGGGACGCCATGGCCAGGGCAGTCTACGAAGCATATTTGAGGATAGTATGAAAATTCTCGTGATAGGCGACACAGGGTTTGTAGCCGGATATCTCCTCCCTTATCTCGCGGACCGATTTCCGGACTCTTCCCTATACGGGATGGCAAGGCACGACCCAGAGGATCCAAATGTCGCTGTTGAGCATCTAAGAGGAGATACCACATCGACAGATGAAGTGGCAGAGATAGTAAAGAGAGTACTGCCTGACATCGTTATCAACTTATCATCCTTCAGTTCTGTGTCCGAAAGCT
>Ga0315274_10003066_pt1 | contig 24919 bp, 31 predicted proteins | sample YL17G02_20_MG_FD_203700 | JGI IMG/M metagenome (GOLD analysis project Ga0315274, IMG submission 203700) | Sediment microbial communities from Yellowstone Lake, YNP, Wyoming, USA - YL17G02_20 | ecosystem: Environmental > Aquatic > Freshwater > Lake > Sediment | place: USA: Wyoming | collected...
TCCAGGAAGGCTTCATTGAACTGGATCGCGGACAGGTCTCTCATCATAACCCACACTCCTTGTAATTTGGTTTAGAAGAACTTTTTATCTTTCAGTTAAGTGGGGGCCAACCAAACGATCGACCCCCGACCCCTCACACATCCGCTATACGCTGGTTGACGCTGACGGACTCGTTGACGCTGACGGACTTACTGATGCCGACTCACTCGAAGACGGACTCTCAGAAGCTGATGGACTTGTTGAAGCCGACGGGCTTATAGAAGCCGATGTACTCGAGGACGGGCTTATAGACGCTGACGTGCTCGATGACGGACTTATCGACGCCGATGCGCTCGAAGATGGGCTCCTTGAACCAGACGGGCTCCTTGAACCAGACGGGCTGATAGAAGCTGATGCGCTTACATCGTTAGAATCAGAATACGGAGAAAGTGTACGAATAACAATGTACCCATCAGAATTATGAATCTCTTCAGCTCTGGCCACAACCTCATAAGTTCCGATCGCAGACACCCGTATCGGAATCAAACGCCCTTCCGTTCCAGATGCGCTACTTACAACCATGAAATCACCTTGAACAGGTGTTCCGGTATAAAGTTCAGAAGTAACTTTGCACCGAATACCAACACTTTCCATGGTCGTAATTCTTCCAACAGCTAATTCATTAGACTCATACGTGTTAGAAGATGCTCTGGTCATAACAAGCTTATTAACAGGCTTATTAGTTCCGGTAATAATGTTCACGAGCGATTCGTCAGCAGCGACATATCCCCATATGCCAGGCTCAGACGAAAACGTATCCGCGTTAATCTTGCGTGATACGCGATCGATCTTTGACATAGGGGTTAATATTTCAAGCATATTATCCCTTTCAATAATCGTTGGTGACCTTTCGATCACCAACGACTAATCATTGTTAGGCTGACGCTGACGCTGACGGACTCGTTGAACCCGACGGGCTTGTTGACGGCGACGCTGACGAAGAAGCGCTGCTTGCATTCGTTACCATCACGGGCGACAATGTTTTGTATACGACGACGCTGGTTGCAAGCGTCCACCCCTCAACTCTTGCGACAACTTCATATGTTCCAGGAGTCGAAAGACGAAGAGGAATAAGCTTTCCAAGCGTTGCCGCATTGGTACTCACGACCAATTGATCTCCGAGAACCGGAACTCCATGAGCGGTGGTAAAACCTTGAGAATCAGTCTGGCACCGAATGCCAAAACTTTCCATCGTGGCAATGCGCCCAACCTCTACATCATGCGATTCGTAAACGTTGGAAGAAGCGCTGCCGATAACGAGTTTATTGATCAGGTTGTTGACAGTTGCAGCCACATTCCTGAGTGATCCATCCGTATACAGGAGGGCCCAGATACCCGGGGTGGCCACGAATGTTGTCGGGTTGATAGCGCGTGAAACACGTTCTACTTTTTCCATGGGTGTAAGAATTTCAAACATATCTATTTCTCCTAATTTAATTGTTATCGACTAATAGTTATCATCGTGGGTGAAATCGTGCGATAGATTATAATACCGCTTGACAAATAAACTTCTTCAGCTCGCGCAACGATTTCATATGTTCCGTTGACCGCACCGGCCGTAGAAATGAGTTTTCCAAGTTTCAGCGCTTCACTGCACACGACAAGCAAATCACCTTGGGCCGGCGTACCGGTAAATCCCGCGGTATCTACTTTTACACGGATTCCATGAGAATCCATGCTGGTAACGCGTCCGACCTCAACATCATGCGATTCATAAATGTTGCTTGACGCACTACTAATAACGAGCTTATTGATTTTTGCATTGACACCTGCCAATACATTAATCAGAGACCCGTCGGACTGAACTTGTGCCCAGATACCAGGCGCGGCCACAAAAGTGGCCGGATTGATGGATCTGGTAACACGTTCCAGTTTTACCATCGGGGTGAGTAATTCAAGCATTATCGTCTCCTTGGTTAAAAATTAATAACTGAATCAAATATACCGCGCTTCATACTTGCGGTCTTTGAAGTCGAAGGCTCATCGTTAAAAAAGATATTAGTACTCTTTCCACTTCCGGCCAGCTTAATAGCTTCTTTAACAATTTCAAGACGCTCTTTTGATTGGTTGATCAATTCAGCGACCTTCTCTTGAACTTCATGCTCACCAAGGAAACCCTGTAAAGCCATATCTTCCACTATCAAGCGGACTTCGGCTGCTTTTTCCAGTTGAGCTTGTTTTTCTAATGAGTTTTCAAAAGCTGATTTGAGATTACGAATACATGCTGAAGCCATCTTCATCATTTCCTGAACGTTCTGATAGACCTGTGCATTGTATTCGTACGATGAGACCTTCTCCAATCCGTCAGCTATTTTAGTGACTTCTTGGGAATCGATTTTGATTTTATTCCCGGCCGATTTCTCCATGGGAATACTCTCAAGGATCAACCGGCCGAGATTAGTTTCTTTGAAAAGCATTTTGCTTCCCAGTTCCGTTAAGGATTACAGGAGACCTTTTGCCTTCAAAACATTGACCGCATTGACCACATCCTGATCCTGCATCAACGATGCGACCTTCTCGTTTTCTCCACCCTCTTCAGCGGCGTTCTGCTGAATGGAGCTGACGAAATCAACGAAATTGTGAGCATCTTCACGGCCGGCGGCATCCGCAGCGGCGGCCTGTTTTTCCAGATCGAGATATTCAACAGCGGCAGAGATCACATCCTCTTTCGAAAGCGGTTGTAGGTTTGCGATTTTGTCCAAACCACCAGCAACGATGGAAGCGGTCTTGTTGATGCCTTCATCTTTGATCTCATAACCTTCCAAAAGCTCAGCCGATTTCAGAATTTCAAGGGCTTCTGAATACTGTTCGTCTAGGGCCGATTTTTGCAAAGAATCCTGAAAAGACTGTGCGATCAGGCGACCGATTTTTTCAGCCTCAGCGGCTTCTGGAGCCTCACCACCTACCCCGCGTTCGGCAGCAGCAACGGCAGCTGGGGTACGGTTAAGATTCTGAGCATCTGTAACAGTGGCTTCACCGGTTGCAATTGGCGGATTGGGTGCAATAGGAGCAACAACTGCCGGCATCATACCAGCAGCTTGACGTGCGGGATCTCCACCGGCAACAATCAACTGCGGATTGATAACACCATCAGTTGCCCCAGCAACTTCAGGGGATGTGGTGGACGGATTCTGACCAGGGAGTTCTTTCTCACCCTCGGCTACCGGCGCTGCACCTTCACCAAGCTCTTCAGCAAGTTTCTGAAGAAGAGAGGCGTCGGCTTTTCCACCGGCCTTTTTCGAAGCGGTCTTGTCGTGTCCAGCCTCAACCATTTTCAGATGATCCTCGAAACTACTTGTCTTGCGTTCCATGAAAAACCTCCATATGATTTTGAATGATAATAGTCAATGATTAATATAAATTACAAATTACCATATACACAATTTTTCTAATATTATTATAAGTTATTAACATTATTTTTTCAACATCTTTGTTATTTGGCCACGCATATTACCGATTATTTTTGGCGCATAATGTATACCGCCGGCGGTTAATAACCCTCCACCAATAGCCGTTGCTTTTGGATGTTGGGTTATACCTGATAATGGTAGAGCCGGTCTTCCCGTTTGATATGTGGATTGTTGATTCCACACATTAGCAGCGTATGCTGCTGGCCATAAAATTGCTCCAGAAGCAATACCGGCACCCAGAACATTCTTAACAGCATGGATATCACTGGCTTGTTTAACAAAGTGTCCTGAAAAATGTGTATCTGGTAAAACGCGATTGTACTCAGACGCCGAAATCAGCGGTATATTTGGATTTGTTTTTTTGTTAATTTCATCATACAATTTCCAAACTATACTCCCACCTACAAGCGTCCTCAGCCATGGTTTATTAGCGAAAAAATCCGCCAACTCGCGTGGACCGTAACCCATAGCTTTCATTTTCAATCCGGCGAATAACGCCGCAAGCCCACTGAGGGCGACCAGTTTCGGATCAATTTTCATTTCTTTTTTTTCCGGTTCTGGCCATGGAATCGTAGCATTTTTTTGAGCAGTTTTTATCATAACAGCACGAATTCTTGGGCCGAGCATACTTGGGAAACAGCTTCTTTCCTGAAGAAACGGAGTCAGTGCCCTTCCAAGAGTATCGCTAAAATCGGAGTTTGAAAAGTTAATCGGTATGACATCTGAATCATCTTGATAATTAAAAATAGTATTATTATTCTCTAGTTGTTCAGCGAGAGGTTTTTGATTGATCTTGACAAGTACAATTCTCTGAAATTCAACCGGTTTAGGATGTATTCCAAGACCAAGCATTGTCGAGAATATCGCCTCTAAAGGCAATGATGAAGCCATCGAATCGAGTAAATCATTTGGAAGTTGAGGCTCATCGATAATTGTATTTTTCATTTTTTCATCAAGGGCTTTTCTTACCACATCTGATTCGCCGACACTATACATCGATCCATCATTATCCTTTGGTGTAGCGACCACATCAACATCCTGTGGGCCTAGCGCCCCACCAATCTCTTTATCGATATCGCCTTCTTTTTTAACAGTGGCGAGTTTATCGATCATTGTATCGGTAACACCTTTTGCATCGGCGATATCGGCGGAATAAAAAATATGACCCTTTGATGCTGCCTTACCTAAGATATACGCGGTGCGATCGGCGCCGATATAAACCCTGGAGATATCGAAAAACCTTGGATAATCATTGTATGTAAATACCTGTGTGCCTGGAAGAATTTTCTTTCCGGTTTCTTTTGACCATTGAGCTGCAAGATCTTTATCAATTATTTCTTTTAGATAATTTTTAAGATGTTTGCAATATTTTTCTCTTGTTGGTGATTTATTATCACAAATACTGCACCTATCATACTTTACCTTGCATCCCATCGATACTGCAACCTGCTCATTTTTTTCAAGAGCATCAATAATATCTTGAGCATTATCGGTATTAATAGCAACGATGAGTTCGACCCGTCTTATCATCGGGTTCCAATGAGAAAAAATCATATCACCAAATGAATTCTTTGGATCTTTATTGACATGATGTTTATAAAGTTTTGCATAATATTCAAAAGTTTTGTACCCATAATCGTTTGGTGTACCCATGTCGGTTCTCAATGATTTATGCATTAAACCGACTTCTGGAAACGCATCCGCATTTCTATTGCATCCCCAAATTTCATATGAACCAAGAGCGTTAATTACGACATAATATTTATCCGACTGTCTTTTCATGTTCAATATAACCTTCATCAATTCAGGAGAATAAGATCCTGATGCCATCTTATTCATATGATAAAGGTCGTTTACCGGAATAATATGTTGACCATATTCATCGAAAGAATCATATTCAACATATTTAATCATAATTATTCTTTCTACGCCAACGGTTCAATTTTCATACGCGGTTGTTCAGGTTTATCTGTCGATCTGGCAATATGATTTAATAATTGTATTTGTTGATCTTCAAGTTTTAATTGCGACATACTATTCTTTAATTGTCCACGTTCCGCTTTTAATTGTTTTCCTTGTTGTATTGCCATATATGGGGTAATCAATTCTCCCGCAACACTAAGCGCTAATGGAACGCCAAGTAATGTTCCCGCAGCCATGATTTTATGTTTTTTTACAAAATTAATAAGAGGTCTGGGGTTTATAGCCCCAGACTTTTCCAATTCTTTTCTGATTTCACAAAGCGGTATCATAAGATTAAAATCTTCTCTCAAAGGATACATCACCTTTTCTAAAACTAAATTTGTTTTTTAATTCTGGAGCGGGTGTAGGAGTTATCGCGGGTTGCCTCATAGCTACAGATTCCGGATTCGCAAGGGTTTTGGCCCCGGCACCAATAAGAAGAGGTATCGCCATGGTTGGAACTTTAGATTGCATATCCATAAGATCCATAATAAGTTTATGATCGACCCCTCCAAATTCTATCATTTTATTAATTAGGGCCCCGGCAACCATCGGATTAGAAGCAACTTTTGGAGAATATGATTTGATAATATTGAAATAATCCTTTATAACCGCGGGGTCTTGTGATTGAAGTTGTGGTGTTTTTTCCATTAATTTCTTATATGAATTGTTTATCTGTATTGTGCTGATCAATGGATCTGTAACCAATTCTTTTGCCATATACGCCGCTGACAAACCGGCAACCGCACCACCGCCAAAACCGATCACTTTGTTAGCGGTGCTTTCATACCCTTTACCGAAATTTCCAAGAGCTTTTGATATAAAGGTTCTTACCGGTCCAGCCCCATCCTTTTCCATTTCAAAAGAATCATATTCCTCTTGGGTTATTTTATTTTTTTGAAGAAGAGAATCGGCAACTTCTTTTAATGTTTTTTCCATTTATAAACTCCTTTTAATACATTTCACTTGTTTGATTTGCGGTTGAATCAATTCTCTTGCTTCCTTCAAATTGAAATGAATTTGATCCCGGCAATTGAAGAGCTTGCGCCTGTTGTCTTAACGGAGTAAGTTTAGCTTGTGATAGTCTTTCTTTCGATGTACTATTAAGATCCATTACGTTAAACGCAGTATTAACAATTGACCCAAATGGAATAGCTGTTTTTTCCATTTCTTTTCTAAAATATGGAAGCCAATTCATTATCTCATCCCCAATTCATTTACTGTTTTTGCATCACTTTCGGGAACTTCGTTTGGATTAATATTACCGGCTAAAATATTATTTCTTAAAAATGTTTGGTAATTTCCAGACGATCTTGGAGCTGTAATATTTTTTGCCGCCACAGAGCCGCCAACCCCGACACCAGCCAATGCAAAACCTTTGGTTGTATATCCAAAAATCTTTTCTCCCAATTTTGCATTTTTAGGTGTTGGTTTAAGTCCGGACCACGCTGCCCTTCCAAATGTTTTTAACCCCTTGCCAAGCATACCAATTCCACCAGAAACAACTTTTCCTATATTTGCTTGTTTTTTCATTCCCCACGTTGAAGAGTTAGCTATATCGATAGTTTTATTTTTAACATTAGAGGCTGTAGAATTGACATCTTTAATTATTTTTTCAGCAGCTTTTCTTGATATCTCTCCATGTTTATAACGAATAACAGCATTGTTAAGATCTGGATAAAGATAACCATACATTGCACTGGCAAGTGTTGATCCTATCATTAATTTTTTAGGAATAGGCCTTCGATTCATTTTTTTAAGAATATGTGATGTCGCCAACATTGACCCAAGCATCCCTATACCACCAAGAGACATGGGTAATATTCTACTTTTTACGGAAGTATCATGTAACTCTTCGTTAGATGGAGTTAAGAAATTTGCAACGGAGAGGTCTTTTTTAGCATTAAGATCTCTCACCTTATCAAGAATTTTTTCTTTAATAGGGTTCATTATTTCTTAATCTCATCAGAAATTGTTTTATTGAAAGCATTCAATATTTTAGACGCATTATCATGCATCTCTGAAAACGCCGCAATCTTCGATAATGCCAAATAAAATTCAACTGACGGTTGAAGAACTTCAGCTTCCGGATTTACCTTCATGGAAGACAATTTTGTAAATTCAGAATTTACATTGAACCCGTTATCAGACAATTCTTTTTGAATTTGTTCATAAGCCATGGCTATCTTTGTAAAATCACCACCCATGTCCTTTATATTTCTTGAAGCTAATTTCGCAAGATCGCCGATGGAATCACCCTTTGCGACAATGATTTTTGCATCATGTTTCATTCTTTCAAAAGCTTCTTCAGCCAGTTTCTCTTCAGAACATTTCATCATCGCCAGCTTATCAACAAAGTTTTTCATCACATCCCTGTTTTGAATGAATTCATGAAGTTCGGCTTGTTTTTCAACTGATTTTGCCGAATTTAACATATCATCACCCTGCTCATCCGACGTTTCATTATAACGTTCCGGAATAGCAGCGTCTCTGATTAAACTTGAATTTTTACTTCTGAAATCAGTAGGCGGTATTTTTAGATCATTCATGGCTAACTCACTTTCCCTTATTATTGGGATTATTTGATTAAATTCAGCAAGATCAAAGGTAATATTTGCTTTATTAATAGAAGGGTCATTGAATAATCCAAGATAAACATTTTGATTTGCGTGCTCACAAATCCTTTTTAATATCTCTTCATTTCCGATTTCACCACCAAGATAGGCCTCGACGATCGAGTTGTTCATATTTTTTCCGAATAATAGATAATCTTCGGAAACCCTATGAGCAACATTTTTAATCGACTGAATCAATTCGTCGGGCATTAATACCTCTCATATGGGTCTGGTTGATCAGCCGGCGTCTTTGCGGCGCCATAAAGAACACCCCCGCCGGCTAAAACACCACCCGCCGCAAGACCTCCGGCACCCATTTTAGCGGCCCCACCCATTCTTGACCAAAAAGATTTTCGTTTTTCCGGGGTAACTGCGGCCTGTTGGTTTCCAGTAGGGATAACCGCGGCTTGTTGTGGTGTAACACTAGCCGGTTCTGCTTCCGGGGTAACCTTTCCTTCAGCACCTCTGACTTTTCCTTTTCTTAAATTTGCGTTAACCTCTTCTTGTGACATTGCTCCGACGGGGTCTTTTCCAGTTCCGTATTCGCGCATACCGGCTTTCCTTGATGCTTCCCCCGCAGCGCGTTCAGCTGCCATACGCTCTGATGTTTTTGCGGCCTGCGCTGTTCTATAAGCAGCTTGTCCTTTTGAAATTGTGTTGACATGTTCAGCTAAATTTTCAGCACCAGCTGGCCTTACAAACAATCTACCAAAAGCTTTCCCGGCTCTTGTTACCACCCCTGGCATATGCAGCCTGAAGGCATTTTTTTCTAATTCGACCCTAAACGCTGATAAATAATTTTGATTCACAATATCCTCCAGATTCGTACAGTACTATTTATAATAAAAATATAACATTATATCCATCAACTATCAACTTTTATGTTGAAACACTTTAATTTTAATTATATATTATTCCTATAAGAAGGGTGGTGTACATGGAATATAATTTCCAAAAAGAACTTGAGAACGCGATCTTTAACGCCGACATCAAACTTGATCGTCGGGAATTATTGACTGATATTTTTAAATCGTATGTCGCCAAATTGTTTGAGAGGGTTATAGCTAACGGTAGGGTGCCGTTTGATTCACTTGTCGTCATCAAGAATAATCTTATCAACGAATTCAGAAGAGCCGACCTATCAGAGTATCAAAAGAGCGTCGAACAATACGACGCATTGTTTGATACCGCAGTTAAAGAGATACTGAACCTGGCCGCTCTCAGACATCAAGGTATGAACCAGGTTCAAAACGGAATGCAGACCCTCCAAATCAATCCTGAGATATACCTGAATGAGGGCGGATTGATAAAAAATGTGTCATCATTATAGACGCAATCTTTTCAAAACAATTTGATAAATCCGCTTTCTTGACATGCTCCGGAAGATCTTTTATATCCGGAGTGTTTTTGGCCCATCGCTTGGCAATCTTGGGATGCTTGGCAAACATAAATTTTCTCTGAGAATTGCTGACAAAGGGCATAGAATTCTCCTATTTTAAATTCTTCTCAATATCCATTGTATAAAAAGCGGGTGCCCTTAACGCACCGCTACCAAACTGTTGTTGTGATTTTACTCTTGCCACCATTCCTAAATAATCATTCTGATGCTCAAGCATATCTTTTCTTTTAGCCTGCGTGAATCCGGTTCCAACATTTCCGACTATCTTTCCCTTCGGTGTCAGACTATACTCAAATCCGCCGGCTTCATCCTTTTCTTTTCCGGTTGCCTTACTGATCGCTGGGAATATTTTTCTGATATAAACATCGAAATTATCACGATATTTGATCTTGGAAGGATCACCGGTAGGCTTTGACAAATCCCATTCTACCACGCCTTCCTTTGTTTCAGGATGCAAGCCTTTCTTGATACTATTGACCAATTTTCGTTTTTGTTCAGGGGTAAAAGCGGTCTCGGCAACACGCATCGACGGGATTCGTTTCTCAATCGATTGCATTAATTCCAGTTTTTTTCTATACGGTTCATTAGAAACATCTTCACCTTTAAACTTGACAATATCAAAAATATACGGCTTTAATTTCCCATGTTCTTTTTGTTTTTCAAGACTTTTATGTATACTGGCATTCAACATTCCACCGATAACTTCCGCAGCTACAGGTTTATTATTTTTGGTTGCATACAATTCACCACGTAAGACCGTATCGTCTAACTTCTTAGGAACCGCTACATATTTCAAATCAGGAACCTGATCTGAATGATCGATAGGTTCACCAGTGCGTTTGCTATTTCGATATGAATAGATGTGATTGTCTTGATCTGATTTAAGATGGAATATGGCATGAGCCCCATCGACTTTCCCCTGTAATACTTTATTATTATCAGAATAATCGGTTGGTTCGGATAATGTTTTATATTTTGGTTTTGATGTAATAAACTCAGCGTGTTTTGCTACTCCGGATAGTTTCTTTACCAAATTGGTAATCTGCCGATCATGGTCAAATGTAAGTTTAGCCCCATGTATAATTTCTTTTAAACCAGTTTTCAAACCACTAGGAGGCTCAACACCAGCACTTACACGGTCTTGAGATCTTTTAATCTGCCTAAGTAAAGATTTTAATTTTGAAGTTCTTTTTACAATTAAATTACCTTCATTTCCACCAAAATCCCCGTAAAATTTATGGACAGATACACCCTCAACTGTGGTTGGTTTATTTTCCAATATAGCTTCATTGATTTTATTTCGTGCATCCACATGTGACTTAAATTTATCAAGAGATAAAATATTTCTTCCAGAAACGCTTATATCTTTGGTATTCTTATATCCGATTATTGGATCGATTTTTTCTTCTAATGCCTGTGTTGTTTTTCCACTTCCCCTTAATCCGGTAATAAAATTAACATTACTGTTGGGGTTCCCTTTAATTATAAGATCTGGCTTAGAAAAAAATATAGGGATTACGCCTGATGTTTTTTCTATATCTTTCTTCTTAATCATCAACCAATGCTTATCACCCATCGTCTTGGGTTTGATCATTACGAATTCGCCTTCAGGCATGGTCATTCTGATTTTTTCATTAGTCGCTTCGTGGACATGTACCGGCTTATCATAAACCTTTTTTACTTTACCGGCCCCGTATCCAGACCACAATGTTCCTTCAAAATCGGAATATTCAGCGCGATGGGTTGGTTGTCTGATGGCAAGTGTTTTTTGTTTCTCGCCAGGCAAAGTCCTGATAACCCAACTATGAGTTTTATCACTATCCTTAGCGTGCAGTCTCACATCGTAATGATATCCGCCCCTGCTTCGTTTTGTAGTGTGTTTCTGAATGACAAGACGTGCGGGGCCACTCTGATTTATATCATGGGTTTTTTCTTTTGATGGAAGGCCTGGTGCAAAGTCTTTAGGCATATTATTCCCATTTAATCCGGATCTTCATTGACTCCGCCGGATAAATATCTATTATACTCACCTCTTAATATACCTGCTGCAATTCGAGAAAACATCCATGAATGAAAACAGTCGTCAGGTACTATATGGTCGTACATCATAAGCCTCGTTCTCTCACTATACTCGCTATATATTCCTGTAAAATCCGGTTGATATTCTTTAAACTGTTCATAGTTAAAAAAAGCGACATCGGTACGTTTGATATTCATAATTACGTCCGTGATAACACGGGTCCTATTCATTATATAATGACCCTTTTCCTTATCCCAGCGTAATTTTTTTCTGATTGTTCCATGTTCGTATATTTCAGCAAAATGAAGGGCCCCGAGGGTTTCTACCATCATAGCATTGGATGTTCGTCCATCACCAGTATCAGCTATGGTAAGTTTTGCATTAAATTGATGAATTATCCTCAGCATGTCTTTGATCTGAATGAGAGGATCTGACATCTTTCCGGTGTATTTTTTTACGAATACGGTCTTAAATTTATTCCGTATTACAGCGCTTATTGTTAATACGGAATACGATGTCCCCGATGCTGTATCACCCTTTCCCCAATCCACCCCAGCCGTAATAATGTCAACACCTTGCAACATATCATGATATTGACCTATATCCTCGGGAATCATCTCATAATTTTCACAGCACGCTATTAATTCCGGAACCGATATCGGATGCCTTGCATTGGCATAAGGGAGCGCCAAAACCTCATTATAGAATCTCTCCGATGAATAAATTTGCCTTGTATTTGTGACACTTATCTTCCAAACTTCGGGATTATTAATATTATTTATCCATGGTAATACTATCTGTGGTAGCCGATACCCATCGATAAACCCACCCTTATTCATCGTAACCCATTGACCGTTCTCATAATAAATAGGCTTCTTACATTTATTACATACAAGGCATGTCGCGCCAACATTTTCTTCATTTATGCAATTGTATTTACCACATCCGACATTCTTACATTTAATAACCCACTCGTTCATCGTGCTCTTATCCCAATACCGCTCCATCGTATTTTCAATGGTTTTGGGTGTTCCTGCATATATTCTACAGTTGAATAAATGCATGGGGAGGGTAGGGAAACGTTCTTTGAGATGCTCCCACTTCGCCAGACTATGACTCATGCATTGTTCGATGACCGGTATATGATCGCTGCAAATATCCTGAATCTCATCAATGCAGGTCTGATCTCCCGATATACCGCGGATGGAATCGGCGGTATGGAAAGCCGATCTCAGATAAATCTTACTACCGTTATTGAATTCTTTATACGATATCTGATCTTTGGTTTTCGTGTCAAAATAATTATCCTTGATAACCATTGATCCTTTAAGGGCACCATCAAGCTTATCGGTAGAAAATACCGATACTTGTCCACCAGTCGGGGCTACATAAATAGAATGATAGTTCTCGTATTTAAGGCACGGAAGAGCTGTTTTAAAACCCACCGTGGTTGATTTGTGTGTCTGCCGGCCGAACTTTAATATGATAGCGTTAGATGGTCTATTATAGATCGGGTACAAATGCCGCATGGTATGGTATGGCATTGAGAGCGGAGCGCCATCCAAATAAAAGATATTGCTCGCGAATTGTACCGGTGTAACATTCATTATGACAAATCGCCTTTGACATCATTAAGCATACCATTAATGTCTTCGATCCTGGCAATCTTTTCATCTTCAGGTTCACCAAAGTCGAGGCAAACCTGTTGCATTTTTTCAAAGAAATCTTTTGTTTCACCTTCACCAACGGGCATTGCATCATTGGCTTTCATATAAATTTCAATCCATGATTTAGCCAATTTTACCCGTTGTTCTTCGACATTTTTCCGCGTAGTTGATGATTTATTGAAAGCCCCAAACTCGTCGTTAGACCCTTCCTCTTCATACGTTTCAGCGTTTTGAACCATATTCATGGCTTCATAATATTTGAAGTAACTATCTCTTTTAATCTGTTCAATAAAATCCTGGGATCGTGGGGCAACGATATTACGATAACCGATTTTCCACTTAATGTAATTAATATCATGAAACGTTATTGGAACGTCGGACCCACTATCGCTATCGTCTCTAATCGCTGATATTTCAGATTCACCCGATCTTAATTTTCTGATGATAAGCGTGTTTTGTCGAAACGGTATGCAATAATACAAGGCCTCTTTTGCCGAAATGATATCCGTATCCCAAAACATTTTTTTATATAATAAAAGTGCATCCACACCTATTTTCTTTTTATATTTAAACATAACGATCTTCGAAATTTCTTCGAGGGACTCGCTGTTGAAAAGAAGTATATTGATAAGGCACATGGCGTCTTTATATTTATGAGCCCAAAGACAATCATTACACCATTTGAAGTATTCTGGGGCATCCTTCTCGGAATCCCTGCGTATAACAAAGTCATAAAACTCAAAGACCTCAAAATGTTTCAACCATTGAACGTGGGTTTCATTATTTATGTCTAACGGGCTTTTGGCATCAACAAGCTGCAAAATAGAAGTCGGCAGCATATTCTTTAATTCCGTAAATATCCATACAGCTTCTTTTTCTTCAATAAAATATCCAAACTCCTTGAGTCTTTCAATAATGAATGGTATACTCTTATTGAATAGCAAGAAGGTAATTATAAACTTTTTGAAAGGCGGACTGTTCATATTTTTATCTTGGCTTTCTATAACATAAAATATATAATATTTTTTATATGATCTTGTAATATATTGGATTTGTTCATAGTTATTAACCGGATGTATATTATTTCTATATAGATTATAACACTGATCAGAGAATAAAGCAAAGAAAGGATGGTATATGCCACCTAACCCAAAACAAACTTCAGAACTTGGAAAAAAGCTTGTTGCACTTGCAAAAAAAGTTGCACCTTACGCTGCAACAATAGGGGCAGGAACAGTAGGTGGAGTCGGCGGTTACCATCTTGGAAAAGCTGTTGAAAGACGTAATGATACCAATGAAGATAGGCAAATAGCTGAACAATTTTACAATTTAGGTGAAAGGGACGCTTTTATGAAAACTTCGGAGTTGATTAACACAATTTATGAACAGGCGTTTACGGATGAGATGGAAAAGGTCGGGGCTGGTAAATCAGCAAAAGGAATTCTTTCCTTTGCGCGTCCTATTCTCGAAAAACTTCGTATCATGAAACCAAAGCAAACACATTTTGAACGAATAAAAGGTAAAACCAAAGAGGTTGCCGAGAAGGCTTGGGGTGCTACAAGGGGTGGAGCCGAGAAAGCCTGGGGTGCTACAAGGGGTGGAGCCGAGAAAGCCTGGGGCGCTACAAAGGGTGGGGCTGAGAAAGCCTGGGGTGCCACGCGTGGTGGTGCCGAAGAAGCTTTTAATGCAACCAAGGGTTTTGGTGTTGATGTTGGCAAAGAATATGCCGCTGCCGGCAAAGCGATCGCGACAACTCCTACAAAATCGTTTGGTCTTGCCGGACAACATCTTTTGAATATCATCAGAACAAATCCCAAAGCTTCTGCTATTACAGGGGGAGCTGCTGTAGCCGCTGGAACAACTGGTGTTGCCCTTGGAATGAGAAAGAAAAGCTAATAGTTATAAATAATCTTGGGCTGTACAATCAGCCCAAGATATTTTATAATAAACAGAGGATTTTATGAATCAACAAGAGTTGTTGGAAAATGTTTATACCAAAGCGTTTGATGACGAATTATCTAAAATTGCAGCTGGAGGCAAGGTATTAAAAGGCACCTTTGGCGCTGTAAAAAGGGGTGTTAAGGCAACTAAAGAATTCGTACAAAATGTCGCTAAACCAGAATCAAATGAATACACAAAACTCTTTCGTGGACCTGGAGAAGCGGCGACTTCAAATGCTGGTGCTGCTGGGGCAAATCTTGGGAAGAAAATACGAGCAACTACCGCAAATGTAAAACAAAAAGTAAAGCCTAAAGTACAAAAAGCACAAAGGGCGGCGAAAGGTTTTGTTGAAACATTTAAGCCGGAAATAAATCAGGCTAAAGGATATATTAAAAAACAACTTGATGAATTTGGAAGAAGTGCTGCGCAAGGGGCTCAAACAAGGGCTGGCGAATTTGCTGGAAAACAAGCCGGTAAATTAGAAAAAGTCAAGGAAACAATGAGGGCTGGATTCAGAGAACCTCCCCCTCCTCCGCCAGCACCCGCACTCGCTGCACCTGCCACACAGCCAAGACGAATGAATCCTATGCATATAGCCGCAGGTGTTGGTGGTGCCGGTTTTGGTATGGCTGGTGGAGCTTATGCGGCATCAAAGATGACCCAAAGGAGATAATCCAAATTATGAATAAAACAGAATTACTTCAAAATATTTATAACCAAGCATTCGATGAAGAGGTTGAAAAAAATGCCGGTTGGATGGGGGCTGCTTGGAAAGGTGTGTCTGGTCTTGCTAAAGGTTTGGGTGGAGCTGCTAAAAGTTTCGGACAATCTTTTGGAAAAGATCTTGGTGATAAAACACGTGGGAAGATGCTTAGACAAGCCGGTGAACAATTTAAATCTACCATCAAAGCGCATCCTGTTACGGCTGGTGTCGTTGGCGGTGTTGGAGCGCTTGGGACCGGAGCCGGAGCTATTTCGGCAATAAGAGGCCCGAAAGAAAAATACTAATGAATTTTTATTTAGGCCATCTCGTCAATCTGGATATTGAAAAGATGGCCTCTGCTTTATCTTCAATTGAATCAAACCTTCTTGGATCAGCAAAGCCGGCAAGCAATAAATTATTAGGATCAGTAAATGAGGGTTTTCAAAATTTAACAAAGAAAACCAATCTTCAGAGTACAATCCCCAAAGCAATGGAAAAGGCTGATGTTCAACCATTGCACGTTAGATCGGGTGATATGAATGCCCCTAAAGATATAACTACATCGTTAGCATTTTCAGGAAAAAATAAAAATCTTTCTCACATTAAAGATCCTCGTTTGATTAATTCACGAACAAAATTACGATAGTGTTATTTTATATTTGTTTTGTGTAATAACAATATTGAGTAGAGTTTTTAACTACCAATAAAGGAGTGTTATGGGTGGCGCATATCATCTTTTTTTTCATGATGATGTTGATGGAATAATAGGAGCATCCCTATTTCTTAAAAATCATATTAAGGAAAAATATCGCCTCTATCCGGTATCATCGTCATGGAGGGGTGATAAATTTAATGAATTAATCTCAAGTTTGTTTATAAAACCGGGCGATAAAAAGGTAATCATAGATTACCAATACCATCCCAAATGCGATATTTGGATCGATCATCATTTTAATGAAACATTCGGCGAATGTGAAATTAAAAATTCTAAAATGATTTATAACCCCAAAAGTCAATCTGCTACACGATTGGTTTTTGATTATGGATTAATGGTTAACGGTGTTGATCGCGTCGATTATGATACATCATTTCTTTATCAAGTCGACATTATCGATTCAGGATCTTATAAAAGTGTTGAGCAAATATTCAAGGATAAAAATCCTACAATGATTCTAAGGGCATTCCTTGAAAGGATGTTTCCCGCCGATATGACTTATTGTAGAATAGTTGAATTAATAGCCAAAAACAATATGAGCATTAAAGACGCTTTGTGGATTTTGCGAATAAGCGCATATCATGTAAAAGAACTTGAACAAGAGGCTATGAAAATTAAGGATGCCGCCATTATTTCGAATAAAATATCTATTGTCAATCAAAGACGGAAAAATCAATTTCCAAGATATGCGGAATATTTAGCGTTGCCTGAAATAAAATATTCAATCAGATTAACGAATGTAGGAAATAATAATATTTATTTTCAGCTTGGTTTTAATGATTGGCAAAAGGAAGCTAATGATATCAACATCGGGAAAAAAATATCTGAGCTTCAAGGGTCGATTATAACATCCGGTGGAGGTCATTATAACGTGGCGGCCGGAATGATGAAAAGCGAAATGGAGAACACATTCATCGATGAGATTACAAAAATATTAAACCATGAGGAGGTTGACATGGAAAAGTATGCTGTTGATTCAACAGACCCGATCGAAAAGAAAGCTAAGGAAATGATCAAGACCGGATCCGCCGCTACCATTGCGGATGCGAGAGAAAAAGCGTCCAAAACGGAGGAAAAAAATGACGGATCAGCCGAACAGTAATTTCAACTTCAAAAGAATTTTTGGAATGACGTTGGATGAAATAGATTGTGTTTTATCCGATAAAGAAAAATTTATCAAGCATTTTGAAATTCCAAAAAAAGACGGAACGAAACGCACTATCATAGCGCCGATATCGAAATTAAAACATATTCAAAAACTGATTTATTTCAAATTTCTGAAAAAATACAGATGCCATCCGGCCGTGCATGGTTTTGTTCCCAAGAGAGGGATAGTAACAAATGCCGCAATGCATATTGGGGCAAGATCTCTTGGAAAAATCGATGTCAGTAAATTTTTCGATTCAGTATCGGTTAATCATTTAAAGAATTGCCTGTTCGGTAATAAGAATATTTGCCGATATTGTAAAAATTATGAACGTATGATGGATGGAAAGTGCAATCCATCGCTATACAAAAATAAATTACAAAAATTTGATTATCGTTGTGAAGAAATTAAGGCGGTATTTATTCCTGATTATTGTGAAAAGACAGGATATAAATCACTATTTTTGAGAGTAATGGATGCATCAACTTATAATGGATTTGCGGCGCAGGGATTCCCGACATCACCAATGCTCGCAAATTTATCCATGAGGGGTTTTGATAAAATAATGAGTGAACACTGTGAAAGTCTTGGTATAACATATACCCGATACGCGGACGATCTCACATTCAGCAGTAAGACAATGACATCTTCTGAATTAATGGGAAGTGTTAAACAAAAAGCCTATCGGCTATTGTGGGCTTTTAATTTTCAACCCAAAAGGGAAAAGACTAAATTTAGAGGCAAGGGGGCAAGATTAAAAACTTGCGGGGTTGTCGTAAATGTCAAAACAAATATTGAAAGAAAAGCATTGATGCTGTTCAGAGCAAAGGTGCATCATGCTATTAATAAATATCCTGATAGAACCACCAAATCCAGAATCAGATCGTTAAAAGGATTTGCGTCGTTTGTGATGTCGATTAATGAAGAGCAAGGTAAAAAATATATGAATCAACTGGTCGAATTTGAAAAACAAAAATTCGGATCAGAATGATGGAATATACGATATATACCGATGGTGGATGCAGTGGAAATAAAAGAGATTCCGGATGTAAAGGTGCTTGGGCATATGTTATCTTGGATCCCGCTAAAAATATGGTTTATCAAGACGTGAGTGGAGAAGAAAATACCACTAATAACAGAATGGAATTGATGGCTGTAATACGCGGGCTTGGCACATGTTGCTGTTTTGACCGGACAATAAAACACGAATGTATTGTATTAACTGATTCTAAATATGTTGCAGATAATTATAATGATTATTTGCAAGAATGGAAAAAAAATGGTTGGAGAAAATCAAATGGAGGACAGGTTTTAAATTTTGATCTTTGGAAAGAACTGAACTTGTTAATCCCCGAGTTCAAGTCAGTTAAGATCAAATGGGTCAAGGGGCACGCTATTAATGTATACAATCAAATAGCTGACTCCCTGGTGAGATCCGTCCTTTATCCAACTAAATGAAAGGGGTTTGTTATGAATCAACAACCACCAGTATCAGAAACAATCGGCCCGATTATCGACGCCGTATCAAATTTTGTGAAAATAATAATTTCACAAACTGAAATTTTAATAAATAAAATTGTGTCAGGAAAATAGATAAAGCAGAAGGAGAGATTATTATCTCAACCGTCGTGTTTCGCGACGGATGATCCAAAAGTCGGTAGGCGCTCGCCTTTCCCTTTCTGAGGCTTCGCGCATCAATCTACCGCTTGGTCCATAACCCGCATCCGCGGGTTATGGCGGACCAAGCTGGGGTGAGCCCCGCTTGGCCCCCGACCCCAATCGGGATCTGTCTGTTTTATCTAACCATGATCTCCCTGATTCGACCAGGGAGATTTTGTTAAACATTTATTAATAAGGAATTTATATGAAAAATATTTTTAATAAAAATTGTTGTGATGGTATTTATAATTCATTCGACGTTCATTTTACAAGTTTATGTGATAATAAATGCAAACATTGCATTGATTTGAAATATAAAGGATTAGGGGTTAATAAACCAAATGTTTCAGCGATAATAAATACTATTATTAAAAATCAAGACGGTTATGATGATATTTTATTTCTAGGTGGGGAGCCTTGTATTTATCTTGATGAATTAATTCATTGTATACAAGAAATTAAACATCAAACAAATCTTAAAGTGTTTATAACAACATCTGTTCCAAAAATATGCAATGATAAGTATGATTTATTTATATGTTTATTAAATTTATGTGATGGAATCAATTTATCAGTTCAACATTATAAAGAAAAAATTGCTGATAAAATTCGAGAGACTTCTTCAAAATATGATAGACAAAAATTTTATAATTCTTTACCGTATAAAGAAAAAATTAGAATTAATTTAAATGTATTAAAACCATATTTGTATATAAAAGAAGATATTATAAATTGTTTAATACATTATGATAATATGAAATTTAATGAAATAAAAGTTTCAGAAATACAACATGGAAAAGATAATTTTATTTCTTTTGAAAAAATATTTAATATTAAACTTAAATCTCCATTTTTTTATGGATGCCAAACATATTTAAATATGAATAAAATAATTACAAATTTTAAAACACCGTTATTATTAAAAAGATCGTGTTTTTTATGTGAAAGAACACTGAGGGCTTCTTATATTGATGGTGTTAAAGTATTTTATAAATTATTAAAACCAAGTATAAATAAATATGGTGTAATTTACGAAGATGGTCGTTTAGAAAAAGGATGGATATAAAATATGTTTACAAAAATATTAAGAATTCTTATTAAAATATGTAATAATAAAAAAGGTCATTGTGTGCACGGTCATTGTTCTGAATAGTATTTATATTGTTATAAATCATAAAAATACGATATAACTATATGTAATGGAAATTAATCCATTACAAATAATAGGAGGTTTTATGGAAAAAGATGATAATGGTCAAAAAAAACTCGATGATTTAAATTTATCGTCTGATGATAAATTTAAACAAGGTTTTATTGAGGAGATGGATAAACAATGGGATGAAATGGATATGGAAAACATTTAACCCAATATCCATTATGGCGAATCAAAAGATCCGCCATTTTTTTACCTTTCTGAGGCTTCGCGCATCAATCTACCGCTTGGTCCATCCGATTCGACCGGGGGGATTTTATTATTATAATTTATTTTAGGAGAATGTATGATACTCTTTAATTGGAAAATAACTAAAAATTTTGCATTAGATATTAGTTGTTTTTATTTTTGTAGACACATTAAAGATGGCATAGACTGGATTTCATTTGAAATAGATTCTTCTTGGTTTGAGGGTGATCATAACCCACAATTCTCAATTATTTTTATAATATTAAATTTTATAATTTTTGAATTTAATATTTATAATAAACATCATCTTGTTATAAAAAATTAAAATCTGGTATAACTATAATGTTACAATATCTTAGGAGGTTCGGTGTTGTAATAAATTAGTAATCTCCAATTAAGTGGTGGGTCTTTTGACCCACCCTTTTTTTTACCCATCACATAAAGCAAGCGCCGTCCATGTTTTGAACGGCGCCCATACTCCTCCTACTCGTGGTAGGTGAGCTATTACATTCGTTCCACCAGCGCCCATTTTTGTTCTTTTTCATTCCATTCATATTCTTCTCTATCATCAGGACGCGGTTCCGGAGCTACCCAGTTATAATCCTTATCAAGTTTCCAAGACGGATACGGCTGTGGTTCAATAAAAACATCCGACTCACGATCGTATGTATAACCTCTACCAGCAAAACGACGACGAATATTATCATTATATGAGGTTTGAATCCAATTTCCGCCTAAAAGATTTCTACAAAATTCAATACCTTTTTGTTCATCTTCCCATTCAACATCCGTATTATTAATCTTTAATATTGTACCCGTAATCACCTTCAATGATTCTTTGGATGTTAAAATTGGATATTGAATCTTAACCGAATCTTTAACGGTATCAAAATTATCAACAACGATTACTCTTAAAACAACATTATCTCTATCCAGTTCTGCAAAATGAGACACCCTAACCTCCGATATTTTTAATAAGCCTTGCGCATGTCGATGTTTTTAAATTCAGGTTTTTTCTTTAATTGATCTCGATACAATTTATCCTGAGACCTTATAACCTGTCGCATGTTAGCCGCCGTGTTACCGCCGGCATAAACCGCTTGAGGGTTCTTACTGATAGCTTTTAAAGCCGGAACCGGGTTCTGGCTTGTCTCAATCGCCTTAGCAAGAGCGGGGCTTGTTTCATTAGTTTGTGCGGTTAATTGTGTAAGTTTTTTCTTTGGAAGATTAACTGATTTTCTCGTTTTCATAAGATTCAAAGCACCGAATTTAAACATCGCTTTACCTTTTCGTCTCTTATGAAATGGGTCTTTTACAACCACCATTTTTATAGGCGGGGTATAAAAAATATTTCCACCACCGGATTCAAACGAATCACTATCGATGGTTTTTGCTACAACATCAAATATTTCTCTTGCATCTTCCGATTTAATACGCTTACTGATAGGTGCGGCTAATATCCCCATAAGATTAGCCGCACCCTCAGACATGGCAAACTTTTCAAACGCAGAAGATTGGATACCTGTCATTTTTTACCTTATCGACATTTTAACGTTCTCTAAACCACTTATCACCCCATCCAAACCTTTCATGGCGTTCTTTACCGCCGTCTCATCAATATCCGACAAACCCATTCTTGCGGCTACAAGAAGGCTGGCAAGATCTGACAAGACTTTTTTCATCTCCGGGAGATTATCGATATATCCACCAAGGCTTTCATCATTGATAAAGTTCAATGAAAGAACCACATCGGCGGCGTTTGGATCAGTCAATGTGCTCGCTTCTTTGATAAGATCTACACGTAGATCTTTCGTTATCCCTTTCAAAATCTCTTTAACGCGAGCAACTTTTTCCATGCTGTCAAAAATATGTGGATTAATATAATCACCATCAACACCATAGATAAAAACCGATTTGTTTGATTTGTCGGAGAATCTTTGAATGGCAATACCCATTGCGCGATCACTAGCGGTTTTATCCATACCAAGGATTCTCAGGGCGGCTTTTGTTTCCAAAGTCGTAAGCGGTTTGTTACCGATATTTGCTATCTTCTTCAATGGTTCAAACGGCTTTCCATCAATCCTGTATCCGATCGAATGACCATCGGAAACCACACTCAAGGCGACTTTGGTAATATTCGCTTCCTCATAAGTTTTCTGTACAGACAGGTCGGGGCGCATGAAATCCTCACGATTAAGTGATTTCATAAACGCCTTATTGACTATCAAAGACGATTCCGGAATAAGATAAATATGCGCTGCTTTTCCCACAATCATCTTATAAACCGGATCTTTTACCGACGACACTTTCTGAACAGAAGCAATGTTTGCCGGGATAATCACGATATCTTTTGAAACATAGACATGTGATTGATTGACAATGTATTTGCGGAAATTACCTTCAAGTTTAATGCATTCATATGCGTTGCCGGCGCCATAAATCACGAACAAACCCTTTCCATAACTTCCACCATAGTAACTATTTTCCAGATACTTGCCACCCTCATTACGGTCCTTACCTTGCTCCATGATATTGAAACCGGCAAAGAGTTTATCAGACCCATCATTCTGATTATTCGGGTTAATATTAATGAAATCATCAGTCGTCGCGATTGAGAATATTTTCATTGTTTTTTCGATAGCGTCAGGCATATTAAGAGCATTGGTTCCATAAAAACCAATACCGGTTTTATTATAATCATCATATGTGCAATAAAAACGACCGTCCATGGAAAAGAATACTTGATCACGCTTTGTACGGATCGCTTTCTCTTTTTGAAGATCGTCATCCGATACTACCGCAGGGGTTATCACACAGTCATTACCATAACGATCCTGATCAACCATATCCAGAATAATCCCAACGATCGGTTTTCCGATTTTTGAAGCTACAAATCTTTCGGAAGCCGAATCCCCACTCGATATGAAATCTTCCATTGAGGGATACTCGTAGAGCCTCAATTCCGCTACGCATGGTGGCATCAGAGGGATTAGCTTCGACGTATCGATCATATCTGAGTCCAAAGCCGTCAGTGTCCTCTTAGCCTTTATAACACCGTTCAGATCGATCACACCACGCTGTTGTGTTCTCGGGACATCCTCTTCACGCTGATATTTTTTTAGCTGTACGATACCGTGGACAAGATCACCGGTATTATCATGAAATGCCGCTCCGACATCGGGATTAGTAATCAACGTCTCAGCAAGTTTTTCAATATCTTCTTTGTCGGCAAGCTGCCGCCATCCGGACATTTTTGCAAATGGAGGATAAAGCGATTCTTCCGGTGCATCATAAAGGCTGATTGATTGTTTCGGCATAACCCCACCCGGGGTCTTCAAAAGCTGGAATCCGCGGGTTTGGTCCCAACGGTTCTCGAGAGTTGCGATCTGGTCAGCCATCAAAATCTTTTTTACACCTTCTTCAGACGCGGGGTAATAACAATCCTTATCTTTTTCTTTATACACGAAAACATCAAATGGACTGAGCTTATAATCTTTTACAATAATGGGGAAATTGATCTGCTTCCCATTGAAGAAAACAACAATGCTTCCTTTTGCATAACCTTTATTTTCGTCAACGTTTTTTATGATAACATTGACGCCCACTTCCTTTGGAAGATAGTTGACTTGTTCATAAAATTGTTTGAGAATATCTTCATTCCAGTCAGCAACGTCATGCGACAATTCGAAATCAGCAAGCTTCACGAATGACGGCTTCTCGATTACAGCATCATTAAGTTTAATCATAATTTATCCTTTATTAAAGTTCTATTACAGATGGTGCCAATGTTGAATTGATAAGCGGACCAGCCGTTGCCGGCCCAAGTCCGGCGTTTAAAGCCGCGACAAATGACGGTGAAGCCATCGCTTTCGATATCGCATAACATATTGCATTTGCTAACATTTCAGTACCTTGAGTAGGAGTAACCGACGCGTCATCTTCAATAGCGTTAGCGTTATCTAACAAAAATTGTTTAACGCTATTAACAATTGATAAACCCAAAATTGAAGTCGTATACTTCACTTGAGGCACAGCGGATCCTCCTATCTATATAGTATAATATAATTTAATAGATTTCAATGAACAAAACCATGTTATTAATATTAGATTTATGATATAACAATATTGAAGAAAACTTACAAAATTTTTGGCCCGGCGCCTCCTAAAAACAATACCGGGCCCATGGGTGGTGATGCCCCTCCTTCCCCATTAGGGGAGGGGGGTCATCACTCATTTTTTT